>JAEEGI010026592.1_pt1 | contig 11137 bp, 12 predicted proteins | sample 8958751 | NCBI WGS metagenome assembly JAEEGI01 (sample SAMN16246545, study PRJNA631951) | gut metagenome | biome: gut microbiome; feature: rumen; material: KS-attached | host: Bos | place: Iran: Karaj | collected 2018-10 | reverse complement strand
TGGAGGGCCTTGCGGCCTCCCTCTTCTCCGGGGCCTTTGTAGCCCTGGGCCTCGGCGCCATGACCGCCCTGCGGCTCAGGGAGCGGGGGAATATCCTGGTGCTGGCGCCCCTGGTGGTGACCTTTCTGGGGGACAGCGGGGCCTATTTTGCCGGGCGGGCCCTGGGCAAGCGGAAGATGAGTCCCCGCACCAGCCCCAACAAGACCGTGGCGGGCCTGGTGGGCGGCCTGATCGCCTCCGCCCTGGGCATGGTGATCTACGGCCTGGTGCTCCGGGCCCTCGGACTCAGCGGCAGCCTCTGGAAGCTGGCGCTGGTGGGCCTTCTGGGCGGCGCGGCGGACCAGCTGGGCGACCTGAGCTTTTCTCTCATCAAGCGCCACGCCGGCGCCAAGGACTACGGAAATCTGCTGCCCGGCCACGGCGGGGCCTACGACCGCTTTGACAGCACTTCCTTTGCCGCTCCGACGGTGCTGGTGCTTCTGAAGCTGCTGGAGGTGTTCTGATGGCGCTGAGCCTGCTGGGAGCCACCGGCTCCATCGGCCGCCAGACATTGGACGTGGCGGAGCACCTGGGCCTGAGCGTCTGCGCCATGGCGGCCGGAAGCCGCGTCCGGGAGCTGGAGGAGGCCGCCCGCCGGTTCCGGCCGAAGCTGGCGGCGCTCTACGACGAGAAGGCAGCCGCCGACCTGCGGCAGCGGCTGGCAGATACGGAGACCAGGGTGCTCTCCGGCATGGGCGGGCTTCTGGAGGCGGCATCCCTGCCCGAGGCGGACACGGTGCTGGCCGCCATGTCCGGCGCGGTGGGGCTCCGCCCCGCCCTCCGGGCCGTCGAGGCGGGGAAAAAGCTGGCCCTGGCCAACAAGGAGACCCTGGTCTGCGCGGGGAGCCTGGTGACGGCGCTGGTGAAGGAGAAGGGAACGCCGCTGCTGCCGGTGGACAGCGAGCACAGCGCGATCTTCCAGTGCCTGCAGGGCGGCGGCGAGGTGCGGCGCATCCTGCTGACCGCATCCGGCGGGCCCTTCCGCACCCTGAGCCGGGAGGAGCTGAAGCACGTCACCCGGGAGGATGCGCTGCGCCATCCCAACTGGACCATGGGGCCCAAGATCACGGTGGACAGCGCTACCCTCATGAACAAGGGCCTGGAATTCATCGAAGCAATGTGGCTGTTCGATCTGCCCCCGGATAAGATCACCGTGCTGGTGCATCCCCAGAGCGTGGTGCACTCCGCCGTGGAATTCGCCGACGGGGCGGTGATCGCCCAGCTGGGGACGCCGGATATGCGCCTGCCCATCCAGCTGGCGCTGACCTGGCCGGAGCGGAAGCCTTCGCCCGCCCCAGCGCTGGACCTGACCAGAACCGCGCCTCTCACCTTCGAGGCGCCGGATCCGGAGCGGTTCCCCTGCCTGGCCCTGGCCATGGACTGCGCCAAAAGGCGGGGGACGGCGGACTGCGCCGTCATGAACGCGGCCAACGAGGAAGCGGTAGGCGCGTTCCTCCGGGGCCGGATCGGATTTACGCAGATCTACGACCTGGTGGCCGCGGTGCTGGAGAAGCTCTCCGGCCTGCCCGGCGGCAGCCTGGAGGAGATCATCGCCGCGGATGAAGCGGCAAGGAGGCAACTGAAAGCGTGTCTTTCTTCTATATCCTGATCGGCATCCTCATGTTCGGCGTGCTCATCGCCGTCCATGAAGCGGGCCATTTTTCCGTCAGCAAGCTCTTTCACATCAAGGTCAATGAATTCTCCATCGGCATGGGTCCCGCAATCTGGCACCGGGAGAAGGGAGAGACCACCTATTCCCTTCGGGCCTTTCCCGTGGGCGGCTTCTGCGCCATCGAGGGGGAGGACGGCAAGAGCGACGACCCCGGCGCATTCACGAAAAAGCCCATGTGGCAGCGCGTCTGCGTGCTCCTGGCGGGCAGCGGCGCAAATCTGCTGACGGGCTTTATCATCGCCCTCTGCCTCTATCTCAGCTACTGTGCCGCCGGGGACTATATGGTGCCCACGGCCCGGCTGGCGGGCTTCATGGAGGGCTGCCCCTACGAGGGCTCCGACGGGCTCCTCACCGGGGACCGGATCATTTCCGTCAACGGCTGGCGGGTGAATTCCACCCGGGATTTCAGCCTCTTCATGTCCCTGGACGGGGGCGAGACCGTGGATCTGGTGCTGCGGAGAGACGGAAAGCGCGTCAGGCTGGAGGATTACCCCCTGCAGCTGCGGGAATACACCGATGAGGCGGGGAACACCGTGATGAAATACGGCCTCCTCTTCGACCGGGAGCAGCTCACCCTGGGGGTAGCCCTGCGGGAGGCCTGGTATGACTGCGCCTACTATGCCCGGGTGGTATGGGTCAGCCTGAAATATCTCCTCAGCGGGCGGGCGGGCATCAACGATCTGTCCGGCCCCGTGGGCATCGTCAAGACCATCGGGGAGGTGGGCTCCCAGTCCGCCAGTGTGGGAGAGGGTCTTGCCAATGTCTTCGGCCTCATCGCCTTTATCGCGGTGAACCTGGCGGTGATGAACCTGCTGCCCGTCCCCGCCCTGGACGGGGGGCATATCTTCTCCATGATCGTCTTCTGGCTGATCGGCAAGCTCATCCGCCGCCAGCCCAGCCCCAAGATCGAGGGGTATATCCACACCGCCGGGCTGGTGCTGCTCCTGGGACTCATGGCGTTTGTGATGTTCAACGATATCCGGAAGCTGTTTTAGGCGGAAAAGGGGGGCGTTACCCCCCTTTTTCCTTACGGAATACTGAAGAATGAATAATGAATAATTGCGGTATCGCCTCCGACGGCGCGCCTCAATTATTCCTTCTTAAGTCTTCATCATTCTTTATTCCTTAACTATCCTTGGGAAGAAGGGGCTGCGATGACAAAAGCGATCCATGCGGGCAGCGTCGCCATCGGGGGCGGAGCCCCGGTCAGCGTGCAGAGCATGTGCAATACGAAGACGGAGGATATCGAGGCCACGGTGGGGCAGGTGAAGGCCCTGGCCGCCGCGGGCTGCGATCTGGTGCGCCTGGCGGTACCCACGATGGAGGCCGCCGCCGCCCTCCGCAGCATCCGGGCGCAGAGCCCCGTGCCTCTGGTGGCGGACATCCACTTCGACTGCCGCCTGGCTGTCGCCGCCGCCGAAGCGGGGATGGACAAGATCCGCATCAATCCCGGCAACATCGGCGGGGAAGAGAATGTGCGGAGGGTCGCGGACGCCTGCCGGGCGGCGGGCATCCCCATCCGCATCGGCATCAACGGGGGGAGCCTGGAAAAAAGCCTGCTGGAGAAATACGGCGGCCCCACGCCGGAGGCCATGCTGGAATCCGCCCTGGGCCATGTGCGCCTTCTGAACAAATTCGGCTTCGATGACATCTGCCTCAGCCTGAAATGCTCCCGGGTTGCCGCAACCGTGGCGGCTTATGAGCTGGCGGCGGAAAAGACCGATTATCCCCTCCACATCGGCGTCACCGAGGCGGGGGGAGGCGAGATGGCCGTAGTGAAGGCCGCGGCGGGCATCGGCAGTCTGCTGCTGCGGGGCATCGGGGATACCCTGCGGGTCAGCATGACCGGCGACCCCCTGCGGGAGCCGGAGGTGGGCATCGAGATCCTCCGCGCCCTGGGCCTGCGGAGGGACGCGCCGGAATTTGTGGCCTGCCCCACCTGCGGGCGCACGGAGATCGACCTGGAGGGGCTGTATCTGGCGGTGCAGGAGAAACTGAAAAACTGCCGCGCCCCCATCCGGGTGGCCGTCATGGGCTGCGTGGTCAACGGCCCCGGGGAAGCCGCCGCGGCGGACTACGGCGTGGCGGGGGGCAAGGACCGGGGACTGCTGTTCCGCAGGGGGGAGAGGCTCCGCGCCGTACCCTTCGAGGGCCTGGCCGACGCCCTGGCGGACCTGATCCGGGCGGACGGGATCGAGCTTTGACGGGGATTGGAGCGCGTTCCCTTTGTCCCGTAGGGAATATGGAAAGAAGGGGAAAACTCGCGGTATCGCCTTTGGAGACGGGGATGGGTCATGAGAGAGTTTGACGCGGTCGTGTTCGATATGGACGGGGTGATCTTCGATTCCGAGCGGGGAATGATGGGCTGCTGGCTGGAGCTTGCGGAGGAATACGGGATCAGGGATATGGAAAAGACCTACCTGGCCTGCATCGGCTCCAACGGAGCCAGGACGAAGCGCATTGTCCGGGATGCCTGCGGGGAGAATTTCCCTTTTGACGCCTTCGCGCAGGAGGCGTCCCGCAGATACCATGAGAGATTCGACGGCGGAAGGCTGCCCCTGAAGCCGGGGGTCCCCGAAATCCTGGAATTTCTGGAGAGAAGCGGCAAAAGGATCGCCCTGGCCTCCTCCACGCGGCGGCAGACCGTGGAGGACCAGCTGCGCTGGGCGAATATCCGCTCGTATTTCGGCGCGGTGATCACCGGCGATATGGTGGAGAAGAGCAAGCCGGAGCCGGATATTTTCCTGCGGGCCTGTGAAGAGATATGCACGGCGCCCCGGCGGACCTACGCGATCGAGGATTCCTTCAACGGCATCCGGGCCGCCGCCGCGGGGAAGCTCCGCCCCCTCATGGTGCCGGATATCCTTCCGGCGGATGGGGAGATGCGCCGGCTGGCGGAGGCGGTGCTCGGAAGCCTGACGGACGTGATCCACTATTGGAAGGGCGGAGAGTAAAGATCCTCCCATACAATCCGATACTATTATCCAGTAAACCATTTCCTTCCCTGCGGCCGGATTCGCGCCATCCTTTGCCGGCGTCCCTGGCGGGCGGCAGCCCGAAAGCGTCCTTCGCCCCGGCTGACACAAATCTGCCGCGCAAATCTTTTCAAGCGCTTTATCAGATCATGGTTGAGGGTCCGATGCGCAGCGATGCGCATCGGACCCTCCTGCCGTGAGAGAATGGCCGGCCGAATTCCGCGGGCCGGAAAACCGGTCATACGGGCCGGATATCCCGGTTTCCCGGGTCCTGCATCCGCAGGAGCAGTTCCCGCTCCGCTTCCAGCAGAGCATAGATGCCGTCCTCGGACAGCACGCCCTTCTTCAGCTCCGGCGGCAGCAGGCCGTTTTCGTCCGCGGCAAAATCCGCCCGCCAGTCTTCCCCGGCCAGGTACGCGTCCAGATCCCGGATATCGCCGGCGACGGCCTCATAATCCTCCAGCGCCTGCTCCAGCGCACGGATCGCTGCCGCTGACCGGTCCAGCTTTTCCTCCATCCTGCCGATCCGCTCCAGCTGTTCCATGAGGTCTCCGCCCTGGGTGTCCCCGCTGAGGGGCGGATTTCCCTCCGTCAGCAGCCAGTGCTGCCCGTCGGGCATTTCGTTCAGGGAGCCGCGGAAGCGCCCGATGATCTCCCCCGTGGGGAAACGGCGCACCACGACCTCCTCCCGGTAGTCCGGGTCCTCGTACCAGCGGCTGAAATAGAGCCTGTCCCCCTCCCGAAAGACGAAGGATTCCGCGCCGTGGATGGGGAAGTCCGCCTTTTCCGGCCAGATGACCTGGAAGCGCTCCGATGTCTGCCGTGTCAGCATCAGCGGGGCGCGGTGGAGCATCAGGTTATAGCAATCCTCTACTGCGGAACGGGGCAGCGTGACGATGGGTGTGACCTCGCCCCGGGCGTCGTCGTAGCGAAGGATGCACAGCTCCCCCGCCGGGAAATCCGCCAGCAGGATCACGGGGCAGCCGCCGTCGAAGGCGGGGCTGCCGAAATACTGCCCGTCCTTTGCTTTCACCGGCTCGGCAACGCGTCCGTCCGGGCAATGAACGAAAATCAGCCGGTTTCGCCGGATCCGGTGTCCGTCCCCATACAACTCCTCCGCCTCATACAGGTCCCCGGAGGTATAGTCCGTTCCCCAGGTCCAGCAGCCGCTGCCCCTGAGGGGCTGCAGCCAGGCGATCCCGCCGGCGGGGACCCTTCGGATGCCGGACAAGGCCGGAGCGCCGCTTCTGTTTTCCGTCTGTTTCAAATCCGGATACCTCATTCCCGATTGCTCCCGGAGGGGCATTTGTGTTATCGTTGTGTCTGAAAAAGGAGGCACGTCCATGAAAACGCTGATTTTTAACGGTTCCCCCAGGCGGGAGGGAGACACGGCTTCCCTTCTCCGCATCCTGAACGGCTGCCTTTCGGGGGAATCGCGGGTGGTCGACTGTTATCGGGAGAAGATATCCCCCTGCGTCGACTGCCGCGCCTGCCGGAGGGAAAAGAAATGCGTTATCAACGACGGCATGCAGGAAATCTACCGCTATGCCGAAGCCTGCGATAATCTGGTCATCGCTTCGCCGATCTATTACGCGGAGCTGACGGGGAAGCTCCTGGACGTTTGGAGCCGCTTTCAGCTGTACTATTCCGCCCGCTTTTTCCGAAGGGAAGACCCGGGACTGCGCCCCAAAAGGGGCGGCGTCATCCTCGTGGGCGGGGGAGACGGCGACCCCGGGCGGCCCTTTGCCACCGCGAAGATCCTGCTTCGCCAGCTCAATGTGAAGGAGATATTCCCCCTGGTGTGCAGCCACGCCACGAATACCCTGCCCGCTGCGGAGGACGCCGGCGCGGTCCGCGCCGTCAAGGCCCTTGCGTCGTTTCTGAACAGGGAGGAAGGGCCTTAATCCCCGGAGTCCTCTCCCCGTTCGCCGGCATCCTCCTGAGAGGCGAGGAAATCCGCGTATTCCTGTGTATACCGGGTTTCCGGCGGCTCGATCCCCTCCGGGGCGCCGTCCCCCAGCGTCAGCAGCCCGTCCGAATCGCCCTCGGACGCGGCTGCCGCTTTTTTCTTTCTCTTCAAAAAACCGAACAGTCCCATTTTTCCGGCCCCGTGCTCATTCCGCCGCAGGCTCGTGCTTTGCGCCGCAGTCCCGGCACAGACCGTTGTGGACGCAGACCGGGCCTCCGCATTTCCCGCAGGACCATTTCTTCCGCTCCTGCTCCAGGAAGGCTTCCAGGCCCATGCTGCGGATATCCCGGAGATTCTGCATGGGGGATTCCTTCAGGGGATATGCCGTCGTATAGCGGGTCTCCCGCTCCTTCATGTCCTCGCAGGGGTAGTCCGGACATTCGTCGCAGAACCGGTAGCCGTTCTTCACGCGCTTTTCACAGGGGACGATCTTGCACCAGCTGGCGCAGAAGGCGGGCCTGGTGTCGCCGCCGGCGACGCAGCCCAGGCAGGGCTTTTCCTTGGCGTGGGCGAACATGCACAGGCTGCAGTCCAGCCCGCAGGGGGCGATCATTTCCGCAGTAAACATTGTTCTCTCTCCTTTATTCTCACGGATTCGTATTCCATCGAAGCACCTGGGTCTCATAGGGCCGCAGCAGGCCCCGGCGGGGTGCTTCCCTGTAGTTGCAGAGCAGGAGGGCGCTTCCCTCCCAGGCATAGCCCCCGGGCAGCTGCCAGCTCAGCTCCTTCCCGGAAAAGGAGCAGACGACCAGGATGCGCTCGGTCCCATAGCTGCGCTCATAGACATAGAGCTGCGGGTGCAGGGGGAAATACTCCCGATAATCCCCCCACAGCAGGGTGTCGCTCCCCTTCCGCAGGCGCAGGCAGCGGCGATAGAAATTCAGGATGCTTTCCGGGTCCCCCTCTTCCTTTTCCGCGTTGATCTCCCGGTAGTTGGGGTTCACGGCGAACCACGGCTTCACGGGGGAGAAACCGGCGTTTTCCTCTCCGCTCCACTGGACGGGGGTCCGGGCGGAATCGCGGGAGGCGATATGGACGTGTTTCAGCCGTTTTTGCTCCGGCTGACGGCGGCGGAAGCTGTGATAGGTGTTGATGGTGGCCACGTCCTGGTATTCCTCGATGGAGCCCAGGCGGATGTTGGTCATGCCCAGCTCCTGCCCCTGATAGATAAAGGGGGTTCCCCGCTGGAAGAGATAGGCCGCCGCCAGCATGGTGCCGGATTCCCGCCAGAACTGCTCGCTGCCGTAGCGGCTGATGACCCGGGGATGGTCGTGGTTTTCCAGGTACAGGGCATTCCAGCCCGTCCCCGCCAGCGCGTTCTGCCACTTGGTAAAGGCCCGCTTGAGCTTGGGGAGGGAAAAGGGATGGTGGATGTATTCCGTCATGAAGCAGTCCGCCATCATGGTGTCGAACTGGATCATCATGTCCAGCACCCGGTCCTTGCCCGTGAGGTAGTTCACCGCGGTCTTGACCGGGGTCATGGGGGCTTCCCCGATCTGCACCGCCCCGTATTCCAGGGCCACAGCCCGGAATTCCCGGAGGTAGGTCATGAGATTGGGGCCGTCCTTATAGAAGGGCATGCCGTTGATGACCGGCAGGAAGGGAAGCCCGTCCGGCAGCTGGGGGTGCTTGGAGATGAAGGTGATCACGTCCTCCCGGAACCCGTCCACCCCCATGTCCAGCCAGAAGCGCATGATGCTCTTGACTTCCTCCCGGACCCTGGGATTGTCCATATTCAGGTCCGGCTGCTTTTTGGCAAAGACGTGGAGATAATACTGTACCCGCTCCGGGCAGTATTCCCAGGCAAGCCCCTCAAACTGGCTGAACCAGTTGTTGGGGGGCAGCCTTGTTTCCCCCTTCCACTTGGGGTCCCGCCAGATGTAGTAGTCGCTGTAGGGGTTTGCCCGGCTTTTCCGGCTTTCCAGGAACCAGGGGTGCTCGTCCGAGGTGTGATTGATCACCAGGTCCATGATGACCCGGAGGCCCAGGCTGTGCGCGCGGTCAAGCACCCGCCGGAACTGCTCCAGGGTGCCGTAGTCCGGGTGGATGTTCCGGTAATCCGAGATGTCATAGCCGTAATCCGCGTTGGGCGAGGGGTAGATGGGGCTGAACCAGATGCCGTCTACTCCCAGGGAGGCGATATAGTCCAGCTTGTCATAGACCCCGTAAAGGTCCCCGATGCCGTCTCCGTTCCCGTCGGCAAAGCTGCGGATCCAAATCTGATAGAAGGCCATGCGGCGATAATCGAACTGCTCCATTTTCTATCCCTTCCGGCCCTTCCCGAAGCCCCGGTGCAGGTCCGCCGAAAGCTGATCCAGAAAATGCTCCGCCGTCTCCTCCGCCTCCTGAATGTTCTCCATCATGCCCACCGCCGTCTCCCGGAAATCCCGGAACAGCTCCCTGTAGATCCTTCTGCGGCGGGACCTTTCCTCCATGGTTTTCGCCGCGAGGGCCACCAGGCGGTCCGCAGGCAGCTTTTTCCTCTCGGGCAGCAGGCCGCTCCGCTTGTCCTCCAGGATCGCCTCATAGCGCTCATAGGCAAGGCCCACGCAGTCCTGCCAGGAGAGGTACAGCTCCGCCATGGCCCGCTCTCCCACCTGCCGGAGGCGCCCAAGGTCCCCGGAGACCTTTGCCAGCAGCGCGGCCATGGCCTCCGGCGTTTCCTCGATGGTGAAGCCGTTCACACCGTCGGTGACGCCCTCCGCCGCGCAGGAGCCCCGGATGAGCACGCTGGCCAGGCCGCAGGCGGCCGCCTCCCGCACCACCAGGCCGTTGGTGTCGAAGGTGGAGGGGAAGAGGAACAGGTCCGCCCGGGTGTTCCAGGCCCGAAGGGCTTCCCGGTCGTAGACGGGGCCGATGAAAAAGCACCGGTCCGGGCCCGCGGCGTCTATCAGCCCCAGGTTCCTTGCCTGCTGCTCCAGGGCCTCCTTGTCCGGCCCCTTCCCGATGAACACCATGCGGAAATCCGCCCCGCGGTCCGACAGGAGCTTCAATGCCTCCAGGATCAGGGGCAGCCCCTTATAGGTCATCATGCGGCCCACGAAGAGAAACACCGGCACGTCCCCGGGCAGATCCCAGTCCGCCGTGACCCGGGCTACCAGGTCCTGCTCCGCCCGGCCCCGGGGGAAATCCACGCCGTTGCCCATGACCCGGTAATCGCCCGGAAACCCCAGGGCTTTGAGGCTCTCCCCGGCCCCGCGGCTGACGGTCCACACCTCGTCGCAGGCCTCGATGTTGTTCACCATGGCGGTGATGGCCTCTTTGGCGGCGAGCTGCAGATGCACCACCCGCCGGATATCGATGTCATATTTCGTGTGATAGGTGAAGACGACGGGCGCGCCCGTTTTCTCCCGCAGGAGCCGGGCGATGACGGTGGAAGAGGCCGGGCAGTGGGAGTGGATGATCTCCGGCTGAAAGCTCGCCAGCGCTTCCAGCGCCTCTCCCCCGAAGGGGTTGCCCGCCCGGTAGCCGCTGGCAAGGTTCTCCGTATCGAAGCTGGGGTAGGCGACCACCTGATAAGGATACTGCCCATAGTCCGCCTCGGGATAGCGGGGCGTGCCGACGACGACGTTCGCCTGATGGTCCCGGACCAGATATTCCCCATAGTTCAGAACCACGTTGACAACGCCGTCGATCACCGGCGGGAAGGAATCGTTCAGCAGACAAATGTTCATTCTGCGCCTCCTTGTGCGGCTTCACGCTGTATTCTACAACGGCGGTCAAGCCCTGTCAAATCATACCATTCTTTTGGCTTGCGGTGCGCGTCGGAGCCATGTATAATATGCAGTATAAAAAAGCAAGGGAAAGGAAGGAGGCCTGAGCCGTGGTTGAAAAACTGCTGGAGGCCCTGTGCAGGGGCGATTATCTGGGCATGGCCGCCCTTTTCAGCCGGGACTGCCGCTATTTCGACTACTGTCCTCTGCTGAACGGGAAGCAGGGCTACTTTGTCTATGGCCGGGAGGCGGTGGAGATGTTCTTCCGCAACCGCTTCGTCCAGGGCCGCTTCGAGGCGGCCTCCCCCGTGGCGGAGGACGAGCGGACCGGCAGCTATTTCGGCGCTTATGAAGGACCCTTTGTGTTTGCGCGCCTGCGCATCGAGGAGCTGGATGAGGACGGACTGATCCGCAGGGTCACCGTCTGCCCGGCATGACAGGAGGGAGGACGCCATGATTGCTGTTGTGATCGGCGGCACCAAGGGCATCGGCGCGTGCGCCGCCGATTGCCTCCGGGCGCAGGGCTGGGAGGTCTGCACCGCGGCCCGGGGCGGCGGCGATATCCGGGCCGACATCGGCACGGCGGAGGGGCGGGAGACCATCCTCCGGGAGGTCCATGCCCGCTATCCCGAGGGGATCGACGCCCTGATCGCCAATGCGGGCGTCGCCGGGATGCCGGGAAAGCCTGTCTCCGATGTGCTGCGCGTCAACTACTTCGGCGTCGTCGCCGTCGTGCAGGGGCTGTATGGCCTGCTGTAGAGAAAGAAGG
>JAEEGI010026591.1_pt1 | contig 11138 bp, 11 predicted proteins | sample 8958751 | NCBI WGS metagenome assembly JAEEGI01 (sample SAMN16246545, study PRJNA631951) | gut metagenome | biome: gut microbiome; feature: rumen; material: KS-attached | host: Bos | place: Iran: Karaj | collected 2018-10 | reverse complement strand
GGCCGAGCACATCGCCGACACAGGTGGCGGATTTTTTAAAGGGCTTATCCGAACTCAGGCCTGATTCGTACATCGTGTACAGAATGCGGCGGTGTACTGGCTTCAGGCCGTCGCGCACATCGGGCAGTGCACGGCCGACGATGACGCTCATGGCATAGTCGATATAGCTGCGCTGCATTTCGCCAACCAGTTCCGACTCGGTAATCATCTGGTTCGGGAACAGGATGTCTTCCGGTTTGTAATCTCTTTTATGTGCCATACTCCGGTACCTCAGATGTCCAGATTGCCCACATAACGGGCGTTTTGCTCAATCCATTCCTTGCGCGGTTCCACTTCTTCCCCCATCAGAACGGTAAATACGCGGTCTGCATGAATGGCATCGCCGAGCGTAATGCGCCGCAGCGAGCGCTTTTCCGGGTCCATGGTGGTTTCCCAGAGCTCGTGCGGATCCATCTCACCGAGGCCCTTGAAGCGGGAGATGTCCACTTTGACATTCGGATTGTCTCCGCGCATCTCATTGCTGATCTGATCGCGCTGTTCATCGGAATACGCAACGCGCTGCGTCTTCCCGCGGGTCAGTTTGTACAGCGGAGGAACTGCGGAATAGACATAGCCGCGCTCAATGAGCGGCCGCATATAGCGGAAAAAGAAGGTCAGCAGCAATGTGCGGATGTGTGAGCCGTCGACATCTGCATCTGCCATAATGATGATCTTGTGATAACGGAGTTTTTCGATGTTGAACTCATCCCCGATGCCCGCGCCGAGCGCCACAATGAGGGGATAGAGCTTGTCGTTTCCGTAGATTTTATCCGCACGGGCCTTTTCGACGTTCAGCATCTTGCCCCACATGGCAAGGATCGCCTGAAAACGGCTGTCCCGGCCCTGGATGGCCGAGCCTGCGGCGGAGTCGCCCTCGACGATGTAGATTTCGCAAAGCGAAGGATCCCGCTCGTTGCAGTCCTGCAGCTTGTCGGGCATCTGGCCGCTTTCCAGGCCGGTTTTGCGCCGGACGGATTCCCTTGCCTTGCGGGCGGCTTCTCTGGCGCGGTTTGCCATCATGGCCTTTTCCAGGATGGCTTTTGCCGCAGCCGGATGTTCCTCAAAATATTCCGCCAACTGTTCGTTTACGATTGAATCGACCAGCGTACGGATATAGGCATTGCCCAGCTTCTGCTTGGTCTGCCCCTCAAACTGCGCTTCCGGCAGCTTCACCGATATGACAGCGGAGATGCCCTCCCGCACGTCTTCTCCGGAAACCTTGTCGTCGCCCTTAATGATGTTGTATTTCTGACCGTAATTGTTGATCACCCTCGTCAGGGCGGTCTTGAATCCGGTTTCATGCATGCCTCCTTCCGGCGTGTGGATGTCGTTGGCAAACGAAATCAGGGTTTCGTTAAAGCCGTCGTTATACTGCATCGCAACTTCCGCAATGGCGTCGCTTTTGCTGCCGGAAAGATAGATCACATCTTCGTGAATCGGCGTCTTGTGTTGATTCAGCCAGGTGACAAACTCGCGGATACCGCCTTCGTAGCGCATACTGTCGCTGCGCTCTCTGCCTTCCCGGCAGTCTTCCAAAGTGATTTTCAGACCGCCGTTCAGAAAAGCCTGTTCCCGCATGCGGGTGTGCAGAATTTCATAATCGTAGACCGTATCGTCAAACATTTCGGGATCCGGCTTGAAGCGCACCGTGGTACCGGTACGGTCGGTTTCCCCGACAATGTGGATTTCTTCCGTAATATCACCGCGGGAAAAACCCATCTGATAGATTTTTCCGTCTTTATGAACCTGAACCTGAAGCCATTCGGACAGTGCGTTGACGACTGACGCACCGACGCCGTGCAGACCGCCGGATACCTTGTATCCGCCTCCGCCGAATTTTCCGCCTGCATGCAGCACGGTAAAGACAACTTCCAGCGCGCTCTTGCCGGTCTGTTCCTGAATATCAACCGGGATTCCGCGCCCGTTGTCCGAAACCCGGATAATATCTCCCTGTTCGATGACCACTTCGATATGGGTGCAATATCCGGCAAGCGCTTCGTCGATGGAGTTATCCACAATTTCATAGACCAGATGATGCAGGCCGGAGGAGGAAGTCGATCCGATATACATACCGGGCCTTTTTCTTACCGCTTCCAGGCCTTCCAACACCTGAATCTGCGATGCATCGTATTCTTCTGTCACTTTCTGGGTCAGTTCATTGATTTCCGCCATTTTGTTCTCCGTTCTTCTTCCATTTGGTTCATGCGTTTTGATAAAGTTCTGGATGTGCTCTGTGAAAGATAGACTTTGGCTGCTTTTTTTTCTTCGCACAGGATAAAGGAGTTCGGGATATCTTCCGCTGCATTCGTCACAGCCCCTCCCCTTTCGGCGGCAGCCAAAAATTCTCTCGTGAGGAATGACTGAGTCGTCGTGTCCAGATCAAAAATACCGATCACTGTTTCTTCCGGAATCACGGCTGTTTTTCCGATGTTCAGGTACAAGGCCGAATTCGACCCCCTTCAACAAAAAAGACCTTTCCTCCGGTCCGTGAAGAAATATTGAAGTCCTCACAGCAGGTGATCAGGGTTTGTCCCCCTCCGATGCGGTTCAGGACAAACGACTGCCTTTTTTCATCCAGTTCGGATAAAACATCGTCCAGCAGAAGTACCGGGTATTCTCCCGTTTCCTGAAGAATAATATCCCGTTCCGCAAGTTTTACGGACAGGGCGGCTGTACGGGTTTGCCCCTGTGAGGCATAACTCCGGGCAGAGACGCCGTTAATCAGAAATTCCACATCATCCTTATGTGCGCCCGTCAGACAAAGTGCGCTGTCCAGTTCCGCCTGACGGTGTGTTTCCTGATGGTCGCAGATGTCGTAATAGATTTCCTTTGCGCTCGCGAAAGGATCCCGTACGGTGCTGACCGTACGGTACTGCAGTTCCAGATGCTCTCCCCGGCCGGAAAACTCTTCATGAATTCCTCCTACCGCATCATTCAGCCGTACCAGGTAAGCGGCACGGTAACGGATCAGCTGTGCGGAAACCCTGCACAATCCGTCCGAAAAGGCATCCAGTGTATCCAGCAGCGTCGGCTTTTCTTTCCAGTCCCTCAGAATCCGGGTTTTCTGTTCATACAGCCGGTTAAACTCCGTCAGCAGTGCGGCATACTTCGGCCGAATCTGGGAAATAGCCTGATCCATCATTCTTCTGCGAATCTGAGCACCGTCTTTGATGATGTTCAGATCATCCGGACAGAAGAGAACAACATTCATTGTCTCTGCAAGTTCCGTTCCTGTTTTCCTGACTCCATTTACTGTGATTTTTTTTGCCTGTCCCGGACAGAGCCGGATCCGGATGGTCTGCTCTCTTCCGCGGCTGAAAACATCCGCCAGAATTTCAGCTTCAGAGTACGGAAAACCGACCAGCTCCCGATCCATCCTGGTCCGGAAGCTTTTTCCGCAGGATAAATAATAAACCGCTTCCAGCAGATTTGTTTTTCCCTGCGCATTGTCTCCGCAGATGATGTTTGTGTTCTCCGAAAAATCCACCGTTTCCCATTCGTAATTTCGGAATCCGTTCAGCGCAATTTTAAGAACTTTCATCTGTACTTACCAGTAAGCCCGTAAACAGGTATCATCTCTGTTTGTTCTGTTCCTTTTCCACCAGGAGTTCCGACCCGCAGAAAGAAACAATATCTCCGGGATAGATTTTCTTTCCACGCTGCAGGCAGGTTTCTCCGTTCACACCGACCAGCCCGTCGCCGATCACGGTTTTTGCTTCACCGCCGGAAGAGGTCAGTGCGGAAAACTTCAGAAGAGCTTCCAGCTTGATAAAAGGGGTTTTGATCAAAATATGTTCCATTCTTTCAGTCGCCTTCGCGCAGACGGACAGGCAGCACCATATAGAGATACTGTCCTCCTTCCGCGGCTTCAATAATAATCGGTGCCGTCGGCGTATTCATGGAAATCCGAAGCTTTTCTTCGTTCGCCGCTTTCAGAGCATCCATAAAGTAACGGTCATTGAATCCGATTCTCATTCCTTCTCCGCTGCCTTCACAAATACATACGTCTTCAGCATGTCCGAAAGACGTCGTGCAGAAAAACTGCAGCAGGCCTTCTCCTACGATCATTTTGACCGGAGAATTCTGTTTTTCCTTAATGACAAGGGAAACGCGGTCAATCACACGGATCATTTCCTCGCGTTCCACAATGATTTCATAACGGAAACTGGTTGGGATCGACTTGCGGTAGTTCATAAACTCACCCTCAAGCCGACGGGTTATCAGAACGGTATTTCCTACGGAAAAAGAAGCATGCTTATCGCCAAGTGCAATGACAACTTCATCTTTTCCATCTGCGGCACAAAGGCGCTCCACTTCGTTCAAAGAAGTTCCCGGAATAATAAAACTGCACGGTTCCATGCCGCCGCTTTCTATTTCCTCATTTCGCTTGGCCATCCGGTATCCGTCAATAGCCACCATTGTCAGTTCACCTGCTCCAACTTCAAACAGAACACCCATATACAGAGGACGGCTGTCGGAGGTGGAAACTGCAAAAACAGTCTGATTAATCATGCTCTTCAGAAGACCTTCCGGAATCCGAATCGTCTGGCGGGGATTTACCACATTCAATTCCGGAAAAGAATCCGGATCCAGGCCGATGAGATGAAATTCCGTTCTTCCGCAGCGGATACTGACGGAAAGATTTTCATCCGATTCAATACTCATCATCCCGTCCGGAAGTCTTCGAAGCAGATCCACCAGAAACCGTGCCGGTAATACCACGCTTCCTTCCTGTTGTATGTCCGCTTCCATAAAAGTATACATTCCTATTTTTGAGTCAAATGCCGTCAGTTTCAGATTTCCCTGCCGGGCCTCAAAAAGAATGCCTTCCATGGCAGGAACCGGACTTTTGCTGGCTGCCGCACGGGATACATTTGCAGCTGCTGTCTGAAGAGTGTTTTTTTCGCAGAGAATCTTCAAGAAAATCACCTCATTAAAATAAAAGATATATAATATTTTTAGAATAAATAGTAGTAGAAAAAAAAACTGTCGAAAACTGAAAAATATAAAGAAAAATTGGAAAAAACTGCTGTCGAAAAAATTGTTCAAAAATGTGTCGATAATGTCGAAAAGTAAAGATTAAAAATGATAAACAGGGAAAAAACAACATTCCGACAGGTTTCTGTTGAAAATCAGTTGGATCCGGAACTGGTGGTAATATTGGAGGTGATATCCCGAATTACACCTGTCATTTCCGAGTCTGTACGCATCATTTCTTCAATTTTACGAATAGAACTGAGCGCAGTGGTATGATTTCTGCCAAGTTCTTTTCCGATGTCATTCAGAGAAAGATTGGTCAGCTGCCGAAGAAGATACATGGAAATCTGCCTCGGAATGGCAATTTCTCGGGATCGGTTGTTTCCTTTCAGATCTTCCGGCTTCAGGGAAAAGTACTTTGCTGTTTCCCGGATAATATTATCAGGGTTTGGAATATCAGTCCCGTTTCGAGTCACATCTTCAATCGCACGGTCAACTGATTCTTTGGTGATATCGTCATTTAAAATATCTCTGTACGCGGTAAGGCGTTTGATGACACCCTCCAGCTGACGGACGTTTGCGGTAATGGAAGCAGCAATGTATTCAATAATTTCATCCGGGAGAAGAAGACCGAGCCGGGTTGCCTTGTTGCGGGCAATGGCCATGCGCGTTTCCAGATCGGGAGGGGCAATGTCGGCCATTAAACCGCCTTCAAAGCGTGTACGCAGACGATCATCCAGCAGGGACATCTCCATCGGAGGTCGGTCTGAGGTAATCACAATCTGGTTTCCGGCCTCATAGATGGAATTAAAGGTATGGAAAAATTCAATTTGTGTGCTCTGTTTGCCGGCAATGAACTGAATGTCATCGACCAGAAAAAGGTCAACATTTCGGTGTTTGGTGCGGAATTCCAGCGTTTTGCCTTCCTTGATGGAATTGACCAGATCATTGGTAAAGTCATCGCCTTTAATGTAGGAAATCTTCTTTTCCGGGAAACGCTCATGAATGGAGTGTCCGATTGCCATCAGAAGGTGTGTCTTTCCAAGGCCGGAATTGCCGTAGATGAAGAGGGGATTGTAGGCTTTCCCTGGATTCTCGGCAACGGAGATGGCAGCGGCATGGGCGAATTTGTTGGAATTTCCGACGATGAAGTTGTCAAAGGTGTATCCGGCCATTTCCGGAAATGGCCCATCGGTCGGATTTTCCTCTCCCTTGATGTATTCTTCCTCTCCGACCAGGACCAGAAGATCAAAGTCGCAGGAAAAAAGTTCAGACAGGGAAGCCTTGATGGAAGACGCAAAACGTTCCGTAATGATTTTCTTTTTAAACTGTGTTGTCGTGCGGATGACCAGGCGGTATTCTTCCAGTTCCACGGGGCTGCAGTCGCTGAACCAGGTGGTAATGGCGGTCGGGGTCAGCTGGGTTGAAAGACTCTGCATGAGCATTTTCCAGATATCGTCCAGCGAGTTCACGGAAAGACCTTCTTTCGAGAAAAAATGTGTCTGCATGGATATACTAATAAGCAATCTATTATAACAGATTCGGTAAGGAGATGCAATAAAAACAGAAGATATAATTATAATAATGTAAGAAAGCAATGCTCCGGTATGGAAAAGAATACCGCAAAACAACCGGATCAAAAGAACGGGCTGTCTTGCGGTATTTGAAACTGTGCAGTTTTTTCCGAGTTACTTTTTCTTCAGTTCTTCCAGGATGGAGGCAAGCAGTTCTTCCGTGGTCGGTTTTGCGGCAGCCTCTGCTGCGGCTTTTGCAGCGGCCTCTTCCTCTTCCTTCTTTTGCTTGCTCTTTGTCATTTCGGAAGCTTTGTTGATTGCCTTAATGACAGAGAAGAGTACCAGAGCAATGATCAGGAAGTTGATGATTGCCCCGATAAAGGTACCGAGACCGAGAACGATGGCTTCCTTTTCTCCTTCCGCGGCGCGCAGAGTGATATTCAGGGCATCAGGGTTCGGGCTGTTGAAGGCAACGGCAAGGAGGGGAGTAATAACGTTGGCAACCAGGGCGGAAGTGATCGCAGTGAAGGCACCGCCGATAATGACGCCGATCGCCATGTCCATGACGTTGCCGCGGGTGACAAATTTTTTGAATTCTTCCAGAAATTTTTTCATATGATAGTACTCCTTTTAATTAAAAAAATTTAAGTTTTTGTAAAGATGCCGAAACGAAACAGTTTATTTCTTCGGGATCAGGACTTTGGTTCCGCCCATGTAAGGCCACAGGACTTCGGGAATGGTGACGCTTCCGTCTGCCTGCAGATGGTTTTCCAGAAAAGCAATCAGCATGCGGGGCGGCGCAACCACGGTATTGTTGAGGGTATGCGGAAGATAGGTGGTTTTCCCGTCGCTGCTCTTGACACGGATCTTCAACCGCCGTGCCTGGGCGTCGGATAGATTGGAGCAGGAGCAGACCTCAAAATACTTTTTCTGCCTGGGGGACCAGGCTTCAATATCACAGGACTTGACCTTCAGGTCGGCAAGGTCACCGGAACAGCATTCCAACTGACGGACGGGGATTTCCATGCTGCGGAACAGCTCCACCGAGAAGCGCCACATCTTTTCATACCAGGCCATGGAGTCTTCCGGCTTGCAGACGACGATCATTTCCTGTTTTTCAAACTGGTGAATGCGGTAGACTCCGCGCTCTTCAATTCCGTGCGCACCCTTCTCTTTTCGGAAGCAGGGGGAATAACTGGTCAGCGTCTGCGGCAGTTGGTCCTCCGTCAGAATCTGGTCGATGAATTTTCCAATCATGGAGTGTTCGGAGGTTCCGATCAGATACAGATCCTCGCCTTCGATTTTGTACATCATGGCATCCATTTCAGTCTGGCTCATGACGCCCTGCACCACATTGCCGTGGATCATGAAAGGAGGAATGCAGTAAGTGAAGCCCTTGCCGATCATAAAATCTCTGGCGTAGGCCAGAACGGCGGAGTGCAGACGGGCAATATCGCCCATCAGGTAATAGAAGCCGTTTCCGGAGGTTCTGCCGGCAGCATCCATATCAATGCCGTTGAAGCGTTCCATGATTTCGGTGTGATAAGGGACCTCGTAATCCGGCACGACCGGTTCTCCAAAACGCTGAACTTCGACATTGGCGCTGTCATCCGGGCCGATGGGAACCGACGGGTCAATGATATTCGGAATCAGCAGCATCCGGCGGTAGATCTCATCCTTGTACGTTTCCTCCAGCCGTTCAAGTTCCGCGAGACGCTCGTCGTCGGCCTTGACTGCAGCCATATTTGCATCAATCTGGGCCTGAATGGCAGTTTTTTCTTCTTCAGAGGCTTTCTTCAGTTTTCCGAAAAGAGGGCCGTTGGCCTTGGAGAGCTGGTTCTTCCGGGCGCGAAGTTCACTGGCCTCCGTGATCGCGGCGCGGTTTTTGGCATCCAGGTCGATCACTTCGTCCACCAGGGGGAGCTTGGCATCCTGATACTTTTTGCGAATGTTTTCTTTGACCAGTTCCGGATTGTCCCGGACAAATTTGATGTCCAACATGTTTTTGTGTCTCCTTCTATAATCTCTATTGCTTTATCCGATGTGATTCAGGCTGCGCAGTGCGGCAATCAAAGATTCCCGATCGTCGGCATTATCGTAGAAGAGTTCGATCTTTCCGCGGTTTTTCTTTTCCGTCAAAGCAACGCGCCTTCCCAGTAGCGAAGACAGTTCATCGGAGAGTGCCGCGGCATAATCCACGAAAGGCCCCTCCTCCGGAGAGGACGGCGGTGCGGAGGACTGCTTTGCCAGTTTTGCTGCGAGTTGCTCTGCCTTCCGGACGGAAAGGGACTTTTCGAGCACCTGTTTTGCCGCAGAAAGCTGCAGCACCGGATCTTCCACGGCAAGCAGAGCTCTCGCATGCCCTGCGGAAAGCGCTCCGCGCTCGACCAGATCTGCGACAGGGGCAGAAAGATTCAGCAGCCGAAGGGCGTTGGTGACGGCAGAACGGGATTTTCCGACGCCGGCGGCAGCCTCTTCCTGGGTCAGGCTGTAATCTGAAATCAGTTTCTGATAACCGCGTGCCTCCTCCATCGGATTCAGGTCTTCCCGCTGCAGGTTCTCCACCAGAGCAAGCTCCGCAACACTGCGGTCGTCCGCTTCCAGTACCCGCACGGGTATTTCCGAGAGGCCCGCAATCCGCGCGGCGCGCCAGCGGCGCTCTCCGGCGATGATCTGATAATCGCCGTTCGGAAGATGGCGGACAATGACGGGCTGGATCAAGCCATGCCTTGCAATGGAGGCGGCAAGATCCTGCAGACGATCTTCGTCAAACTGGTCACGCGGCTGATCCTGCCGCGGTTCGATGCGGGAAAGAGGAAGCGTCTGTATCTGCTTTTCCTGCACGGCCTGAAGATCGGGACCGAACAGCGCATCGAGTCCTGTACCAAGGCCTCGCTTTTCCTTTACTGCCATATTTGTTTTCCTTTATCCTTGCTCAAAAATTCTTCTGCCAGGGAAAGATACGCCCGGCTGCCCTTGTTGTTTTTGTCATAGAGAATGCCAGGAAGCCCATGGCTTGGGGCCTCGGACAGTCGTACGGAACGGGGAATGACAGTTTGGTATACTTTATCCGGCAGAAAGCGCCGCAGTTCATTTTCTACCTGCAGCGTCAGGTTTGCCCTGGCGTCGTACATGGTCAGGACAATACCCTCGACGCGCAGACGGCTGTTAAGGCGGGAAGAACACAGCCGGATGCTGCCGATGAGGTCCGTGATCCCTTCCAGTGCATAATATTCGCACTGCATCGGGATCAGAACACTGTCCGCTGCCGCAAGCGCGTTGACCGTAATGAGTTCGAGGGAAGGCGGGCAGTCCAGAAAAATATAGTCATACTCAGTATAGACCCGCTGCAGAGCGCGGTAAAGGATGGATTCCCGATGATCGCGCTCAATCAGTTCCACCGTGGCGGCGGCAAAATCCCGTCCGCTGGGAAGTACATCACCGTAGGGAGTGGAAACAATGCATTCTTCACAGGGAACATCCCGGATCATCAGATCGTAAATGTTGGGAGAGCGGTTCTTTTTCACACCCATTCCCGAAGTGGCATTCCCTTGGGGGTCACAGTCAACCAGAAGAACGTGCTGACCGAGCAGCGTCAGAGCGGCGCAGAGGTTGACACAGGTTGTTGTTTTTCCAACGCCGCCCTTCTGGTTGGCGAAAGCAACGATTTTTGCCATGGTATACGGTAACTCCTCAAAAATCTATGCAGAATTATATCAGCATGGCACGGCAAATGCAATTGTTTCACGTGAAACAATTTGAATGACCGGCAAAAACAGCATTTGTGAATGTTTCACGTGAAACAATTGCCGATCGGCCTGTTTCCTGAGTATCTGACACGGCGCCTCACGGGATGTTTCACGTGAAACACTTTACTGGAATCAAAATCTTGTATTTCAGAGCAGAAAAAACCACAACAATTTGAGCCGCCGGAAATGCCGGCAAAACGGCGAAAGAATGCGCAAAAAAAACGCAAAAAAGCTCGAAAAAATGCTTGCTTTTCCATTTTTTCTTTGTTATAATCACTAAACGCGAGTGAGAGAACCCGCAGAAAACTGTCAGGGGAGGTGGCAAACTGCATGGCAAACATCAAGTCTTCTGCAAAGAGAGACCTGAAGTCGAAGGAGCTTCGCGCGAAGAATCGCGCTGAGAAGACCGCGCTGAAAACGACAATGAAGAAGTTCGAGGCTGCTGTGATCGAAGGGAATAAGGACGCAGCCGCCGATGCCTATAAAGTTGCTGTTAAGACTGTTGACCGCGCTGCCGGAAAAGGCCTGCTGCACAAGAACAATGCTGCACGCAAAAAGTCCGCGATGGCCGGTAAGCTCAACGATTTGGGCTGATTGACATTCTTGCCGGGATGACAAAGGGGCGCAGAATCTGCGTCCCTTGGGCTTTTCTTGGAGGCGAAAACGAAGCATGAAAAGAATGATGCTGATTGTGAACCCGAATGCCGGCCGCAGCGGATACCGCTACTATTTCGGCGATGCCATGAAGGTACTGGCAGACGGTGGGTATCAGATTTCGCTGTTTTTTACCACAAGACCGGGCGAGGCAACGGAATTTGCCGCATTTTATGCGAAGGACTACGACACGGTAGCGTGTATC
>JAEEGI010026589.1_pt1 | contig 11138 bp, 15 predicted proteins | sample 8958751 | NCBI WGS metagenome assembly JAEEGI01 (sample SAMN16246545, study PRJNA631951) | gut metagenome | biome: gut microbiome; feature: rumen; material: KS-attached | host: Bos | place: Iran: Karaj | collected 2018-10 | reverse complement strand
AAAGAACAAGCTATGAATGAAGGAAAACCTGCAGACATAGCAGAAAAAATGGTTGAAGGAAGAATTAATAAATTCTACAAAGAAATATGTCTTGCACTTCAAGCATTCATAAAAGATGGAGACATCGATGTAAATAAATACGTAACTAACAATGGAGGAGAATTAATTAGTTGCACTACTTTCGTAGTAGGTGAAGGAATCGAAAAACGCCAAGATAACTTTGCTGAAGAAGTAATGGCACAAATTAATAACTAAGATACTTGTCAAAAGTATCTTTTTTATTTTAAGAAAACTAAATAATCATGATATAATATAAAAGGAAGTGATTATATGAAAAAAGGAATCATCAGAAAAATAATCTATCTATTCCTATTTGCTTTAATAATTGGTGCATTTGTATATCTAGGAAATAAATATGAAAATAAAAGAGATAATCATATCTTAGTAATATCAGATTATTATAAAGATGTTGAAAAAGATAAATTTGAAGTAATTAGAGGAGCCAGATTAATTAATCTTCTAAAAAGCGGAAATAATCTAATCTTTATTGGAAGTTCACAATATGAATATTCAATAAAATATATGGAATTAATAAATGAAGTAGTAAAAGAAATAAATGTTGATAAAGTATATTACTATGATATTGTAAACGACAAATCTCAACTAAATTCAAATTATTACGAAATAGTTGAAGCATTATCTGGAAGTTTAACAACATCAGATAGTACAAAAAACAACTTAGTAGCACCAAGTTTCTATATCTTAAATGATGGTGAAGTAAAATATTATAATACTCAAACAGCAGTTATGAAAAATACAGATAACGTTGATAAATATTGGACAGAAGAAAAAGAACTACTATTTAGATCAGAAATAATTACAGCAATAAACGATTATTATTTGAATAAATAAAAAAAAGAATTATAATATAGTTGTAAGGGAGAGAAATATATGATTAATGATGAAATTGAACTGAATATGATGCACGCTTTAGAAGTAATGGATAATAGATTAACAGCTATTAGAGCAGGTAGAGCAAATCCAGCAATATTAAATGGTATAATGGTTGAATACTATGGAACACCAACTCCAATTCAATCACTAGCAAACATTACTGTTCCAGAAGCAAGAACTTTAATGATTAAACCATTTGATAAATCTTGTGTTAAAGATGTCGTAAAAGCCATTCAAGAAGCTAATATAGGAATTAATCCAACTGACAATGGTGAAGCTGTAATCTTAACAATTCCTCAATTAACCGAAGATACTAGAAAAGATTATGTAAAACAAGCTAAAGAAATAGCTGAAGAAACAAAAGTAGCATTAAGAAGAATTCGTCAAGATGCAAATGACGATATCAAAAAAGATGAAGAAATAACAGAAGATGATGAAAAAAGAATGCTTGATGAAGTTCAAAAATTAATTAATGAATATAATAAAAAAGTAGAAGAAAAATACAAAGAAAAAGAAGAAGAATTAATGAAAGTATAAGCAAACAATTTGTTTGCTTTTTTTCTTGTTTACCTTTATAATAAATCACCAAGGTGAACGACTATGGATAGAACATACGTAATAAAATATGAGGTACAAAAAGAAGACGATTGTTATCTATTTAAAGCTATCGGAGTAGTAGAAGCAGTCGAAGAAGAAGATGATTTGATAATTGACGAAGAAATTGAATTTGTTAATGGTTTAATATCTAATCCAGATTTAAAAGAAATCTATATCGAAACTGTCACTCTAGAAGAATTAAAAGAATGCCTAGGAATTAATTCAAACGATGAAGAAGAAATCACCAAAGCATTTATCGAAAACATATTACAAACCCACTATTTTGTTGGAAAAGTTGAAGAAGGAAAAATATTTACTCAACAAGTAGAAATGGAAAGTCCAATCAAACAAATAGCGGCAGACTATCTAGACATAGCCGAAAGTGCTGAAGAAGTAACGGAACAAGGTTTAGAGGATTATTTAAATGAAAGATTTGTCGGATACGAAAAACAAAATAGACAATTAGCAAGAATTCTGTTTAATAATTTAGAGATAAACACTAAAGAAGATAATGAAACAATTCTTATGGTAGGCAAAGATACAAAATTAATATCTTCAGTATTAAAATATGCAGCAGAATATTTAGGATTACCATATAAAAGAATAGGGATAGATAGGATAGATCCAAATATTCAAGTAAGATCATCTACAATAGAAGATGAAATATTAGACGCAATTAAAGATGTAGCAAGTGTTGAAATAGCCCATTTAGGAATAGTGGCAATAGATGGAATAAGTGAAATTAATAATACAAGTTATGGAAGTAGAAATGTAATAATAGATAATCTAAGAAGCTTTGTAGAAGGAGAAACAATCTACTTTAGTACAGACATAGAAAGCATACCATTTGATACATCTTATTTAACTAAAGTATTTATAGGAACTTTTGAAGGATACCCACATGTACCTGGAGAAGTAGGTTTTATAAAAAGCAATGATGCTGATGATAATGATGATTTTTTCACAAAATTAGCAAGTCATAAAACAACTGATATAAATTTGTTGAATAGCGTAGATAATTTAATAACATATGATGAATTATCATATCAAGATAAAATAAGATATCTTCTAACTTCTAAATTAAGTATATTAGTTAGAAAAGAAATAGAAATGAAAGAAACGTATCAAGTAGATTTAGAAGGCCAAGAAGATTATGTTTACGCATTAATTAAACGTTTAGTATTAAAATATATGGAAAAAGGAACAAGGCCATCAATCGAAGAAATAAGTAGAGAAATAAGATCTCTTCTGCATTTAATAATTAGAGATTTAAAAGAAAATGAAGAATGTGATACTGTAATACTAGATAAAGACACAGTAAACAACGGAACATATCAATTAGTTTCCAAAAAAAAGGTATGCTAATATAGCATACCTTTTTACATTCCTCTTCCAACTTTAGATCTTTCAGCACTTTCAGCTTTACGATATAAATATTGTTTTAAACCATCCACGGCATATTCTCTAAGGCCATATCCATCATGTTCCATATTTAGATATGCACGCCAACCTGGTTCGCAAATTCTTTCATAAGCAGCAAGACGTAACTGATATTCTAAATCATCAGCAATAGAATAATCAACTCCAATTATATCACTTGGATTTTCTTTGATATATAGTTCTCTAAAAGATTCAGCTTGCATTCTAGCTCTCTTAACTCTAATATAATCTACTGGATTTAATTTAACTAGTTCTCTAAGCGCTTCTAATAAATCGCCTTGTGAAAATTCTATATCTACATAATCATACATAACAATCCCTCCGTCTTCACTTCTATAATTATATCATAAATAACAATATTATTAAAAATTTAGCTATAAAAAAACAGCTAAATAATAGCTGTAGATTTACATAAGTGGTGACCCCGGAGTGATTCGAACACTCGACCGTACGCTTAGAAGGCGTATGCTCTATCCAGCTGAGCTACGAGGTCATATCTCTGGAACACGATAATTATATAATAAAAAACATATAATTGCAAGTTTTATTTAATAGTAAAAGGGCAAATATCATTATTTACTATTTTATAATTTTATTATATTATATTAATAGGTGATAACATGAAAGAGTTTATATTAAAACATAAGAGATTCATATTATATACATTATTGTTATTATTTGTTTGTACAGCAGATTTAGTATATGCTAAGACTACTGGTGAAATAAAGTTCTGTGATTATGGAAGCGTTCAAAGAACTTTAAAAGTAATTGGTATAATTATCATAATAATGAAAATAGTAGTACCACTTATCATTATCCTAACAGCATTCTTTACTTTCATAAAACCAGTAATAAGCGGAACAGTTGATGATTTTAAAGGATCATTTAAAACTTTGGCGATGAAACTAATAGCTGGTCTAATTATCTTCGTAATACCATCAATGCTTGACTATACTTTTGATAATTTACTAGGAGCTGATACGTCATCTTTTGGTAAATGTAGTAACTGTTTACTAGACGTTGATAGTTGTAAACCAACCGATAATATTCCAGAATATTACACAGAAGACTAAAATAAACTAAAAAAGTTTATTTTTTTTTATAAAAAAAAGGAAAGAACTCTTAGAGGTAGAAAATAATAAGTGAAGGGAGGAAAAATGAACAAAAAATATATAGTAAGACAAAACGATATAAAAGATTGCGGAATATGTTGTTTAGAATCAATAATAAAATATTACAACGGTTATATACCTTTAGAGCAATTAAGATTAGACACTAAGACTTCCCATAACGGAACAACTGCTTATAATCTAATCAAGACAGCTAAAAAATATGGATTCAATGCCATTGGTAAAAAAAGAGTAGATATTAATGATAATATCAATTTACCAGCCATAGCTCATATAGTAACTAAAAAAGGTTTAAATCATTTTGTAGTAATATATAAAATATCAAAAACACATGTATATATTATGGATCCGGCCAAAGGATTCCAAATAATAAAAAAAGAAGATTTTTTGCAAGAATGGACTAATATAATCTTAATATTCAAACCATATCAAAAAATCCCTTTGTATGAAATAAAGAATAATTTAAAAGAATTGTTCTATAAATTGTATAAAACAGAAAAGGACTTAATTAAAAAAATTATTATATCTAATTTTATTATTACTTTTATTTCTATAATAATAGGATATTACTTTAAAGTAATTGTCACATCCTTAGAATCATCATATATAAATACAACGTTATTCATTATACTAATTTTTCTTATATTAAATATAATTAAGATTTATTTGAACTACATAAAAAACAATCTATCTATATATTTAAATAAAAATATAAACTTACGAATTATTCCAGAGTTTATTAAACATATAATTAATCTCCCTTTAAATGTAATCTCTTCTAGAACAGATGGAGAAATAATTACTAGAGTCCAAGAATTAAACAATATAAAAGACTTGTTTTCCGAAATAATAATAACTATAGCTCTAGATATTATTTTATCTTTATGTTCCATTTATTTTCTATATATAATAAGTAACCAATTATTTTTAATTCTTTGTATAATTGCTATTTTTTATATAATTATTGGAATAATAACAAGCCCAATAATATACAGAAAGATAAATGATAATATTGATTTAGAAATAGAATATAATGGCCTACTTAGTGAAAACATAAACAATCTAGAATCAATAAAAAATATTAATTATCAAAATAAAATAATAAACGATATGGACAATAAATATACCGAATACCAAGAAAACACCTTTAATTATTCAAGATTTATTAATAATCTAAATACAATAAAATCCATAGTAAATGATTTGGGTTTGTTTATGATTACCAGTATAGGCATTTACTTGATAAGTAAAAATGAATTGAGTTTACTATCCTTGATAACTTTTAATACATTATTAACTTATTTTATAGAACCAATAGAAAATACTATAGATTTACTGCCAAAATATCACATAGTAAAACTATCTTTAAATAAAATAAATGAATTTCTAAATATCAAACAAGAGCATATTGGCAAGAAAGAAAGATTTCTAAATGGTTCAATAAAATTTGAAAAAGTCTCATATACATATAATGATTGCCAAAATATCTTTAAAAATTTAAATCTATTCATACCAAAGAATTCACATATAGTAATAAAAGGTCCATCAGGGTGTGGTAAATCAACGTTATGTTCTATGTTAAATCATAATATAAATGATTATAAAGGAAATATTTATATTAATGATATAAATATAAAGGATTACTCACTTAATACACTAAGATCTAATATAGTCTACGTATCTCAAAGAGAAAAACTATTTACGGATACAATATATAATAATCTGACTCTCAACAAAAGGATTTCTAAAACAAGGTTAAATAAAGTATTAAACATAACCAAAGTAAATGAAATACTAGATAAAAAAGAATTAAGGTTAGATTCATATATTTACGGTAGTGGATATAACTTATCAGGAGGAGAACGACAAAGATTAATATTAGCTAGAAGTATTCTGCTAAATCCTCAAATCCTAATTCTTGATGAATCTCTATCTGAAATAGATGATGTTAAAGAAAAAAGCATTTTGTACGAAATAGATAAATATCTAAAAAACACAACTATAATCTATATATCACACACCAATACTAATGCATTTAATAAAACAATAGAAATGAATGAGTTATATGTTAAATAAATTTATATTACTAAATAAAAAACCTAATAAACATCTCAAATTTACAATAACAATCATAATTCTTATCATAGTATTCCTCATATATTGTATAAAGAATTATACATACGATTCATATCAAACTACAGGTATTGTTAAATGCGAAAAAGAATGTTTTATTAATATAACATTACCATACGATAAAGTAGATATTTTATCTAAAGATTCAATTATTAAATACGATAATAAAATATATGAAATAAAAAGTATTAATTATAAAGAACCATATTTAGATAAAGAGATAGCATATCAAGATATTGAATTAGTATCATTTGTAAAAGAAGAGAGAATAATAAATTTTAATATTTTATATAATAAACAAAGAATAATATCCAAAATAAAAAATATCATCGTAGAAAGGAAACGGACATGACAGATCAAGAACTAAAACAGATTAATGGAGGTCTTTTAAAAGTAGTAGTTGGTAAATACATCATAATAGGCGGAGCAATATCCTTCCTAATTGGAGCTGTCAATGGCTACTTACGACCACTAACATGTTCTAGCAGTAGATAATGTTAAAAGAAGAAGAACTAAAAAGAATTGAAGGAGGAGCTGTGAGTTACACTTCAGCAGCTTTCTTAAATGCCATATCAAGAGGTATAAGTACTTGTTATAATTTAGGCAGAACATGTGGTACTGCACTTAAGTACTTAATAAAAGGTAAATCTTGTAAAGCATATTAAAAAGACACTAATGTGTCTTTTTATAATTTCATAAAATCTTTTACCTTATTAAAATATTGTTTAGAAGAATCAGGGAACGTTAAATTATCTGGCAATTCATCAGATAACATAGTTTCAGTCATTTCATATTCTTCAGGTAGTTTATCAAGTTCTAGTATTTCACAATAGCATAATAACCCATAGGAAGATATTTTATAAACGCAAACTGGAGTAACTTTTATCTTAGTAGCACCAGTTTCTTCATACATTTCTCTTTTAGCAGCTTCCTCCCAAGTTTCTCCTTCTTCAATGTGTCCTCCTGGTATTTCCCAACCATTTCTTTTTTTGTTATACGAAAACAAGAATTTATCTTTATATCTACATACACAAATTACTCTCGTATATTCCGTTTCATCACAATGACCTAAATCAAAAAATTCAATTTCAAACATAATCAATACCTCTAAATAAAATTATACTAGATTTATAAAAAAGTTGTATATAATATTTTTATGTCTGATAAAAAAAACATATATATGAAAGATAATTATTATTAAAAAATATATGATATAATACCATGACGAGGTGTTTGAAATGACATATATACCAATACTAGATTTGATAGATACAAAAAAAGAAGAAATAGTCAATTTAGATTATACTTACAAAGCAGAACAAAGAGCTTTAGAACATAAATATGAATTAGCTGCAAGAAAGTTAAAAGAAGAGACAATAGAACAAAAAAAAGAAATACAACAACAAATAAACAAATTAAGTCAAACAATAGAGTTAATGTCTTTATATGATGGAGAAGAATTAGCAAAGATTATAGCAGAATTATTAAGTATATATGAAGGAGTAGAGTATCATTATAAAAAAGATGAAGAAGGAAACTATATAATAGCTGATAATTCTATAAAAACAGCTCAAGAATATCAATTATATGCATACAAATTACGAAGAGATTTAGATAAAATAAAACATATTAATCAATATAACATTCCACAAAATCAAGTATTCTTACCACCAAGAGAGTATTATACAAATGTTTTATATGGATATGATAGAAGAATTTCTAGAGTCCAAAAAACAATTGAAGATTTTATCGATTATTTATGCGTGGCAAGGATCGAAAATGATATAACACCAATAAAATATGATGACTTAGAAATAATTTTAATGTCCTATTTTACTAAAGATGACAAAATTGAAGAATCTATGGCAAGAGCATCAGAAAGACAAGAAGAACTAAAAATATTTAACGAAATTCACGAAAGAAGCCACAATAAAACATATATTGAGTTTCCAACATCATACTTCTTTAAAGCATTAAGGGAATTAATAAAAAAAGCTGAAGCAGATCGTTTTAGTGTCGAACATCAATACTACACAGAAGATGAAGACCTTATATTTGAAATGATAGTCAAAACTCATGAAGAAGTATTGCCACGCATATTTGATAGTATCCAAATATCAGTTGGTGAAAAAACAGATGGTCACTATCCTAGAACCATCACCTTTAATAGAGTAGAAGAACATATAAGTTTATTGTACAAATATATTCCTAGAGTTAAAAAATTCATGGAGAATTTATACTCAATTGCCATTTTAAAGAAAAAAGGTGATATAATAGCTTTAGATGAAAGTGATATAGAAAAAGCATATCAACTAACAATTAAACATAAAGCATATGCCTTAACTAAAGTTAAAAAATCAAAAAAAGGAGTATAAATATGGATTTTGGAAAATATGTAGAACAAGATATGATTGAAAGATTTAAAAAAGGCAAACCATTAACTTGTCCCTTCTGTTTTGGTACATTAAAAAAGACTAAAAAAGAAGGATATTTCCAATGCGAAAAATGTAAAAGACTATTCTTATTTGAAAAGAAAGAAAAAACTACTGAAAAAAAGTAGTTTTTTTATTTGACAGAAAAAAATCAATACCATATAATAACTTCACCAAAAGGGGAATAACTATGCAACAGATAATAGCAAAAAGAATAATAAGAGAAGAAGATTTAGATAACTATAGATTACTATATAAAGGTAAAAATGGTGAAGTAAGAAGACTTTCTAAAGAAGAAGTACTAAAAATAATATCAGACATCATATTAGAAATATCATTTAATATTTCACCATATTCAAGATCTATAATCGAAAGAAACGTATTATATTCGCATAAATATTCATACCCTGAAGAATTCTATCTTCCAACAAGTGCAGTATATACTGAAAAAGGATTTATCGGGTATACTCAAGAATTTTTTAATGGAGTAGATATAATAGATTACTATAGAGATTTACTAAGAGCAAAAGGAACTTATACATTTAATGGTATATTGGAACCATACAAGAAATTAAATGAAGCATTGAAAAGCGCAACTCATACTGTTTGCCCAGATTTAGCTAGTGGGGGCAATATACTTGTTGATTACTATGATAATATTGCTATAACAGATTTTGCAGGACTCCAAATAGGAGGTCGTCCATCAACAGACATATCATGTTTTATAATCTCTTCCCACGCTGGAATACAAGATCAAGTACAAGAAGATATGGAATATACAAAATATATGAGAAGAGATTTATTTACCAAAGAATTAGATAAAAGAACGCTTCTTGTAATGATGTTAAGAGATGTATTAAATCTAGATATACCATCTCTTGAATTAAGTGAAAGAGTATTCCCATTTGAACTTAAGAAAAGAGCGTTGTTGAAACTAAAACTAAGAACTCAAATATTATCTGCTTATTTTTCCAAAGGATATAATAGAGATGAAAAAGAAGCAATAGCAAAAAAGAACAAAAAAGAATTACAAATATTAGGCAGACAAAGCAATAGAACAGACTATGATTCATTTAAAAGAGTATTAAATATGGCGGGTATAGAAAATAATACTTACCTAATGAATGCAATATTAAGAATGTCTAGCGATAGTCTTGAAAATGTTTGGTTAGATAATATAATCGACGAATTAGAATCAAATTATATACTTGAAAATGAGGGTAGAGTAAGAAGACTAATTAAAAAAATCTAAAACTTGTATAAAGCCTTAATAATTCAAGTTTTTTTCTTGTAAAAAGAAAGGTGAAGTGTTATAATCTTTAATAGTTAAATGAAGGGAGGGAAATTATGACTAAAGTAGTAGTACAAAATGGAAACATTGACGCAGCACTTAAAAAGTTTAAAGTTAAAGTGGCTAAAAGTGGAGTCCCTTCTAAATTAAAAGAAAAGAAATGCTATGATAAACCAGGGGTTAAAAGAAGAAAAGCAAAAGAAGAAATGATTAGAAATTCTCGTAAACGTAGTAGAGGAAATAGATAATAGGAAGTGTTAAAATGAACGATAAAGTTATCAAAGATATGACTCAAGCAATGAAAGATCAAGATAAGTTTAAATTATCAGTTCTTCGTATGTTAAAGAGTGCTCTTCAAATGGAAAAAATAGCAAAAAAACATGATTTGTCAGATGATGAAACAATAGCTGTAATCAAAAGACAAGTAAAACAAAGAAAAGATTCAATCGAAGAATTTACTAAATATAACAAAACTGAGGAAGTAGATAATTTAAATAAAGAAATAGAAATATTATCTGCATATCTTCCAGAAGAGTTATCAGAAGAAGAATTAAATAAAATAATCGATGAGGTATTTGCAGAACTTAAACCAGAATCAATTAAAGAAATGGGTAAAGTAATGAAAGAAGTAACTGCAAGATGCGGTTCTCGTGCAGATATGTCAGAGGTTAGCAAAATAGTTAAATCTAAACTAAGTTAATTAAGATGCCAAAAGGCATCTTTTTTTATTTATTAATTGAAATAGCCAGGTATTACTGATATAATTGTATATAAGAATACAAACGGTATTCAGGCGGGTGTTTGGAATGAAAAAGAAAGACTTAGTAAGAGAATCTAAATTTGAATTAATGAGAATAGTCGCTATGTTGTTTATAATAACAGGACATATAATATATCACGGACACATGATTCAAAATACAGATAGAGATTCTTTAAAAATAATACTACAAATAATTTCGTATGTAGTTGTTGTTCACGTATCATTATTTGTGCTATTAACAGGTTATTTTCAATCAAAGAGCAAATTTAAATTAAATAAGTTTTTAAAACTTATTATAATAACAATCTTTTATTCGATTACATTATATATTATAAGTATAAAAATTGGCTGGATTACTGAATATGATAAAATATCTATTTTTAACAATATGAATCTTTCAG
>JAEEGI010026585.1_pt1 | contig 11138 bp, 10 predicted proteins | sample 8958751 | NCBI WGS metagenome assembly JAEEGI01 (sample SAMN16246545, study PRJNA631951) | gut metagenome | biome: gut microbiome; feature: rumen; material: KS-attached | host: Bos | place: Iran: Karaj | collected 2018-10 | reverse complement strand
ATATATATGCTTGACGGATAAGAAAAAATAAGTTAGATATATTAATTATACCACATAAACGTAAATACGTCAATGGGTACTAGCAGTTTAAAAATGTTTATGTAATAATGAAAACATGAGGAAAGCTGCAAAAAACGGCAAGGCTTTAATAGTTGTAATAACGCTCGGAATAATCACTTTTATCGCGCTCGCGGCAAGTATTTATTTGTTAAGCCAGAATACTACCATTGCTCAGCTGTTTGGCGGGAGTGATAATGTTTACGAAAGTGCCCGCCTTGAACGCGTTACTATCAATGGCTACGAGATTGGGGGAACGTTGACCGATGAAATCAAGTCGTATCATGCTCAGGATGCGGATTTTGACTATTATTACGATAATGTAGCTTTTTGGAGTAATAAAGAAGGGGAGATTACTGGTTTGGGATTCTATTCGTTTAATACTCCCGAGGGCGAGAAAGTCACCGATATAAACGACTCAGATATACGCTATGAAGGTCGTCGTCTTGCGACTCTAGATGATTTTGAAGAAGCGTTCGGCATTGGCAAATATGCCAAAGAGGATGAATCTGAGACAGTGGTTTACCAGCAGGGCAACTATGAGATGACTATTCGATACGACGAAGAAGGCATAAAGAGCGTAACGTTGATTGAGCAAAAATAGATAATTCTTTATAATATAGTACCCAGAGGTGTTTTTTATGGGTATAGATAGCAATCTGATTATTAAGAATGTCGCTTTATTAAGGGATGAGGTTGAGTCGTTTAAAAAATATCCTTTTAATATCGATGTAGTAAAAAACTTTAAAGAGTTAAAATTTAACTCGCAAGTAACTTTTTTCATTGGCGAGAATGGGACTGGAAAATCGACCCTAATAGAAGCTATTGCGGTGGCATTAGGCATGCCCGCCGAGGGTGGAACAAATAATTTCATGTACGAAACTAAAAACACCACATCGGAACTGTCCGAGTACTTGCGAATAGGCGTATATAGAAGGCCAAAAACGAAGTTCTTTCTGCGGGCAGAGAGTTTCTATAACTTTTCTACCGAAGTAGAAAGGCTAGTTAAGGAAGATCATTTTTGGGCACTGCGCAGTTCTTATGGCGGCAGTCTTCACGAGTGCTCTCACGGAGAATCCTTCCTTCGGCTAGTTCAAAATAGGTTTACCGATCATGGATTGTATATACTAGACGAGCCAGAAGCCGCCTTGTCTCCACAAAGACAATTATCGTTATTGTGCCTAATGGACCAACTGGTCAAGGAGGGGAGCCAGTTCATTATTGCGACGCATTCACCTATATTAATTAGCTACAGAGAAGGGGAGATATTAGATCTAAATAATGGTATGAAGAGAGTGGCATATAAGGATACGGATATTTATTCGCTATATAAAATGTACCTAGATGAGCCAGACAATATGCAACATAGGTTATTTGACTGATTCAGCGGATTTACTTAAACAAAAAACTAACTATTACTAGTTAGCAGTTAATCCTCTTTTGTGGCAGGGGCGGCAAGACTCGAACTCGCGACACCTGGTTTTGGAGACCAGTGCTCTACCAACTGAGCTACGCCCCTATGTACCAAGAAATTATAACACAACTACTCGAAAAATGCTGTCCACGACCGTAAATGATGCTATAATAAGCGTAAGTATAAATAATTAAGGTGGGATGATGGACGCACAATCGCTTCATAAACATACTGTTTCAGAAACGACAAAACCGCGCTTGCGTGTAGGTTCTAAAGAAGGTTCGGATAATACAGAGACATTCTTTAGAAATGAGAAGCTTATTAAAGATGAAATCGACAAAGAAGAGCTAGACCAGGACGGAGACGGTGTTGTTTCGTTAATGGAAGAGTTGGATAGCGTAGAGGATGCGCGGATTTCGGCTGAGACTATCGAGAAGCAAGCTCGTTCTGAAGAAGAATTGACGCCGTCACAGGATGGCCAGAAAATAGACAGTGAAGAAAACGTACTCCCTCAAGCGGCAATTCTTGACGCAAGCGGAGAAAGTCAAGTAAAATTTAATCCCGACTTGCCACAAAGTGCTCCAGCTCCAACTCAAAAAATCAGCCACAAAACTCCAGTCGCAGAAGCGAAGCCGGTCAAGGATAATACGACGGCAATCATTATGATTCTTTTAATAGCCATTTTGGTTATTGCGGTTGCTATTTTCTGCGCGGTTGTCCTACGCGAAAACCATAATACTCATTCCAATACTCAACAAACCACAACGTCTACCACGACAACAGATAAGGATGAGCCACTAGTGACTCCTACGAAGAGCAATGAGAACTTTGCCATGATAATTGGCACTTGGGTGCCCGTGTCGGATCAGAAGTCGTGTTTTGATATTGATGGGAATGGCCTAGTGTCCTGGCACGCGTCATGCGCAGACGATGCGTCGGATTATTATTTTGGCCAATCAAATATCTTCCGCGGCTCAGAAGCGCTTAATCGTGCTGGTATTAATATTGAGCGCGTAGCCCGTATGGTGGGACTAAAACCTGATGAGATAGAGTTAAGTGATGTATATTATATCGTCACAACTCCAGACGAACTCGTAATTGATGGACGGAGCGCGAATAGCCCCGAAGGCATACGTGCACTATTTGTATTGACCGACAAAAATGAAGCCCATATTCACGACTATCGATACAATGAACTATATATCTCCAAGCGTAAAACGGAAGATTAATCCTTGAGAACATGCTAAAATTGTCGTGATATGTACGACAAGTTTTCGAATTTTATTAAAGACAAAAAGCATATTTGCATTATTCAAGCCGAAAATCCCGACGGTGATTCTTTAGGTGCTGCTCTCGCGTTGGAGGAAGCTCTATCCGAAAAAGAAGTGTCATTATATTGTCCAGTTGATATACCTAAGTATTTACGTTATTTTGAGGGCTGGAGCAGGGTGGATATTGAGTTCCCTTACAAAGCGGACGCGTTTATTATTGTCGATACGGCTAGCTCGACCCTCATTTCTAAGCTCCTTGACGATGCCGCCATCCGCAACTGCCTATATACGACTCCTGTATTAGTCATCGATCACCACGAAACGGCGCCGGACTTGGATTTTGAACACGAAGAAATAATCGAACCAGTATCTAGCTGCTGTCTCTTGCTTTATCGTATTTTCAAGAGTCAAAAAACGAGTATTTCGCCTCTTTGTGCGGAAAATCTATTATACGGCATCGAATCGGATACGCTGGGACTAACCTCTCAGTCGACCACCTCGGAAGATTATCGTGTGGCGGCAGACTTAATAGATGCTGGCGCAAAAGTTGCCGACATGGAGGAGCGCAGACGCGATTATATGAAAAAATCCGCACGCATCCTTGATTACAAGGCGGATTTAATCAAGCGCGTAGAATATCACTTAGATGGCAAGTTGGCGACGGTTTTAATTCCGTTCGAAGATATTCAAAAGTATTCCGACGAATATAATCCTAACGTACTAATATTAGAGGAATTACGTCTTGTTGAGGGGGTTGAAGTCGCCGTAGCTATTAAGACCTATCCCGACGGAAAACTCACAGGAAAAATACGTAGCTCAAAACCAATTGCCGACCAACTAGCTGGGTTCTTCGGTGGCGGTGGCCACCCCTACGCGGCTGGCTTCCGTATCTATGAGGAATATGCTAGCACGCTACCAGAATTAATTGGCGCTACGATGAAATTACTCGACGAACTTCCGCAAGACAATTTGTAAGTACTTATGCTAAAATAAAAGTATGCACATGCACGGGTTGGGCGTAGATATTCGCAACATAGAAAAAAGAATTCGTTTTTGCAATTATCTGTCGGTTGCTCAAATCTTTTTGCAGGACAACTTCTTATTAAATCGCGCATTAAGTTTCTCTGATATAAAACCGCGTTTATTGGGTCATTGGGGGACTTGTCCAGGTATTAATATTGCCTACGCTAATCTAAAAGCACGCTTTCCACGGATGCAATTCATCTTGGGGCCAGGGCATGGTTTCCCAGCATTGCAAGCTAACCTCTTTTATGATGGTGACTTGGTTGAGTATTATCCGGAAGCGACATTAAATCTTCACGGGATTGAATATATTTGTAAACGCTTCTCTTGGCCCTATGGATTCCCGAGCCATGCCAGCCCAATGACGCCGGGCGTTATTGCTGAGGGTGGCGAACTTGGTTACTCGTTGGCTACTGCCTATGGCGCTGCGCTCGGGCGCCCCGAAAAATTCATTGCCGTCCTAATTGGCGACGGTGAGCTCGAAACTGCTACAGCACTTGGTAGCTTAAATCTCAATAAGCTACTCGCCTCGAAGCGACATGGCCATGTCTTGCCAATTTTGCACCTAAATGGCTACAAGATTTCCGCACCGACAATTTATGCGCGCAGTAGCGAAAGAGAGCTATTAAGTCTCTTCCGGGGCTTCGGCTATGACCCAGTTATTATCGATGGCACGAATGCGGAGGAGTTTCAAATGATCTTGTCCGATTTGAAACCGAATACTTTCATCATCATGAAAACACCAAAAGGCTATACTGGGCCAAAAGAGCTCGATGGTAAAAAACTAGAAGGCAATTGCGCTTCGCATCAAGTTCCCCTACCGCTCGCAAAAACGGATCGCGCGCAACTTCAGATGTTGCAGAGCTGGCTCGAGTCTTATAATTTTAAGGAGTTGTACGATGAATTTACCACAGAGCGTTAAAGAGCCGGGGGCGGAAAAATACTCTATTGCAAAAGTCTTTGGCGAATGTCTTCGTGCCGAGATGGAGAAGCATGAAGATTTCTACTTTTTCTCGCCAGATGAAACCACGTCAAACCGGCTTAGCGAAGTTTATGAAGCTACCGATCGTGCTTGGGTGCGTTCAATTGAGCCATGGGATGTTCATCTCTCTCAGAGTGGCCGAGCTATCGAGATGTTATCCGAGAATGTGCTATTTGCTACGTTGGCGGGCCACATTCTTAGTGGCGGTCGTGGCTGTATGACTTCGTATGAAGCGTTCCTTCCGATAATTTCATCTCAATTAGATCAACATCTAAAATTTCTCAAGCAAACCAAAGAGGCTTCTTGGCGTCCGCGCTGCCACGCGTTAAATATTCTTTCGACTTCATGCTGGCAACGTCAGGATCATAACGGCTATACGCATCAAAATCCAGCCCTCATCTCTAGCTTGTTGAGCAAACCAAGCAATGAAGCAAACTGCTTATTCCCAATTGACGACGTTGCAGCAGCTGCGGCTTGGGAATTCATGACGCGTACAAAAGATGTTGTAAATCTCACAACATTTAACAAGATAGAAGAGCCGCGTTGGATTGATATTAACCACGCTCGTTTTCAGCTCACGAATGGCGGCGCATCGGTCTTCCAGTTTGCTTCTGATAATAACCCGGACATTATCGTTTGTGGCATTGGTGACATTCCGACAGCCGAAGCCCTCGAGGGCATAAAGCTTGCCAAAAAAGACGCCCCTGATTTGCGCATCCGCTTTGTAGGGGTAGCGGCTCTATCTTATGGTGCGATTGGCACTACCGAAAACAAACTCAAACCAAATGACTTTAATGATTATTTCACGCCAGATAAACCAATCGTTGTAAACTTTCACGGCTATCCAGAAACTGCTTTTGGTATATTCTCGCATTATGCTAGCCCGTATCGTCTCGATATTCACGGGTACGAGGATCAAGGTTCAACCACCTCCCCTCTGGATGAATTAGCGCGCAATCGTTGCTCGCGTTATGATATTGCCGCAAGCATTCTCGAGCGCTCTGGGCGTTATGGCTTTATGCGCAAATATCAGGACATTGTGCTTGATAATGCTCGATATGCTAGCCAGTTTGGCGTCGACGAATAGGACGGGTCATTAATCTATCTGTAACAACCGAGATAGGATGATATAATGTCCCTATGAGCAAACTGATTCTTATTACTAATCCGGGTAGCGCCAGCCGCAAGTACGCCCTTTATGACGGCGAAGAACTCATGGCGCAGTTTCATTTCGAATTTGAAGGCAAAAAAGTTGTCTGCACAATTAAGGATGTAGATGATGGTAAGAAAAAGATTAAACCAGATATCGACAATCTAAACGATGCCATTACGATTTTGCCAAAAATTCTTAGCGACGAGCAGTATGTTACTGGTCAGCACAAATTGGCTGCAGTCGTCGTACGCATAGCCGCTCCAGGCGATTATTTTACGGAAGACCGCGTGGTTGATGCGGAGTTTATGAAGCAACTCAAAGAAGCTAAAAAACGCAACCCAGTTCATGTGCCAACTACCGCAAACGAAATTCGCGGAATCCGTGAGTGTTTCAAAGGCGTGAAAATCATCGCAGTTTCCGATTCGGCTTTCCACTGGGACAAGCCAGATACTTACAAATACTACAGCTTTGATACCGAGCTAGCAGATAAGTATGAAATTAAGCGCTATGGCTATCATGGCCTCAGCTATGCTTTTATCTCTCGCTACATGAAAGACCAGGGCATTCTTCCTGAGAAGCTTGTCGTCTCACACTTAGGCTCCGGTTCTAGTGTTTCGGCCATTCTTAACGGTAAGGCAATGGATAACTCAATGGGATATACGCCACTAGAAGGTCTAGCCATGAGTACGCGCGTTGGTACGATTGACGCAGCTGCGGTGCTTGGCCTAAAGAAAGCATTGAAAATCACCTCCGACGAAGAATTCTTACTATATCTCAACAAAAAGTGTGGATTACTGGGCTTATCTGGCATTTCTGACGATATGCGTGAGGTCATTCAAGCTCGTGACGAAGGCGATTTGCGTGCTAGTCTTGCGCATTCCATATTTGTATATCGAATTCAAAGCTATATTGGCCAAATGGCTGCCACGCTTGGCGGCATTGACGCATTAGTCTTTGCTGGTACTATCGGCGAACGCTCAGATGAAATTCGTCGTTTTGTTACGCAGAAGTTGGGATATCTCGGTTTTCGCCTAGACGAAGACAAGAATCTAGCGCCAGAGTTTACTGGTCGTCATGCGCTAATATCCACCGCTGATTCTAAGCCTATTTATATTGTTTTTACAGACGAAACTGCTCAAATGATATATCGCGCGCAAAAGTTCTTAAACGAAGAAGCTGAATAGGATATCGTTTCAATGAGAGCCTCAAAAGAGGCTCTTTTTTGTTACACTAGATATATGGAGAGATTTATTAATTATTTTGTCCCATCGCACTATGATTTGGACCTACATATAAATGCTGAAAAAACTATCATTACTGCTACTACCACCATCTATGGTGATGCGATAGCTGACAGTATTAAGCTGCATGCCGTAAATCTCGAAATAAAAAGCGTTACGGTCGATAGCATATCGATCGAAGATTATCTATATTTAGACGACACACTACATATTCATAATATTGCACCAGGTAATCACGAAATAATTATCAAATATACTGCGCCAATCACCGCAAATATGGAGGGCGTATATTTATCGACCTATGAGGCGGAGGGCAAAACCGAGAAAATTGTTGCAACGCAATTTGAATCTCATTATGCTCGACAGTGTTTTCCATGCATCGACGAACCTGCAGCTAAGGCAACCTTTTCTCTAAGAATCTCATCCGACGACAAAACTGACATTATTCTTTCAAATATGCCAATCGAGCAACAGAGCATCGATAGCAATCAGAAAGTCGTCGAATTTGCTGAAACCCCAAAAATGTCTACTTATTTAGTAGCTTTTGCGCTCGGTCATTTTTGCAGCTATGAAACTACGTCTCAACACGGCGTGAAAATAACTACCTATGCCGGCATCCACCAACAAGCGACCGATCTAGAATATGCGGGGAAGTTTGCCGCCGACGTACTGGACTTTTACGATGATTGCTTCGACACGCCATTTCCGTTGCCAAAGATGGATTTGCTAGCATTGCCGGATTTTGAATCGGGGGCGATGGAGAACTGGGGACTAGTCACTTTTCGTGAAATATGTCTACTTTGCAACGATGACTCCTCGCAAGACGTTAAACAATATGTTGCAATCGTGGTCGCGCATGAGTTGTCGCATATGTGGTTTGGCGACTTGGTTACGATGGAATGGTGGGATGATTTGTGGCTAAATGAATCATTTGCGAATATGATGGAAGTCTACTCTACAGATAAAATTAGACCCGAGCTACGCGCGTGGGAGGACTTTTATCTGACTGCCATACAACAATCATTGCAGCGCGACAGCCTACCGGGCGTCCAGCCAGTAAAAGTCGAAGTTAATAACGTTGAGGATATTTCGAATTTATTTGACAGCGCAATTGTTTACGGGAAAGGCTCACATCTGCTATTGATGTTGATGCGCGCAATGGGTGAGAGCAACTTCTTCGCTGGTCTGAAGGATTATTTTGCCATACATAAATATGAAAATACGACCGCGGATGATTTATGGGACGCTTTAACGCCACATGCCGACTTTGACGTGCGTGAATTCATGACGCCTTGGCTAACTCAGTCTGGTTTCCCGGTCATTAATGGCGATATTCAGAGTCGCTTCCTAATTACCGGCGAGACCGATGAAACTCAATATCCAATCATGAATCAGTCCGACGATTTGTCTGGCCATTACATTATCAAGCTGAGCGACGAAGAGCTTGATGAAAAGTTGCGCCACGTTTCTGATCTGTCGCAAGAGCAGAAATTGCGATTATTAATCGATCGTCGACTACTAGCAAAAACCGATTATGTAGAAAGCGTGTCGCTACTGCCCTTAATTCGTGCATTTTCAGAAGAGACGGATTCTTGTTTGTGGGATCTAATATCCGCAATCGTTTCGGACCTAAAGGTGTTCTTTGATCCAAAAACTGAAGAAAAGCGTAGATTTAAGCGTTTTGTGCGCGATTTGGCTTTTTCAAATTACCAACGCCTAGGCGTCGCATCGCGTCCGGAAGACGATTATGATGATACTGAACTTCGCGCCACTGTCATGTGGATGTTGCTATATGCGGAAGATGAGGAGTATCTAAATGCAGTTCAAGATGCTTACGCCAACGTGGAAATAGACAAAGTTGACGCTAATTTACGTTGGGTTGTTGGGGCGACGCTAGTTAGGCGCAATCATAAACTATGTAATCAATATTTCGAATTATATAAACAAACTTCAGATGCTGTCCTCAAGCATGATTTAGTCGATGCTATTACGACAACTAAAGACCGCAAGACAGCTCTCGGTCTATTCGAACACCTTAGCGATGGGACCATTCGCACGCAAGATCGTCTCTCGTTCTTCCTTCGTCTAATGCGCAATTATGTCGTAAAGAATGATGCGCTTGAATGGATGTATCAAAAATGGGATTGGATTTACGAGGAAGAGGGAGATAAAACGATTCCAGAATATCCGCGCTTTTCGGCGACCTATATTCGCAAGAAAGAGGAAGCGGAGAAATTTAAGAAGTTCTTCGATGCGCATGTGAACGAAAAGATATTAAACCGCGACATTTTGGTTGCATATTCAGAAATCGACGCGCGCCTGAAGCTAATCGCCTCTGACCAATCTGCCATTTTTGACTTCCTGAAGAAAAACGCAATATGATAAATGTATGCGAAATAGTATAAATAAACACGGCGCCAATGGGGGCGATAATAAAAAGGCAACTTCCGCAGACTACTCGCCGCCAAAACATCACTCGCAATGCGACAGATGGGAATCGATACTAGGCAAGTTTGCGGTTATATATGCCGTCATCGAAGGTTCCATTTGGTTACCAACTATTCTGATGTTCGAAAATGGACAGATGGCCAATCCATCGTGGCGTTTACCTGTCATTGTAGCCATAGTAATGGTTGTCCTCTTAGTGCCCACTCTCTTATTTATTGACGGGCGCGTAATAAAGCGCCTAAACACCTCGTTTGTAAATGGGGAAACATATAATATGCTGGCCGGGTATCCGTCCCTTTTGCTTTTGCATCTCTTTGCGATATTTTTTGCCGCCGCAATTCCATTGCAGCTGCTCGGTGTGAGATTATATACTTTCCCTTTTAGTTTTATGCTAGCAGTATGTGTATTTATTATTGTCGTAGTCGTAGGTTTTGCAGTGATTCAAAAAGACGAATGTGTTCGGATTAAAGGAAAAACCATATCGTTGCTCAATCGGCTTTTATCTGTCGCCGCCACAATTATGACTTTTTTAGTAGTGGTAGATATCCTGCTCTTTATCCTCAATAACTAATCGCATTTTATCAGTGATAACTAGCAAGTCACTCTGATTAGCAGATTATTTAAAAAATCTTCAAAAAAACCCTTGCATTAGTCGAAAATATGCGCTAATATAAGGACAGTTTTTGTTCAAGTTCGTTTCTGAACCTCTGAAATTAGTCTGATAAATTGCGAGGAAAATTACACTATATTTCTTTGCGCCGAATTTATCTTTTAACAATTTGAACATGACAACGAAAGAAATTTAATTGACGGCCTAGTATTTGAAGATCAATTACTAGTTAAGTCAATGCATAAAAAGGTACATAAGGGCACTGATAGTGGATGCCTTGACATTTGCAACCGATGAAGGACGTAGAACTCTGCGATAAGCTTCGGGTAGCTGAGAACAAGCTTTAATCCGGAGATTTCCGAATGGGGAAACCTAATATGGGTCATGCCATATTGCCGTTAGCTGAACACATAGGCTAATGAGACGGGAACCAGCCGAACTGAATCATCTTAGTAGGTTGAGGAAAAGAAAATAACCAATGATTCCGAAAGTAGTGGCGAGCGAAATTGGAATAGTCTAAACCTCAAGATAACCTTACGGGTTAACGCCCAGAGTTATAAGGGGTGTTGCGTGTTTATACAATTTTTATGCTGAGCAGTTAAGCTTGCTTGACCGTTCGGCATAAAAACCAACAGCGTTAACTGAGTGGATAAGATTCGTAGTTGTTAGCGGAAGCGTTTGAATGGCGCGCCAAAGATGGTGAAAGCCCAGTATGCGAAAACAACTATTTGAACTTATATGTATTTTCACAAGTAGGACGGGGCACGAGAAACCCTGTTTGAATCCGGCAGGACCACCTGCCAAGACTAAATATTGCAAATGATCGATAGCGAACTAGTACAGTGATGGAAAGGTGAAAAGAACCCCGGGAGGGGAGTGAAATAGATCCTGAAACTCAGTGCCTACAAGGTGTCGGAGCGGCTTCGGCCGTGACGGCGT
>JAEEGI010026583.1_pt1 | contig 11138 bp, 5 predicted proteins | sample 8958751 | NCBI WGS metagenome assembly JAEEGI01 (sample SAMN16246545, study PRJNA631951) | gut metagenome | biome: gut microbiome; feature: rumen; material: KS-attached | host: Bos | place: Iran: Karaj | collected 2018-10 | reverse complement strand
ACTACGACCAATACGACGACATCGACGCCGACGAACACACCTACGTCTACGCCTACAAGTACTCCGACGAGTACGCCGACGGCTACACCGACAGGTGGTGTTGGTCCGACTCCTTCCGGATCGGTAACTCCGACTAATACGCCGACGTCAACGCCTACAAGCACTCCAACGAGTACACCGACGGCTACACCTACAACTACCGGTGGAGTAACGCCGTCATCAACTCCTACCAGTACGCCTACGGCAACTCCTACGACTACCGGCGGAGTAACGCCGTCATCAACTCCTACCGGTACGCCTACGGCAACTCCTACGACTACCGGCGGAGCTACAGAGACGCCTACACCTACGACAACGGGCGGTGTAACACCTACGCCTACACCTGATGTCGGTCCTACGCTTGAGGTCAAGATCTCTAAGCAGGATGTTGCAGGTAAGGAGCTTGCTAAGGCTGAACTCTCACTTACCAGCCTTGACGGATTCGATATGTCAGGCGTAACCGTAACTCAGGGTACTGACACTATCGCGCCGAGACTTTCTGCTGATAAGAAGACTATTGCTTTCGATACAGTAGATACTTCACCTTCAGTAGTTAAGGGCCTCAGGTCCGGTCAGTATGAGCTTAAGGAAACAGTTACTCCTGAGGCTTACCTCACGGCAGAGGCCATCAGGTTTACACTCAGGTTCGATGGTTCGATCGATTGTTCGGGCCAGATAACTGTAGCTGGATCACCTGTGATCATGGTCGATAAGGCGGATCCTAACTATAAGCAGAACAACAAACCGCCGATTCCTGCAACGGGTGAAACGGTAAGTCCTTCTACTGTAATGGGCTTCGCTATTCTTTCGATGGCGCTCTGCCTCACCGGTTACGGAATTTACAGGGTGAAGAAAAAGAGAGACTGATCCGGGTTTCTGAGTTTGACTAATAACCGCTCTTCGTTATAACGGGGAGCGGTTTTTATATGCCAAAAGCCGGATTAACATAAAATATCAAACATTTTTATTACAATTCGGTGATAATTGAACACTGTAATATATTTTTGATAGTTATCTTCCTTGATTTGTTCACAAAACGTTCATAAAATGTATGCTGTTAAAATAATTTAACAATTAGGTGTAGGTGTCGTTATGTTGAATAATCTAAAAAAGGTGACGTCGGCAGTAGTGGCCGGGGCGGTCGTTCTTGGATCGCTGGCATTATATCCGAACGGGAACAAGGGAAATGTAAGAGCGGATGCGATAAAATTCGATTCCGCCAGTGCCATCAATTATGCAACTATCTTAGGCGGAGCAGTCGACTATGGTGTTGTAGCTGAGAAGATCATTCAGAACAGCCATACCGAGACTACGTTCGCGACTAATTATTTTGTCCGTAATAAATCCAATATCGATGTAGACTATATCGATTCGCCTGCACTTTTCATTATCGGAAGAGAGTTTTCGAGCGAGAATCCGGATGAACAGTATATTTATTTCGGTTATACCAGGGCAAGTGCGATCTTCCTGGAAGCGCCTGCTGCCGTCTTCGGCCCGAGTGTTTATAATGTCATGGGCGAGCCGGACGGGAGAGTTCACTATAAGGACTTCAATCCTGAAGTTCATGCACGTAGTAATCTTAGAAATGGTAACATCTGGTTTACCGGAGATTATACGAATAAGGATTTTATCCAGACTGTAAATCCGAATGCACATACGAATGTAGACCGAATGATCGAACGAATCTGTTCGCCTGTTGCGGTTCAGGATGTTGAGAAAGGCTGGTCTTATTTCCTTAACCAAAGAGCTAATGACCCTCAATATAAACTTGATAATAAGTATATAGATGTTAAGCCCGGCGATGTGCTTATCGATATCACTGATCCGAAGTTCGACGGCAAGGTTGTATATGTTGATATCACTGAACCGATGCTTCATGTGCTCCAGACTCAGGCTAGCCATTTCAAGGTTAAGAAGAACCCGTCTTCGGTTGTTGTCTTTAACCTTGATGATGAAGTTTATAAGGGAACAGATACATTACAGCTGAGAAAGCCTTATTTCGAGATCGTCGGAGTGGGCGATTTCGATGGTGGTCATACTCAGTGGAACGGAGGCGGTACGGCCGCTGACAGGGAATACGCTGCATCGCTCCAGACTAATGTAAGTGAGAAGGTCATTTGGAACATCATGGAGTCTGCTCCTGTAAATCTGCAGTGTTATGCAGGTGCAGTCCTTGCTCCGAATACCAGCAAGATCACTCTTGTTGACGGTAACTCTACGGGCTGGATCGTAACTGCCGGTACATTTGACATGTATCAGGAGTTCCACTTCCTTTACAACTCTTCCAGCCGAGATACCTATGGCCAGATGCATTTCGCGTTTAACAAGGCATTCACAGAGAAATACGCTCCGCACGGCGAAGTCATTCAGGATACATCAAAAGATGTTCCGGCGGATACATTCAAATTTACTGTTAAAGAATATGACAGCCTGATCTCGGCAGGAGCTGAAGCTGATGTTGAAGCAGTCGACGGCTTTGTACAGGAGACGAGTGCGAAGACGGACGGCACTGTAACCTTTGACAGCCTGTCTTTCTATTGTGATACTGATCATTCAACAAACAGATACTATATACCTAAACCGTCAGGTGACACCCACAACTCCAAAGAGTTTTATTTCAAGATTACAGAGGATCCTGCTTCCACAAACAAAGCATATCTGAATTCCGATGGATTTATAGATATCATCTTAAGGGTTGAAGTAGACAAGTCCGGCAATTTTACTTATTTCGTCAAGTATAAGTCTGTAACCGGCGACAATATCGTATTCAGAGATTACGATGCCGACTTCATCAAGATGTCCGGTGTCCAGTTCGACCTCGGTGTTTTCTATAACAGAGTAAAGCCAATAACAGTCAACATAAGTAAGCGTGACGTCAACAAGGCAAGCGGCGATGAAGTGCCCGGTGCCAAGCTGAGGGTAGCTCTTAAGCGTCCTAATCCTGATATCGACCTTCGAAAAGTAATTCTGCTTCGTGACGATGTTGATGTTACTAATACGGCACGTATCACAAAGGACTTTATTGAGTTCGAATCCGGTGAGAAGCTGACTTCTATCGAAGGACTTAAGCCCGGTGATTATGTTCTCACCGAGATCCTTGAGCCTGCCGGATTTAAGCCTCAGACCACTGTTATCGAGTTTACCGTTAGTGAAGACGGTAATGTAACGATTACGAATTCCAACTTAAATCCTAACTTTGCAAATGAAGTAGGTTTTGTCGAAGACGATATAAACGATGGACCTGATACTGTTGTCATCCTTGATGAGATGTACAGAACAGATGTTAAGATCAGGAAGGTTGATACCGGTGATAATGAGCTCGCAGGTGCCGTGATTACGATAACTGCTGCTGACGATACTGTCGATCTTGCAGATCTCGGCGTTACGGCAACGCAGAATGGAGCAGACGCTGAAGAACTGAGTGTCAGCGGCAACGTAATAAGCTTCAAGACTGTGGAAGATTATGAGACTGTCGTGGTCGGTCTTCCTGACGGCGAATATACGATCGAAGAGACAACTGCACCGTTCGGATATAAGAAGGCCGATCCTCAGACTATCAGGATCGAGAAGGGCGTGGTCGAGAATGGCGATACTTTCACGCTGGTCGACGAAATGTATAAGACAGATATCGAGATCCGTAAAGAAGACGGTGACGGCAAGGAAGTAGCAGGAGCTGTTCTCAAGCTTACCGCATCTGACGATACGGTTGATCTTGAAGCGCTCAATGTTACAGCTACTCAGGGAACCTCAACTGCAAAGAGTCTTACGGTTAAGGACAACTATGTAAGCTTTGAGACTCCGGAACAGGGTACTACCAAGATCGTAGGACTTCCTGACGGCGTTTATACGCTCGAAGAGATATCAACTCCATTCGGTTATGAGACGGCTCCGGCACAGACGATCACTATTTCGGAAGGCGTTGTTACAGGAACACAGCCTAAAGTAATGGTTGATAATATGTATAAGACCAATGTCACCATCAAGAAGGTTGACACGAAGAATAAGGAAGTTGCAGGCGCAGTTCTTACGATCACATCCCAGGACAGCTCTGCTGACTTCAATGAACTTGGCGTTACCGCAACACAGGGTGATCAGGCAGCAGAAGGCCTGTCTGTAAGCGGCAATTCGATAAGCTTTACGACTGTAGAAGGTTTTGATACTGTCGTATGCAATCTTCCTGACGGTAAATATACTCTTACTGAGACAACAACACCTTTCGGATATAAGACCGCCGATCCTCAAACGATCGAGATCGAGAAGGGTGTCGTTAAGGATCCTGATGCTCTCGTCATGACCGATGAGAGGTACCAGACAAATGTAACGGTAAGCAAGCGTGACATCGGAGGCAGCGAGATTGCCGGTGCGACACTTACTCTCACAGCAAATGACACAAGTGTTAACCTTACAGATCTTGGCGTAACAGCCAAGCAGGGAACAGCTGCAGCAGACGGACTTTCTGTCACTGCAAATTCAGTCAGCTTCAAGACCAAGGAAGGTATCAGTACGGTTATCGAGGGCCTTCCTGACGGTACATATACTATTGAAGAGACTTCTGCACCTGCCGGTTATAAGACAGCAGCTCCTCAGACAATAACTATCGAGAAGGGCGCAGTAAAAGAATCACAGCCTGTCATCCTGATCAATGAGCTGTATAAGACTGAAATTGCAGTCAGCAAGCAGGATACAGCCGGCAATGAGATTGGCGGTGCCGTACTTAAGCTCACAGCTTCTGACAACACATTTGACCTTAGCGAACTCGGCGTTACTGCAACTCAGGGAACAGCCACGGCAAAGAATCTTTCCGTAAGCAGCAACAGTGTTGTTTTCGAGACCATGAAAGACAGCAAGACTGTTATAAGGAACCTCCCTGACGGAACATATACTCTTGAAGAGACTACAGTTCCTTCCGGTTACCAGAAGGCTGATCCTGTTACGATCGTTATCGAAAAGGGCGTTCTTACAAGTCCCGCATCCATCGTCATGGTCGACAAGAATAACCAGACTGACGTAACTATAAGCAAGACCGACGGTGCCGGCAATTCTGTCGCAGGAGCTGTCCTTACATTTACCGATAATGACACATCTGTTGATCTTAAGAAGCTAGGCGTAACTGCAACACAGGGAACTGCAGAAGCCGAGGAGCTTTTTGTCAGCGGCAATTCCGTAAGCTTCAAGACGAAGAAGGACATCGACACAGTCATCAAGGGCCTTCCTGACGGAACATATACTCTTGAAGAGACCTCTGTTCCTGACGGCTACGAAAAGGCTGATCCTATAACTGTTACGATCAAGAATGGTGCAGTGGTAGGTTCTTCAACGATTACTATGGTAGATGAGGTCAGTGCAACACCGACACCTACCAACACGCCTACATCGACGCCGACAAACACACCTACATCGACGCCTACAAACACACCTACGTCGACTCCGACGAGTACACCTACGTCGACTCCGACGAGTACACCTACGTCGACACCGACAAGCACGCCTACGTCGACGCCTACAAACACACCTACGTCGACACCGACGAGTACACCTACGTCGACACCGACAAGCACGCCTACGTCGACACCGACGAGTACACCTACGTCGACTCCGACAAGCACGCCTACGTCTACGCCGACAAGTACGCCTACGTCGACCCCGACGAGTACGCCTACGTCGACACCGACAAGCACACCTACGTCGACACCGACGAGCACGCCTACTTCGACACCGACAAGCACGCCTACGTCGACACCGACAAGCACGCCTACTTCGACACCGACGAGTACACCTACGTCGACACCGACAAGCACACCTACGTCGACACCGACAAGCACACCTACGTCGACACCGACGAGTACACCTACGTCGACACCGACGAGCACGCCTACTTCGACACCGACGAGTACGCCTACGTCGACACCGACGAGCACACCTACGTCGACACCGACGAGCACGCCTACTTCGACCCCGACGAGTACTCCTACGGCAACACCGACTGCGACGCCGGTAATTACACCTACAAATACTCCTACGGCTACGCCGACACCGGTAGTTACACCGACAAATACGCCGACTGCAACACCGACGCCTACGACTACACCTACAAGTACGCCGACAAGTACTCCTACAAGTACTCCTACAGCTACACCGACAGGTGGTATTGTAGGGCCGACTCCGTCCGGCTCGGTAACTCCGACTAGTACGCCGACTTCAACGCCGACGAACACACCTACTTCTACGCCTACAAGTACTCCGACGGCTACACCGACAGGTGGTGTTGGTCCGACTCCTTCCGGATCGGTAACTCCGACTAATACGCCGACGTCAACGCCGACAAATACACCTACGTCGACTCCGACGAGTACGCCTACAAGTACTCCTACGGCTACACCGACTGGTGGTGTTGTGGGACCTACTCCGTCCGGCTCGGTAACTCCGACCAATACGCCGACATCAACGCCGACGAACACACCTACATCTACTCCAACGAGTACACCGACGGCTACACCTACAACTACCGGTGGAGTAACGCCGTCGTCAACTCCTACCAGTACGCCTACGGCAACTCCTACAACTACCGGTGGAGTAACGCCGTCATCAACTCCTACCGGTACGCCTACGGCAACTCCTACGACTACCGGCGGAGCTACAGAGACGCCTACACCTACGACAACTGGCGGTGTAACACCTACAGAAACGCCGACGCCTACGCCTACAGGAGCTGCTCCGGGTCCCGGATTTGACATTAAGCTTTCGAAGCAGGATGTTGCAGGTAAGGAGATCGCTAAGGCTGAGCTTACATTTACGAGCCTTGACGATTACGATCTCTCAGACGTACAGGTAATTCAGGGAGGAACTACGATTACTCCGAGAATGCCTAATGGCAAGACTTCTATCGCGTTCGATACGGTTGAGGGCCAGAGCACGATACTTAAGTTCGTCAAGCCCGGCAGGTATCAGCTGAGAGAGACAGTAACTCCTGAGGCATACCTTACAGCAGATGCCATTACATTCAAGCTCTTGGATAATGGCGATATGGATTTCGGAGGAGTTATTTCCGTTGCGGGATCTCCGATCGTAATGGTAGACAAGGCCGACCCGAATTATAACCAGGGCGGAGGATCACCGATTCCTGCGACCGGGGAGACAACAGGAAAATATACCGTAATCGGTTATGTGCTCCTGTCATTGGCGACAGCTTGCTTGGCAGGTTATGTCGTATACAGGACTAAGAAGAAAAAGACCAGATCTTAGTTCTCGATAACTAAAAGGCAAATGAACCGCTCTTCAGTCTGAGGAGCGGTTTTTCTTTGTGCACCTTGTAAGTTAGTTCGAGCTAACCATAGGGGTATAATGATGATGGAGGTGGTGATATGAATATTCAGGTAATTATTGGAATACTGATCCCGTTTGCCGGAACGTCGTTGGGAGCAGCGATGGTATTTCTTCTTAAGAATGAGATATCTGACAAACTGAAGCGCATCCTGACCGGCTTTGCTGCGGGTGTCATGGTTGCCGCTTCTTTCTGGAGCCTTTTGCAGCCTGCTTTGGAAAGTTCAGAGAGCATGGGCAGACTTGCCTTTTTGCCGGCGGCAATTGGTTTCCTTATCGGTATAGGATTCCTGCTCGTACTTGACGTTGTTACGCCGCACATGCACATGAATAAAGAAGGCGAAGGCCCTAAGTCGAGCCTTAAGAGAACTACGAAGCTGATACTCGCCGTAACTCTTCATAATATTCCTGAGGGCATGGCGGTAGGCGTGGTCTATGCGAACCTTGTTGCAGGAAGCAATCTTGTAAGTGTCGCCGGTGCCCTGGCACTTGCTATCGGTATTGCGATCCAGAACTTCCCTGAAGGCGCGATCGTGTCGATGCCTTTAAGAGGCGAGGGAATGTCCAAACCGAAGACATTCTGGTACGGGGTTCTCTCCGGCGCAGTAGAACCTGTTGCAGCAGTAATAACTATATTTGCATTCAGTTTTGTAACGGCAACGCTTCCTTATATGCTTGCATTTGCGGCAGGTGCCATGATGTACGTTGTCGTGGAAGAACTTATTCCTGAGATGAGTGAAGGTGAGCATTCCAACTGGGGAACGATTGCATTCAGCATCGGCTTTGTCGTAATGATGGTGCTTGATGTAGCGTTAGGGTGATAGAAATAATAAAGGTTGCCTCGAATGAGACAACCTTTTTGATTGGTGCGGCCGACGAGACTTGAACTCGTATGGAATTACCCACACGCCCCTCAAACGTGCGCGTCTGCCAGTTCCGCCACGGCCGCATATAACCGCTTGTGAGCAAGCCTTGTAATTATAAGGTTAGATGTATGGAGTGTCAAGTGCCAAAATGCAATTTCAAAAAAGTAATTTTTGACCCTTACATCTGAGGCTTTCTGCGCTCGTAATAGAACATAAACTGCTGCATTATCCCTGCCGTGTCAGGGTAGGGCGTGCAGTCGAAGCGTCCGTTGTAATATCTGTCCTCGATCCTTTGGATCCAGACATCCACAGGAAAGCGTCCTGTTCTCGCGAACGCGAAAAGCATTACACAGTTCGCGACCTTCGTTCCGACGCCGTACATGGCCGTCAGAGCCTTATAGAGGTCATCGTCGGAAAGAGAAGAGAGTGCATCAGGATCTAATTTGCCTGAACAGAATTCTTCAGCGGCTCTGGCGATGTAAGGAGCTCTGTAGCCGACGCCCGTGTTTTCGAGATCAGCGAAGGGAAGGGCATTAAGTTCTTCAGGCGTGGGGAATGCGTAGTATTCCTTCTCGAGAGGCGTAACGAATGGCGTATCGAGCTTTGGTGCCTTGATCTTCTTTCCGCAGAGCTTTGAGATACGCTCGACGGATGTCGTTATCGACGGTATTGAGCGCCTCTGGGAGATTATATAGCTTATCGTGGTCTCGAAAATATCCTGCTTTAAGATCCTTATGCCTTCGCCGAACTTGGCTGCAGCCATGAGGTATTCATCATTCTTATCGATTGATTTTACGATCTTGCCGTAATCGCGGCCTAAGTCGAGATAAGGCTTCCAGATATCTTCAAATTCTTTCTCGGTGCATGAGAAAGCAAACATGTCTTTGGCAGTGCGGGTGATCTGAAGATACCTGCCGTAGGCGACAAGCTCAACGTGGGTATCATCTACAACCTTTATCCTGAATGCCTGACCGGAATCAGCGACCTTGAGGAGGTCTAAGAACGGTATCTTAACGGTTACCATTGTTCTTGTCACCCAATTTAAAGTAATTGCTCAAGGTGCAGACGATAGCGCCGTTGTAGAGCTTTACGCGCTTATCGGCCTTATGTCCCGTCGCTTCCTCAAAAGCATTCTCAGGCGTTATAACCGAGAGTCTTAAGCCCTTTTTGCAGAAACCGTCCTTAGTGAGGTAGTTGCGGTCGATGAGCTTATAGATCTTCGCCGCGTCCTCAGGCGTCATGAGACGTCCGCCGTAAGGGGGATTGGTGATGACGAGCTGCCTGGGAAGTGAAGTGAGCTTCTCAAGATAATCCGGGAGCATCTTGGATGCATCGCAGATCCTGAACTTTGTATGTGCACCGACACCTGCTGCTTCAGCATTGCGCTTAGCAGATTCAATAGCTTTAGGGTCAATATCCGAACCAAAGAAGTAGCAGTCGTCCATAGGCTCGGTGTCTTCGTTGTCTAAAGCCTCCTGCAAAGCTCTCCTGTAAGGCTCTTTGCCGATGTAGGGAAGGTCTTCGTAAGCAAAATGTCTGTCTCTTCCGGGTGCTATGCCGCATGCTGTCCTTGCAGCTTCGATAACGATGGTTCCGGAGCCGCAGAAAGGATCTACGAGCGCCTCATTGCCGTAAGGCCTGTATTTGGCGTATGTGAGCATTCCCGATGCCAGCGTCTCTCTTATAGGTGCTTCATGCGTCAAAGGCCTGTAGCCGCGTTTATGGAGCCCTGCGCCCGTTGTATCGATCATGAAGCGGCAGACGTCATTAACGATGCCGAACTGGATCTTAACCGTGCCCATTTCTTCGTTCTCGCTGATCACAGTATCAGCTGACAGGCCTCTTGATACAGCAAGGCTCTCCGCGATTGCCTTCTTGGCGAGCTTCTGAAGGGCAGGAATGCCGTACAACTTGGATTTCCTCGAGAAACCGTTTATAACGAACGCCCAGCCTGCCGGAATAAAGTCAGACCACTTGATGGCTCTTGTGCCTTCGAAAAATGCATTGAAGTTCGTATCCGCGTCATCTGAAGCTCCGCAATTGAATTCGCCGGCTTCGAAAAAGATGCGCTCAGCGTGCTTTACCCACATATTGGCGCGGGCAACGTCATAAAAATCTCCCTCAAGCGTTACGACGCCGTCGCTTACTTCGATGCGCTCCTTGTCGTAACCTCTGTCCAGGAGGTCGCCTTTAGTGGGTGATTCAAGTCCGAATAATGTAGTAATAATAATTTTCATAAAAAGAATTATAACAAACCTTATATATATTAATAGCCTTGTTGCGCGGTTGGGGGTAATTGGCTCCGGGAACGGCAAAAATCAAATTTTCTATATTTTTCAAAAATATAATAAATAATCGAAATTTCTTATTGACACAGTATATTACTTTGTGGTTATAATAATTGGTTTGCAAACCGAAACACTTTGAAAGGTTAAAAATGGTGATTTTATGAAGATTGAAACACCGAATGCCGGAGTGGTTCGTTTCAATGAATCAAATGTCATTGTAGCAAGCGGGGGTCCGCATCTGGTCCTGGAACAGACACTTAATACTGTTGCAGTTAGTGGCTTTACCAATTCTGTTTCTAAAGATGGTGAAGTAACATTCCGGGGCGTAACTTATAAAGATGCAGCTCCTTTGAACGAAGCTTTGGCTGCTCACGGACTGGCCGGATTGTTCCAGGGTTATTTCCAGGGATATCAAATGGGCTCGAAATTCACAACGGAAGACATGTTCATGTTTGATTCCATGTCTGAATCTCTTCAGGTTTCCAATGGAATCTATGCATGGGATGGCAACGCGTTCGTTCACCAGTAATAAGTGAGTTATCACTGATTTATTGGTGATGTCACAGTCGGTCAAAGATACGATTTAGAATTTGCAGAATTTTTAATTAGACAAAAGTGTGAAAAT
>JAEEGI010026582.1_pt1 | contig 11139 bp, 7 predicted proteins | sample 8958751 | NCBI WGS metagenome assembly JAEEGI01 (sample SAMN16246545, study PRJNA631951) | gut metagenome | biome: gut microbiome; feature: rumen; material: KS-attached | host: Bos | place: Iran: Karaj | collected 2018-10 | reverse complement strand
CTATGTATTCTACAAAATAATCATGATATGTTTCATTGGCCATTTTTAATATTTTATAGAAAAGATCAGATGTTACTTCATCATCAAAAACGAATGAGTCAACAGGAGTATCAAATTTTCTAACTTTTGAGTAAAAAACATCCTCTTTTACACTACCTTCTAATGTTTTAGCGTAAATTGGTGCATATTTTTTATACTCTTTATATACCTTTTCATATGCTTGCTTACGTATTTCTTCATTAGGATTTTTTAAGAATTCTCTTAATGTTTCATCATTTAAAAAGTATTCTTTTCCATCTATTACTACAGGTTCATATTCAAGCTTAATTGCATTATATGTCTCATATGAGTTCATTGCATTTAACGCTTTGTTAATTACTTCTTCTGTTTCATCACTTAATTTATGTGGATTATATCTTAATATGTTGTAAAACATTCTAGAATACTTTTTACATCTTTCATCTTCTAAAAGCTTGTTGCATTTTGACTCATTTTGTCCTATTTCCAAATCCATAAAAACTAAAGCTTCACTATACATTGCTCCAAGGCCATGTATTCTTGATTCTAAATTCTGTATTTTTTCATTTTTTGGTTCAACATCTATTTGTAAATGCGAATACATAGATAGTTTTGTAAGTTTTCTAGATGTTTGTTCATATAAATCCATAAATTCTAAGAATCTATCCGTTGAATCTAAGAAGTTACCTTTATATTGTTCAAATTTAGAAATATTGTCTTTTACAATGCTAAAGTCTTTTTCATAGTCTTCTATTGTTTTATATATTGAGCTAATATCCCATTTGAATTTTTCATCAATTTGTTCTCTTTTCATAATTATTCCCTCCTTAAATTTTTTTCTTGGCTGTATATCGTTTTGTGTTTGCATTTTACCACCGCAAGTGTATGTAGTCAAGAAAAAAAGTATATTTTTTACCTTATAGATTATATCATAAAAATAAAAAAGATAGGATAAATATCCTACCTTTTACTTTATTTTGACATTTTCTTTACCAAATGCTAGTTCTAGTCTTTCTAAAACTAATGGATTGTCTTGTAAGAAGTGATTGCTTGGAAGTAGTCTCATCTTATTTGTTCCATCATAGAAAATATATACTGGATTTTTACCAGGATATTCTTTATTTAAATCTTTAATATATCCTATTACTCTGTCTTCTAAATCTAGCTTATCTTTTGGTATTCTTATATATATTTTTCTTAGTTCAACTTTTGGCTTTTCAGCTTTTTCTTCTTTAATATTACTTGTTTTTCCTCTTTTTAATTCTTCGTCTATATTTACAATATTTTGTACAAGTATTTTTGCACCTTCATCTTCTTTAATAGTAACTTTTCCTGTTACTTTTAAAATAGCTTCATCTTCTAAAATTCTAAAGAATCTATCATATGTTGTAGGGAATATTACAAGTTCAACTTCTCCATATAAATCCTCTAGTCCTGCAAACATCATATTTTTTCCCGCTTTTGTAACTAGCACTCTTCCTTTGTTAAATATTCCACAAAGTGTTACTGTTTTTTCATCATAGCTTTGCTTTGGCTCAGTATTACTATTATCTTCTTCATCTTCACTTTGAGCTTCTTCATTTAATTCCAAAGTTGTAACAGTTGCATTTTTCTTTACATATTCTTTATATTCGTCTAGTGGATGTCCACTAATATATAGTCCAAGCATTTCTTTTTCCATATCTAGTAATTCTCTACTAGTTGGTACTCTTCCGCTTTTCTCTATCTTTATACTACTTTGACCACTTGGTTCTATTTCTCCAAAGAAGTCCATTTGATTTACGTAGTTATTCTTTCTTTGATGATTTACACCATCTATGATCATCTCAAAGTTTTCTAAGATATCATAACGATTGTATTCCTTTTCTAATTCATCAAAACATCCTGCTTTTATTAAGCCTTCAACACAACGTTTATTAACTGTCTCTGTTGATACTCTTTGGCAGAAATCTAAAAAGCTTGTATACTTTCCATTAAGCTTTCTTTCTTTAATTATTTCTTCTATTGCACTTTCACCAACATTTTTAATTGAGCTTAATGCAAATCTAATTTTTCCATTTATTACTGCAAAACGTGAATATGATTCGTTTATATCTGGTCTTAGGACTTCAATTCCAAGTTCCCTTGCTTCATTTATATACACAGGTACTTTATTTTGGTTGCCCATGAATGAATTCATATTTGCAGCTAAGAATTCTGCAGGGTAGTGATATTTTAAATATGCTGTTTCATATGCTACAACTGCATATGCTGCTGCATGAGATTTATTGAAAGCATATTTTGCAAACTCTGCCATTTCATCAAAAATCTTGTTGGCAGAAGCTTCATCTATTCCATTTTTTGAAGCGCCTTCAACAAACACCTCACGTTCTTTGTTCATTACATCTATCTTTTTCTTACCCATAGCACGACGAACTATGTCTGCACGTCCTAGAGTATATCCTGCAAGCTCTCTAAATATCTGCATAACTTGCTCTTGGTATACCATACAACCATATGTTGGTTTTAGAATACTTTCTAGTGATTTATGTGTATACTCAATGTTTTCTTTATTATTTTTGTTTTTAATATAACGTGGGATTTGATCCATAGGTCCAGGTCTATAAAGAGATATCATAACTATAATATCATCTATTGAATCAGGTTCCATTTTCATCATCATTTTTCTAAATCCTGGACTTTCCATTTGGAACACACCAAGTGTTTTTCCTTGGGTTAACATCTTGTATACTCCAGGATCATCATAATCTCCAAAGTTTACATCAATTCCATGTATCTTCTTAATTAATTTTTTAGCATCGTTTATTACTGTGAGAGTTCTAAGTCCTAAAAAGTCCATTTTAAGAAGTCCTAACTCTTCTAGTGTAGTCATTGTATATTCTGTTGTTAGCTGTCCTTCATTTTCATACATTGGTACATAGTTTACTACTGGTTCTTTTGTAATTACTACACCACATGCATGAGTTGATGCTTGACGACACAAGCCTTCTAATTTTTTAGATATATCTATTATTCTTCTAGTTTCTATGTCCTCATTATATAGTTTCCTTAAATCCGGACTTTCAGATAACGCTTCATCTATTGTTATTTTGAAACTATGAGGAATTAATTTTGCAATAGTATCTGCCTTTTGGTATGGTATGTCTAAAACTCTTGCAACATCACGAATTGCTGCACGAGCTGCCATTGTACCAAAAGTTATTATTTGAGCCACATGATCATGACCATATTTTCTACTTACATAGTCTATTACTTCTTGACGTCTTTCATAGCAAAAGTCTACATCAAAATCTGGCATACTTACACGCTCTGGATTTAGAAATCTTTCAAATATTAACCCAAATCTTAAAGGATCTATGTCTGTAATACCAATTAAGTATGCAGCAAGTGAGCCTGCTCCACTACCTCTTCCTGGGCCTACAGGTATGCCTTCTCCTTTTGCATAATTAATGAAATCTTGTACAATTAGGAAATAATCTATATATCCCATTTTATCTATTACGCTTATCTCATAATCTAGTCTTTCTTTGACTTCTGGCCATTTTGACTCTGGATATTTTTTAGGTATAGCATCATAGCATTTTTTAGTAAAATACTCTAAATGAGTCATGTTTTCTTCAATTTTATACTCTGGTAGAATTGTATGGCCAAATTCTATTTCCACATTACACATATCTGCTATTTTTAATGTGTTTTCTATTGCTTCTGGTACCGCTTTAAATGCTTCTTTCATCTCTTCTGGAGATTTGAAATAAAACTCATTTACCTTAAAGCTCATTCTATCTTCATCATTTAGTGTTTTTCTTGTTTGTATGCATAACAACACTTCATGAAAATCATAATCTTCTTTATTTAAGTAGTGACAGTCATTTGTTGCAACAAGTTGCAAACCATACTCTTTAGAAAACTCAATTAGTTTTTGATTTACTAATATTTGTTCTCTTAATTTGTTATCTTGTATCTCAAGAAAATATCTATCTTTTCCAAAGATACTAATATATTTTTCTATGTGCTCTTTAGCACCACGAATGTCTCCTGCAGTAATTCTTCTTGCAAGTCCTCCTGCTAAGCACGCAGACAAACATATTAGCCCATCACTATATTTTTCTAGGATTTCAAGGTCTATTCTTGGCTTGTAATAAAAGCCTTCTGTATAGCCTAGTGAAACGAGTCTAGATAGGTTTTTATATCCAGTATTGTTCATTGCAAGTAGTATTAGGTGGTTTGGTTCTGTGTCTAATCTTCCTTCTTTGTCTAGACGTGAACGAGGAGCAACGTATACTTCACAACCAATAATTGGCTTTATACCTTGCTTTTTACACTCTTTATACATTTCTATTGCGCCAAACATGTTACCATGATCAGTAATAGCTACTGCTGGCATACCATATTCTTTTGCTTTTTGTACTACTTCGTTAATTCTTATTGCACCATCAAGTAAACTATACTCTGTATGCAAATGTAAATGAACAAAACTCACCTCTATCACCACTTGTATTATATCAAAATTATTCGTCAATGTACATATAAAAAAAGCAAGAAAATTAATTCTTGCTTAATAGTTTTTTATATTAAAATTATTCATATATTTTTTTAGAGCTTTTCTTAGTGCTACTTCCCTTGTATATCCACTAACTCTTTCATAATGATAAACATATTCACTAAATATGTAGTTTTCTATTGCCTCTATATTTATGTTTTGTATTTCAATTCCATATAATGGTATTTTTCTTAATTCTTGTTTTAGCTCATATCCGTGAAGGAAATGGCTCCTCTTTCCTGCATATTATAGCAGAGTTTTTCTTTTTGTTTGCAAATAAAAAGTTAAACATAGCAAAACCTCCTTGAAATTATTTAAAGATTTAATATATAAATATACCTTGTTATTATACCATATTATGTAGTCTAGAGCAAGTATCAGAATTGAATTATAAATTAAAACGACAACAACTAACAAAGACCTAGCAAATGCTAGGCCTTATTAATGTTCATATTTATTTATCTAAATCTATAAATTCATAGAATGTTGTTCCAAGTCCTAAAGTTACAGCATGTTCTATTGTATGTGCTCCATGTCTTGTTTCAACTCTTTCTAGAAAGTGTTCTCTTCCTGGATCTTGAGATTTATATATTAAGTCTAAAGATGCTCTGTCACATGCAACAGGGTCTAAAGATGCAACAATTCCTATGTCTTGCATACATGGTGTTTCTGGATTTGAATCGCAATCACAATCTACTGAAAGGTTGTTAATTACGTTTATATATACAATTCCTCCACGTTTTGCATAATAAGCCATTACTGCAGAACATGCTTCAGCCATTGACTCTAAGAAATCATCTTGAGCTGGTAAATGTGACCAAACATAGCTTTGCTCTTGGTTTTGTGCTCCTGCAGAGTGAATGTTTAGTTTTCCTGCAGTTGATGCAACACCTATAGACATATTTTTAAGTGCTCCACCAAAGCCACCCATTGCATGACCTTTGAAGTGTGATAGCATAAGTAGTGAATCATAATTTTCCAAGTGAGAACCTACGATATCTTTATCTAAATGTTTGCAACCTTGAATTGTTGGTATTGCAAATTCTCCTTCGCTATCTAGAATATCTACATCTGCAATCTTAGTAAATCCATGATCTTCAACACATTTTAGATGATCTTCTAGATTTTGTCTTTTTCCACCATAAGCTGTACAGTTTTCTACTATTGTTCCATTTAAATGTGAAACAATGTCTTTAATTAATTCTGGTTTTAAATAGTTGTGTCCTCCAGGCTCGCCTGTAGAAATCTTTACACCAACTTTTCCAGGTAATTCATATCCTACTGCTTCATAGATTTTTACCAAACTTTCTGGCGTAATCTCTTTTGTAAAATATACATTAACTTTTTCTTTCATAACTATACCTCCTATTAATGAAGTCTATTATTAACAATTTATATTGTTTTTTCTCATATCTTCTATTAGTTTATTTATCCCATCTTCTTTGTAGTTAAATATATGTCCTTTCATTCCTAAAGACTCACTTGTTGCGATATTGTCTGGTCTATCATCTATAAAGAAAGATTCTTCTGGTTTAATATTACATTTTGTAAATAATATATTATAGAATTCTGGCATTGGTTTTCCCATGTGATATTCACAAGATACAACCCAATCATCTATTAAATCTTTTAATTTTGTAGTTAATAAATAGTTAAATGTCTCATGATTATTATTTGAAAGTACATAGATTTTATATCCGTTCTGTCTTAATTTTACAATTAAATCTATTACTTCTTCATTAAATGGTCTATATTTGTAATAGTTTGTAGCTCTTTCCAAAATTCTTTCATCTTGTTTTAAATAGTCTGGTATGTCTGACTCAAGGAAATGCTCTTTTAAAGTTTTATTTCCTTCATCCATTTCTTTCCATTTCCAGAAATAGTTTATTTTAATACATTCATAATCTTTTTCATCTAAATTTAAACAATCTAGTGAATTAATTGGTTTATCCATAAGGATAACATTTCCAAGGTCAAAAACAATATTTTTAATCATAATTACTCCTTTAATATTTTTTCTCTTGCTGCTTTTAAAAGATTCATTTGTGCATCAAATTCTTCATTTTTCCATTTTGAAAAAGTATAGTTTTGAGGATTTTTCTTTTTATCCTCAATTAGTTCTTCTATTTCAAAAAGTTTTACGCTTTCGACTTCTTCTTTTTGCAACACAAGTTTATCTATGTCTATTTCTTGAACAAGCAAATAGTTATATGTAAAATATGCACTTGTTGGTCTTTGACTTTTATATATTGCAACTTCTGTTAAACACTTTTCATCTATTACAAGTCCTATCTCTTCATACACTTCTCTTTTTACTGCATCAATTGGCGTTTCACCGCTATCCACATGTCCACCAGTTTTTGCCCACATTCCAGGGTTATTACTTTTAATTAGTGCACGTTGTTGAAGTAATACCCTTCCTTTTTTATCCATTATCCAGCATGAAACATGCCTGTGGTAAAGCAATTCTTTGTGTGCAGTATTTCTATCTACTACTTGTCCTGTTAAATTATTATTTTCATCTACTACATCTAAATATTCCATAACACTATTCTCCCGTGTAAGTAGTATATCACAAAGAAAAAATTTTTGATACAGAAAATTACAAAAAATAAAAAAGATAGAGGTTATTCCTCTATCTCTGGTTTTTTCTTCATATGTGTTCCAATTATTTCTGAAACATCTGTTACTGTTACGAAAGCTTGTACATCTGCAGCTGCTACTATATTTCTTATCTCTGTTAGCTCAAGTCTAGTAACTACTGAGTAAAGTATCATTGTTTCTCCGTTTATTAATCCTTTGCCTTCAAAAGATGTAACTGTTCTTCCTAGTCTTTTATATATTTCTCCAGCAACTTTTGCACTTTGGTTTGTAACAATAAGCACTGCTTTTCCTTGTTCTAATCCTTCAGATACAAAGTCTATTACTTTGAAAGTAATAAAGTAAGTTAAAAGTGAGTATAAAGCTCTGCTAAATCCAAATAGGAAGCCTGCAGTTCCATATATAAATATATTGCATATTAGTACAATTTGTCCTACTGAAAAACTAGTTTTTTTGCTTAGGATTATAGCTGCAATTTCTGTTCCATCTAAGCATCCACCATATCTAATAATTAGCCCCACTCCAATTCCTAGTACTAAGCCACCATACACTGTTGCAAGTAGTTTATCTTGTATTCCAATTTCCATTGTTTCTGTGTATAGTAACATACCAGAGAAAACTAACATTGCAAATAATGCTTTTAACACAAATTCTTTACCTAAAGATCTTAATCCTAATAATATAAATGGTATGTTAAGTAGTACTATGAATAAACTTGGTTTTAGTTTTGTTAGTTGAGCAAGCATTATTGATACACCATTTATTCCACCATCTAGAATTAGATTTGGTATTAATATTGCACCTATTGCAAATGCTGCTAATGCACATCCTATAATTATTAAGAAAATTGATCCTATCTGTTTAAGTACCTTCTTTTTCATAAATCTATTTTACCTCCTAAACAATTCCATAAATCATTGATATATCTGTTGGAACTATATATTTTGCACCTATTTTTTCTGCTACAACAAGTACAAAAGCACACATTGCACGAGTTGCAAACCACCATGCAGGGTCTTCTACTCTAGATTTAATCTCTTCCATTGAAATCTGAGTATAATATCTTTTTGTATCTTCTATTCTTGTGGCTATGTCCATCATAATTGGTTCATTTTTATCTTCATATAATGAGTTTTTCTCATATCTTACTCCAGATTCTCTTGCAAAAAGTCCATGTCCACCACCTGCAAGAATCATTATATCTGTTTGAATATTGGGTACTTGAATTCTTTGTCTAATATATTTCATTACATCTTCAAGTTTAGATGTAGCTAAATCTTCACTTAAATCTGGAAACTCATGCATTACATCCATTACGCCAAAGTTGTTGTTTGCCATTTCTTGAATTTTTCCGTCTTTTACATAAGATATTTCGGTAGAGCCTCCTCCACCTACAAATATTAATGCCTCTTTAACAACTTTTGTTGAGCCTTTTACTGTATATATATTCTCTTCTTCAGATGAAATAATATTAAAATCTAGTCCTGTTTTAGATTTAAAATAATTTAAGAATTTTTCTCTTTCATCATCTTGTAAATCTCTAAATATACTTGTACCACATACAAACAAATTAGATTTTTCTGTTTCATTTACTGTTTCAATTAATTTATCTATATCTTCTTTTTTTAGTTTGTTTCCATTTTCTTTATAGTTTTTCTTAAAAGTTATAGTTACACTTTTAATGTGATTGATGTTTTCTCCATCGAAACTATCTACTTTAGTTACAGTAGAACCCACTTCAATTACAATTTTTTCCATTTTGTCCTCCCTTAAATGTACATTTAGATATTACCATATAATTATTTATTTTACAAGAATGTATAAAAAAGTCCAAAGATTTCTCCTTGGACTTTAATTATTATTAATATCATCAAATATTATTCACTTCTAAGTACAACTGCAGGATCTTTTTTGGCTGCAACTTTTGAAGGAACTAAACCTGCAATTACAGTAAGTATTACACTAATTATTACTAATGCTATTGCCCCACCAAGTGGTAATACAGGTTTCATATCTGTGTCTGTTATTGCATGAATTATTTTTCCTATTGGTATGTTTAATAGCATTGTTACAACAATGCCTAATACACCTGCTACAAAACCTTCAATAAATGTTTCTGCGTTAAATATTTTTGAAACATCTTTTTTAGATGTACCCATAGCTCTTAGTATTCCAATTTCTTTTGTTCTTTCTAAAACAGAAATGTATGTAATAATTGCAATCATTATACTTGATACTATAAGTGATATTGATACAAATGCAATTAAAACATATGAAATTGCATTAATTATTGTTGTTACAGATTTCATTAATAGTCCTACAAAATCTGTAAATGTAATCTTATCTTCCTCTTCTACTGTATTGTTGTATTCATTAATACATTCTGTAATTCCATCTTTTGCCTCAAATGTATCTGCATATATTTGAATTTTAGATGGTGTATCATATGACACTTTTCCAAAGCTTTTCATATTGTCTTCATATGTTCCTGGGCTTATTGTATCATCATAGAATTTAATCATAAGGTCTCTATCTGGATTGTCTACATATGAGTCTATAAAGCTTGCAAGTTGTGACTCAGATAAATACATCATTTGTGATTGCATCATAGGGTCAGCTGATTGTATCATAATTGCTGATGCAAATTGTGCCTTTTCTGTAATAGACAGATTTCTTAAATATTTTTTTGCTTCTTCAACTTTTTCATCATCTGTAGAAATTTTAAATTGTAATCCATTAATTACATTCTTTGAAGAATCTGCTTCTTGTGCTTTTATTACTTCTGAGTTGTTTGTATGATCAATTATATAATTTGTTAGTAGCTTTGTATAACCTAGCGTACTACTTATTAATGCATTTTTTGATTCTTCTTTTTGTTTTATTATTCCTACAACTTTTAGTTCTGTTGCACTTTTTAATAATTCTTCTACTTTTCCAGAACTATCTTTAACATTTTCAAACAATCCGTTATCTTTTTTAATATAATAATCGCAAGAAGGGATTATTTTGAATGTTTTATTTAATATATCCTCATATGATATTTTTTGCTTTTGAGTTTCAACAGCTTCGTCTGCTTCTAGTTTTTTAATTATATCTTTATATTCCTTAGATGGAAGTAGTCCTAAATTGTATAAAGTTGTTGCAGATATTTCATTGTTTTTATCTAATACTATTACTACTTCATTGTATTGTTGTGGATATCTTCCTTCTATTAATTCATATTCATTAATAAATGCAGGACTAATTATCTCTTCTTCTGTTGTTCCTGGCATTATTTCATCTATTATATTTGAAGTATCCATTGAAGCTGACGCAGATGATGTAAATCCACTTGCCATTGTTATTGCCATAGATGCATTGTTTTTGGTTTCAAATGTTGAGCCATCTGCATTTACTAATTTTCCATCTGGATCATATGAATAAAGATCAAAATTAGTTGAGTATGAATAAACTACACCATTTTCCCCTAAATATTGATGAATTCTTGATTCTTTGTTATCTAGATATTTTTTAAAATCTGTTAAATTATTTTTAGATAAAGTCATTGATACTTTACTTACTCTTTCAATTCCTTTTACATCTGAATAAACCGCATCATTTTCATGGTCTGCTTCATTTAGTTCATAAAAACTAGTATCTCCTAATATGCTAGATAAATCCATAGATGTTGCCTCTATTTCAATAGGATAAGACAACATTGTCTCTTTTTGTATATCTTCTATATATTTATTTACTCCTGAAGAAAGTGAAAGAATTAAAGCTATACCTATAATTCCAATACTTCCTGCAAATGCAGTAAGTATTGTTCTTCCTTTTTTGGTCATTAAGTTATTTAGACTAAGTTTTAGTGCAGTGATAAAACTCATATGAGTCTTTTTATTTGCATATTTGTTTTCTTCTGCTTCTTCTTTTTCATTATATGGATTTGAATCATCTGTTACTTTTCCATCCACTAAACGAACTATTCTTGTTGAATACTT
>JAEEGI010026580.1_pt1 | contig 11139 bp, 11 predicted proteins | sample 8958751 | NCBI WGS metagenome assembly JAEEGI01 (sample SAMN16246545, study PRJNA631951) | gut metagenome | biome: gut microbiome; feature: rumen; material: KS-attached | host: Bos | place: Iran: Karaj | collected 2018-10 | reverse complement strand
ATGACGAAGGAGGAGAACGGCGTCACATTTATCGCCCTCTGCGCGGACGGCGAACCGCACGTGAACATCGAAATAACGCATTAGACGGCAAATGCCATGGCACAGGTGCTAAATCGGGAAAAGTTGCACCAAACCAAAGAAAAAAGTTTGGATTGAGAATGAAACCAAAGTTTTTGAGCAGAAAACTTTGGTTTTGTAGTATTCAAAGAAAATAAAACAATATGGTTGGAATCGGAGAACCGGTATGGAATTCTACATGGCACCGCTAGAGGGCATTACCAGCGCGCTCTTTCGAAAACTTTACCAGAAGCATTTCTATCCGTTTGAACGGTTATATACTCCGTTCTTCGGAAACACCGGCTTTAATACAAAGGAGATGCGCGAGCTTGACGCGTCAGAAGCTGGTGACGTGCCGGTCATTCCGCAGATCCTTTCGAACAAAGCAGAGGATTTTCTGCAGATTGCCGGGAAGATGAAGGATAACGGATACACCGCCGTCAACCTAAACCTCGGCTGCCCGGCGGGCACGGTTGTTTCGAAGGGACGTGGTTCCGGCTTTTTGAAACACATCGATGCACTCGATACGTTCCTTGGGGAAATCTGCGAGAAGAGCCCCCTTCCGGTTTCCGTTAAGACCCGCATCGGTTTCGACGACGAAAGCGTCTGGCCGGAGCTTCTTTCGGTCTATAACCGCCACCCGATCACGGAGCTGATCGTGCACCCGCGCCTTCGGACGGATCTGTACCGGCCGCCGGTACGGATGGATGCTTTCGCATACGCCTATCAGAATGCAAAAATGCCCCTCGTATACAATGGGGACATCAATACGGTGAAAGACTACGAGCGGATCCGTGTCGCATTTCCCGGAATCCAAGCGGTGATGATCGGCCGGGGAATTCTGAGAAATCCGGGACTTCTCGGCGAGATCCACGGTGAGGCGCCGGTAGCCGACCGGCAGATTCGCGACTGGCTTACGGACCTTGCAGCGCAGAACCTTGTCGCCTACACCGAAACACCGACGCTTTATAAACTCAAGGAAATCTGGTCCTACCTGCAGGAACGATATCCGGACCGGAAGAAGGAACTGAAACAACTTTTCAAAGCGAAGAAGTTGTATGAATATGAAAATGCCATGGCTGCCATTCTCGGATGATAGCCATGGCATTAATTGTTTAAAAATTCCGAGGTTTACATTGACAAAGGGAAAGGAAAATGATATTGTGTAAACATAGGTAAAAACGAAAATAATACCGAGGTTTACATCAATGATTTTATCTTATAACGAAGCAGTAAATCAATTCGGAAGTGAGTATAAACTCGCCAAGGCAGTTGAGGAGAAACGAATCTTCCGACATGAAGAAGGGATATACTCGACCAACCGGTATGAGTCAGAGCTGGGGATTGTCATGAAAAAGTACCCTAAAGCAGTTTTGACGGGCGAGTACGCCCTCTTCACCCATGGCCTGACCAATGTAATCCCGGAGAAATACGATCTGGCAACTTCTTCCAAAGCGGCCAAGATCACAGACAAAAGGGTACGTCAGGTTTATGTGAACCCGGATATATTTGACTTTGGCATTGAAGAGAAGATTATCGACGGCGCTAAAGTCCGGATTTACGATAAAGAGCGAATGCTGATTGAACTTTTGCGAAACAGAAGCTCTATACCCTATGATCTTTACAAGGAATGCATCCTGGCTTATCGCGAGATAGTTAATAAGCTGGAGATTCCGAGGATTCAGGAGTATGTTCTGGTTTTCCCGAAGAGCAAGATGATTTCAAGAGCACTCGACGAGGAGGTTATGTGAGTGAATCTCAGGAAGATGATGGAAGGCTATGCCGAAGAGGGACTGACAAGGGCACTTGCGGCATCCCGTGTTTGTCAGGATATAGTATTAAAGGCATTATCGGAGGGACCTTTTAATCGTAATGTAACAATTAAAGGTGGAGTCGTGATGAGGAGCCTTACGAAGAATAATCGAAGGGCAACCAGTGACATTGATCTCGATCTGATTCACTATTCGTTGAATGAGGACGCAATCCGCAGGTTGATTGAGGCCCTGAATTGCATTGACGGCATAGAAATCGAAATAACCGGCGACATTCGGGAATTAAAACATCAGGACTATCAGGGAAAGAGCGTTGAAGTCGTCATAACGGATGCATTCGGGAACTCGGTAAGCAGCAAGATTGATATCGGTGTGCACAGATTTTTTGAAATAGAACAGGAAGAGTATTGCTTTGACGTGTGCATGGATGATGAAGGAGCGACACTGCTTAAGAATACGGTTGAGCAGGCTTTTGCGGAGAAACTCAGATCCTTATTAAAGCTCGGTGTAAACAGCAGAAGATATAAAGATGTTTATGATCTGTTTTATCTGAAAGACCTGATTTCATCAGAGAAACTGAAGAATGCCATAGATGTATTAATCCTTCAGGATGAAGAGATGTTTGAGAACTCTGTGAAAGACATCGTCCGTCGGATTAAAAGGGTCTTTAATGATGAGCAATATGTTGCGCGCGTTTCGGAATCGAGACAGCGGTGGATCGATGATGATATTCATGAGATTATGGAAGGAATCGTCACATTTGTCGAAGGATTGGATGACGAGTAGAAGGGACTCCTCACGGTGTGGAGGTCACATTTTTTGTTATTAGCACTCGTAATGCGCGAGTGCTAATTTTCTGTTGACAAGGGAGTTGTTTCGTGATATAACAGATTGTGCAGCGGGAGAATGCCATAAGGATCCCGCATCGAACGAATAAAAAAAGGGGCATAAGGATACGGATTTTGCCTCATGCCGAAGGAGGGTTTTAATATGAAACTGAAACCGTTAGGTGACAAAGTTGTTCTGAAACAGAAAGCCGCCGAAGAGACGACCAAGTCCGGTATTATTCTTACCACATCCGCGCAGGAGAAGCCGCAGGAAGCCATCGTTATCGCGGTCGGCCCGGGCGGAATGGTTGACGGAAAGGAAGTTACCATGCTCGTGAAGGAAGGCGATCAGGTAATCTATTCGAAGTACGCCGGAACGAACGTAAAGCTCGGCGATGAAGAGTTCATCGTTGTAAAGCAGAATGATATTATTGCTCTTGTGGAAGAGTAAGGAAGAGAGGATTTTTCGGTTATGGCTAAGGAATTGAAATATGATGTAGATGCCAGAAAGGCATTGGAAGCCGGTGTAAACCAGCTTGCGGATACCGTAAAGGTAACGCTCGGACCGAAAGGCCGCAACGTAGTTCTCGACAAAGGCTACGGCGCACCGCTCATCACCAACGACGGTGTTACGATTGCCAAGGAAATCGAGCTTGCAGACGCATTTGAGAACATGGGCGCACAGCTTCTTAAAGAAGTTGCCACCAAGACGAACGACGTAGCCGGTGACGGTACCACTACCGCAACCGTACTTGCGCAGGCAATGATCAACGAGGGTATGAAGAACCTGGCAGCAGGCGCTAACCCGATTGTTCTTAGAAAGGGTATGAAGAAGGCTACTGAGGCTGCCGTTGAGGCGCTGAAGGGCATGAGCTCCCCGGTTTCCGGCAAAGAGCATATCGCAAAGGTTGCTACCATCTCCTCCGGCAGCGAGGAAGTCGGCGCACTTGTAGCGGACGCTATGGAGAAGGTTACCGATAACGGCGTAATCTCCATCGAGGAAGGCAAGTCCATGAAGACCGAGCTTGAGGTTGTTCAGGGTATGCAGTTTGATAAGGGATATTGCTCCGCTTACATGGCAACCGATATGGACAAGATGGAAGCCCGTCTTACGAACCCGCTGATCCTTCTTACCGATAAGAAGATTAGCAACATTCAGGATATTCTTCCGATTCTTGAAGAAGTTGTAAAGAGCGGACGTCAGCTTATGATCATCGCTGAGGACGTTGAGGGCGAGGCCCTTTCGACGTTGATCCTCAACAAGCTGCGTGGCACATTTACCGTTGTAGCCGTTAAGGCTCCGGGTTACGGCGACCGCAGAAAAGAAATGCTGCAGGATATCGCCATCCTGACCGGTGGCCAGGTAATCTCCGAGGAGGTCGGCCTGACGCTTAAGGACGCTAAGGTTGAGATGCTCGGCGAAGCGAAGAACGTTACCGTTCAGAAGGAATCCACCACGATTGTTGACGGCGCAGGCGACAAGGCTGCCGTGAATGCACGTATTGCACAGATTAAGGCCCAGTATGAGACCTCTACCTCCACCTTCGATAAGGAGAAGCTTCAGGAGCGTATGGCGAAGCTCGCAGGCGGCGTTGCGGTTATCCGCGTAGGCGCTGCTACCGAGACCGAGATGAAGGAAGCTAAGCTTCGTTTGGAGGATGCCATTGCCGCTACGAAGGCAGCCGTTGAGGAAGGCATCATCGCAGGCGGCGGTTCCGCTTACCTGCATGCAATGGATAAGGTTGCCGCTGTTGCCGCCAAGATGGAAGGCGACGAGAAGACCGGCGCGAACATCATTCTGAAGGCTCTGCAGGCTCCGCTTCTCATTATTGCGAAGAACGCGGGCTATGAAGGCACCGTAATCGTTGATAAGGTTATGAACTCCAAGGTAGGCATGGGATTTGACGCTTACAAGGGCGAGTATGTGGATATGGTTGAGAACGGAATCATCGATCCCGTTAAGGTTACCCGTTGCGCTCTTGAGAATGCGACGAGCGTTGCCGCTACCCTCCTTACCACCGAGGCCGTTGTTGCCATCAAGAAGGAGCCCCAGCCGGCTGCACCCGCTGCTCCGGACATGGGATACTAAGCCGTACGAAGACCCGAAAGGCCATACTTCGGCTCCCGAAAAGGACACGAAAGTTTCACAGGACTGCTCCCGCTAACGATGCGGGAGCAGTTGTTTTTTATGCGGGGATATGATACAATTATTCCGAATAATGTCCTAAAAGGAGCAGGCATGGCTTACACGGCACTGTATCGAAAATTTCGCCCGGATACGTTTTCGGAAGTCAAGGGGCAGGACGATATTGTTCGGACGCTTCGGAATCAGATTCTGTCCGACCGGATCGGCCATGCGTATCTTTTCTGCGGGACAAGAGGAACCGGCAAGACTTCGGTTGCGAAGATCTTCGCGAGAGCTATTAACTGCGAGAATCCGCAGGACGGCAATCCTTGCAACGAATGTGCGGTTTGTAAGGCAATCGCCGCCGGAAGCTCGATGAACGTGATTGAAATCGACGCGGCCAGCAACAACGGCGTCGAGAATATCCGTGAGATTGTTGACGAGGTGCGGTATTCGCCTACCGAAGGAAAGTACCGCGTCTATATCATCGACGAGGTGCACATGCTTTCGCCGGGCGCATTCAACGCCCTTCTAAAGACGCTTGAGGAACCGCCGTCGTATGTCGTATTTATCCTCGCGACCACCGAGGTGCATAAGATTCCGATCACGATCCTGTCGCGGTGCCAGCGGTATGATTTCCGGCGGATCCGCATTGAGACCATCGCGGACCGGCTCATGGATCTCTGCGAGCGGGAAGGCGTAACGGCCGAGGAACGCGCGATGCATTATGTCGCGAAGGTTGCCGACGGGTCGATGCGTGACGCGCTGAGTTTACTGGAGCGATGCGTATCATTTTACTATAAACAGGAACTGACCTACGACCGGGTGCTGAACATTCTCGGCACGGTGGACATCGAAGTATTCGGACGGATGCTACGGTATGTCCGGGACGGAAAGGTTACCGAGTGCATCCACCTCCTTGATGAGATGGTTGTGGCGGGACGCGAGCTGTCGCGGTTCGTTGTGGATTTTACGTGGTATATGCGAAATCTCCTTCTTGCAACCGGCGGGGAGGACCTGAGCGAGGTTTTGGAGGTTTCCGGCGAGCAGATGGAGATGCTTACCCATGAAGCGAAGGTATTCGACCCGAACTGCCTGATGCGGTATATCGCCGTGTGCTGCGAGCTTTCGAACCGGCTCCGCTACGCGACGCAGAAGCGGGTCATCGTGGAGATGGAATTCATAAGACTCTGCCGGCCGCAGATGGACACCACGGACAATGCGCTTTATGACCGCGTCCGCGTTTTAGAGGCAGAGGTGGAAAGCCTCCGAAAGAACGGCGTTGCCCTCCCGAAGGCGGAGCAGAGCGAAGAGCCCGCACCGGAGGAAGTTGAAGAGGAGATTCCGAAGGCGCTTCCGGAAGACATCCGAAAGATTGCGGAAGACTGGAAGGGAATCGTCCGCCAGTACCCGCAGCCCGGAAGACTGAGCTTATTAAGCTGTACGCCGAGCATGACGGAAGGCGGCAACAAGTTACTGCTTCTGTTTGATAACAATACCGATTACCGGCTCATGAATACCGATGAGAAGAAGGCGAAGCTCGTATCGCTGATCGCCTCCCTGGTAAAGGTGAATATCGAAGTTGAGTTGAAGATGCTGGAAGAGGGAGAGTCGAAGTCCAAACACACGGACATCACGGTCCTCAACGAGCGGATCAAAAATATGAAAATTCAGGTTACGGAGGACTAGAAAATGGCAAAAAGAGGCGGCGGTTTCAACGGCGGAATGATGCCCGGAAACATGAACAACCTTATGAAGCAGGCGCAGAAGATGCAGCGCCAGATGGAAGAAAAGCAGAAGGAACTCGAGGAGAAGATCTGGGAAGCAAGCTCGGGCGGCGGAGCCGTTAAGGTGCGCGTATCCGGCCAGAAGGAGATTGTCGGAATCGAGATTTCTCCCGACGTAGTGGATCCGGACGATGTTGAGATGCTCCAGGATCTGATCATGACGGCAACCAACGAGGCGCTTCGCAGCATGGAGGCGGAGAGCGCTGAGATGATGAATGACATCGCCGGCGGGCTTGGCGGCTTCGGCGGCCTCGGCGGCTTGTTCTGACGGCAAATGCCACACTGCTACGGCAGTCGGCAGATGCCGCGCTGCTACGGCAGCAGAAATGATTACGCTGCAAAGACAGGCAGGGGAAGATGGAATATTACAGTGAACATATCAGCAGGTTAATTGCGGAGCTGGGCCGGCTTCCGGGAATCGGAACGAAATCAGCGCAGCGACTCGCGTTTTTCCTGATTAATCAACCGAAGGAACAGGTGGAGAAGCTGACGGAAGCCGTGCTTGAGGCGCGCAACAACGTCAAGTACTGCAAGACCTGTTTCACCCTGACCGACCGGGACGAGTGTCCCATATGCAGCAGCGCAAAGCGCGACCATAAGGTGATCATGGTCGTGGAGAACCCTCGGGATCTGGCGGCCTACGAAAAGACCGGACAGTATCACGGGGTTTATCATGTATTGCACGGCGCAATCTCTCCGATGCTCGGCATCGGTCCTGCGGACATTAAGCTTAAAGAGCTGATGGTCCGGCTCGAGGGAGATGTGGACGAAGTCATCATCGCGACCAATTCCGGCGTGGAAGGCGAAGCGACGGCCATGTACATAAGCCGTCTTATTAAACCGACCGGTATCCGCGTGACGCGTATCGCGAACGGCGTTCCCGTGGGGGGCGATCTGGAATACATCGATGAAGTGACGCTTCTTCGCGCGCTTGAGGGACGAAGAGAATTATAGGTTTTGTGGAATGAAGAAGTATAAATGGCAGATTATCGCCGGCGGTATCGGGGCAGCGGTTTTGCTGATCTTTCTGATGGTATTTATCGCAAGGCGAAACAAAAACAATCGAACCTACATGAACTTCGACGTAATCGGCAAGGCGACGGAATTCTCCGAAACCTCGGAGGTGCATTATCTTCCGTCGGCGAAGGGCGTGTTCCGTTATACGCGTGACGGCGCCGAGATTGTTACGGTCAAGGGCAAGTCGGTCGTGACGGTTCCGTACAACATGAATAAGCCAAGCGGCGATACGTGCGGCAATTCGGCGGCAATCGGGGAGATCGGCGGCAAATCCCTCGTCATCCTCGATCCGAACGGTACGGTTTCGATGGTTACCACCGCGTATCCGATCGTGAAGGTTCAGGTGGCGTCCCAGGGCGTGACCGCGGTCTGGATGAATAACGGCTCGGAGGACTATATTCAGCTATATAAGGCGGACGGCAGCACTCTCGTAGCAATGAGCACGCTTGTTGCGACGAGCGGTTTCCCGGTGGACATCGCGCTTTCGAACGACGGAAGCAAGCTGGTTACCGCATTTGCCTCGTTTAAGGAGGAGCATCTGCAGACGCAGCTTTCCTTCTATAACTTCGGCGACGTCGGCGGAAACTACGTAGACGGTCTCGTTGCGGTGCAGATCTTCAAGGATGAGATGATCGCCGACGTGGAATTTACCGACAACGATACGGTTGTGGCATTTGGCGATGCGGGATTTAGGATTTACGATATGGAAGAGATAGCGGACCTCAAGCACGACATTAAGGTGGAGGAGCCGATCAAGACGGTCGCCTGCTCCGACCAGTACATCGGAATAATCGTGGAGAGCAATGCGAAGGGCGGAAACTATATAGTCCGCATCTACGGCAAGGACGGCAAGCTTCTCGACGAGAAGAGCATCATGGAGGGCTATTCCGAATTCAGCTTCTCCGGAAAGGATGCGATTCTTTTCAACGATTCCGAGCTGTACATCTACCGTGTGGGCGGCAAGGATAAGATTCAGATTGAAATGAAGAGAGACCTGCGTTACGTCGCGACGATTGACGGCGTGAACGAATTTGTATTTGTCGGGGACACCTTTTTGGAGCGTGTCCGGCTGGTGGGAGAAAAGTAGTATTTCTTTGAAGGGAGGTACATTATGAACTGGGTTGTAATTTCGTGTTTTGCTGTACTTGTGGCCTTAGGGCTTATCGGTTTAAAACTCGGCGTGGTGAAAATGCTATACCATCTTGTGGCATTTGCCCTCGCTTTGGTGCTGACGGCGGCGATCGCGCCGATGGTTTCGAAGATCGTTGTAAAGGAAGACTCGGCGACGGTCGGGCGCATTAAGGAAAAGGTCGTCACGACACTGAAACTGGACGAGATCCATTTTGACAAGACGATATCCGAGGAGATTCTTGACAATCTTCACATTCCGGAGTCCATCCGCGAAGAGATTTCGTTCTTTAATACAACGGAGAACTATGAGAAGATCGGCGCGGACGACGCGAAGGACTATCTGGCAACGTCGATGGCCATGATCGTTCTGCAGGCGGTCGTGTATCTCGTCGTATTTCTCATCGTATGGCTGATTGTGTTTATGATGTTCCACGCCCTCAACCTGATCGACAAGGTGCCTGGGCTTCGTGCCGCGAACCGGCTTGCCGGAATGACGGTCGGGCTGATTCTCGGAGCATGCATCGTGCTTCTGTTCTTCGTTCTGGTTACGGCGCTTTCGAACCTGCCGGCCGGACAGAAGATGCTTACCGCGATTGAGGAGAATTCGGTTCTTAAGTTCTGGTTTGACAACAATCCGCTGAACGGCGGCTTCTCGTACCTGTCGGCGAAATTTAAATAAGTAATAACAGTTTTTTGAAGGAGCTTTACAATGAATGACATTATGAAACAGTTTCACGACCTCGGAATTATTCCCGTGGTGAAGATTGACCGCGCGGAAGATGCGGTGCCGCTCGCAAAAGCGCTCTGCGACGGCGGACTTCCCGTGGCGGAGGTGACGTTCCGCACCGATGCTGCCGGCGAGGCGATTGCCGCAATGTGCAAGGCCTATCCCGACATGCTTGTGGGCGCGGGAACGGTGCTTACGAAGGCGCAGGTGGATGCGGCGGTAAAGGCCGGCGCGCGGTTCATAGTAAGCCCCGGACTGAATCCGGAAGTTGTTTCCTATTGTAAGAGCATCGGCGTTCCGATCGTTCCCGGCGTGAACAATCCGTCCCAGATTGAGCAGGCGCTTTCCCTGGGGCTTGACGTCGTCAAATTTTTCCCCGCGGAAGCAAGCGGCGGCCTTGCCATGATCAAGGCGATGTCCGCACCCTATGGCAGCCTGAAGTTTATGCCCACCGGCGGGATCAACGCCTCCAACCTGAACAGCTACCTCTCCTTTAATAAAGTACTTGCCTGCGGCGGCAGCTGGATGGTAAAGAGCGACATGATCAACGCGGGCGATTTCGAAGGCATTACGAAGCTGACGCGCGAGGCGGTGTCCGGCATGCTCGGCTTCGGCGTGAAGCATATCGGTATCAATTCGGCGGATGAGGCTGAGGCGAAGAAAACCGCGAACCTTTTTGCGACCGTCTTCGGATTTGACATTCATGAGATTCCGATTTCCTATTTCGTCGGGGGAGGCGTTGAGGTCATGAAGTACGACGGCGAGGGCCGGCTCGGCCATATCGCCGTGGCGACCAACTATATGGACCGCGCCATTGCTTATCTCGAGCGGAACGGAATCGAACTCGACGAGAGCTCAATCATGCTTGATGAAGCAGGTAAGATCAAGCTGATTTATCTGAAACAGGATTTCGGCGGATTTGCCGTTCATCTTGCAAGATGGTAGGGCGATTGCGGCAAATGTGAAGTCGCGTTTTTACTCCCCGGTGCAGAACCGGGGAGTTTTCGTTTCCGAAGCGATGCTCTCTTGTGGTTATATATAAGGAAAAAGAACAATATATTGTGGTGGAAAAACGGGCTGAAAATACGCATAAAAAAAGATAAAAATAGTTGTTGACATTGCCTATGTGCGGTGTTATAATCACTTTTGCTGACGCCCCAAAGGGAGCGTTTTTTTCAGCGGGAACCTTGAAAACTGAATAGTGAAACAACCTTGAAGATTCGTTTGAAATGTTTCTGTCATTTCGATGATGAGAAGCGAACTTTAACAAATGTAAATTTCAGGAGACACAAGGCTTATTAATAAGTCAGATGTTCGACTGAGAGGATATAAACCTTTTTAACGAGAGTTTGATCCTGGCTCAGGATGAACGCTGGCGGCGTGCTTAATACATGCAAGTCGAACGGAGTTGTGATGTGAGCGAGAGAAAGCTTGCTTTTAATCAATCTTTTCATAACTTAGTGGCGGACGGGTGAGTAACGCGTGGGTAACCTGCCCTGTACAGGGGGATAACGGCTGGAAACGGCCGCTAAAACCGCATAACGTCGGAATACCGCATGATGTTCCGGCCAAATATTTATAGGTACAGGATGGGCCCGCGTCTGATTAGCTAGATGGTGAGGTAACGGCCCACCATGGCGACGATCAGTAGCCGTACTGAGAGGTAGAACGGCCACATTGGGACTGAGACACGGCC
>JAEEGI010026577.1_pt1 | contig 11140 bp, 12 predicted proteins | sample 8958751 | NCBI WGS metagenome assembly JAEEGI01 (sample SAMN16246545, study PRJNA631951) | gut metagenome | biome: gut microbiome; feature: rumen; material: KS-attached | host: Bos | place: Iran: Karaj | collected 2018-10 | reverse complement strand
AACTCTGTCAGAGTTGTAGATTTCATTATCCAGATCGTTCAACGCTCTGATCGCTTCGTCGCTCATGCCGAGCGCACGATATTCTTCGTTTTGTTTGTTCTGTTTTCTGTTGAATTTTTTTCTTTCTAAGCCATTGTTCCAGCTCATTTTTATAATCTCCTTAAGTTTTGAATTTTTGGTTTTGGATTGAAATTCAAAACGGGAGATTACGGATACCGGGCTATGTAGCATAGCCACGGGAGAGAGGAGCAGAGGTATTGTTTTGTGTGTCTTGTCATATTCTCCTTGCTTTCTTTGGAGCAAGAAGACAACAAAAAACCGCTGACAAAACAGATCACCGGATATGTTTCCGATAATCTGCCTTGCCAGCGGCACAATTACTTGTGTAGCTGCGACCGCAAGTGACCTGATCAGGACTTACGAGCATTTCTCAACCTGACCGTCTTGGTGCGAATCTTTCAAGACAAGTTTGACATATGACCTGGAGCAGGTCTTACGAGTTGGCTCTGCCTGTCCGTCGTTATGTCAGATATTAAGTTTTGTACGGCAGTTTCTTACTGTCCTCCTCCAACATGGACCATTCCACGCGGTGCGTATACTTCTATCGTATCATGGGTTTTTGTTTTCAGCTTGCGAACCATACAGGTTCTGCATCGTTTGCATTCAACTTTTATATCGCCCTTTTCGTTTTTATAGCCGGTAACGAGATTTCCGCAATTGGAACAGTGCCATTGGAACGGTCTCCAATCTTCATTATTTGTCACCCTGCATCTTCTCCTTAGTGTATTAGAACGCGCCTTGTTTTACTAAAGCGCTTAGCTGTTCAAAGGTGTAAACAGGCACCTTTATCGAAACCTTCTTGAAAACTGCCATGTTGAGAGTCTGAACGTGGCATTTTTCACACGTCATCCAACCATTTGTTTCTTCAAGAAACAGCCCTTTATTTTCAGCCCCGCATATGGGACACTTGACATCATACCGCTTCATTATATTCCTCCGCTTATTTGTAATCTGTAATTCTTATGGTGTAGATATCATCGAACCAGATCCTCTCATCACCGAGTTTCAGGTTCCGGAAAGTGATATCCACATCGGTTATTGATCCTCGCTTTGTTACGTCGTGAAAGGCAGAATAGCAGTATATCTCCACTTTCATTCCTCGCGCTAATTTAAGAATGACTTTTGAGTTGCGGTCAGCCATATCCTCAGATATTTCGTGACGTTCAACTCGCGAGTGCCTTTCCTCACGATCTCGAAGGGCTTCCTGCAATCCTTTCATCGCATCAAAAGGTGCGAATTGCTTAGCCCTTTCCGCTCTTGTCATCATAGCCGGCTCTGTGTCCTCCTATAAATCCATTACGCTCGCGCTGCGTTCCTTCCGGCATGTAGTTGATACCGGAGAGAATAGCGTTCTTACCAAACCTCTCGTTGATACTCAGCATGGTATGCTGCAGCGAGCGTTCACGCTCAACAGCGTCCCAATCTGTAAAGAGGTTATATCCTTCACAACCTTCATCGCAGACATCTTCAAAAACGATTCCGAGCCGGCGTATAGGAGTTACATGATCTGTCGTTTTATCGAAGACGCGCAGAGACGCCTCAATGAGAAATGACGCCAGATTTGTCGTAACGTCGAGCTTCGCCATACCTTTGGTCGGAGCGCGTTCATCGTGCGTATATCCGACAAAAATACCGACCTTGCTCGTTATGACCTTACGCTTCATCAGCTCAGCTGCACCGTTCATCGTCATCTCGTGCATTACCGTCCGGGCTTCCTTGAAGGAATAATCCCTGGGCAAAATCTGAGAGAAGGACACCGAATGTGATTTGCTTTTATAGCTCTTGATATCTGAAATGAGACACGGTTCGCGTCCCCAGGCATGATCGATCAGCAGCTCGGCGTTTTTGCCGAATGTCTTGTACATCTGGTCTGTCGACACTCTGGTAACGCCGCGCATATCGTACACACCGAATCTTTCGAGTCTGCGGGCGGTACCGTCAGCCACCATCCAGAAGTCTGTGATCGGTCTATGATCCCAGAGCGTTTGCTTATATAGTTCTTCATCCAGAAACCCAATGTGATCTCTCGCGTGCTTTGCCGTTATATCCAGCGCAATCTTGGCAAGGTAGAGGTTTGTTCCGATTCCTGCAGTGGAGGGAATGTGATATCTGTCCGCTATCTCATTCATCAGGAATTTTGCAAGCTCATATTTGTCTTTGTGGAATAACGGCAGGTAGTCTGTCACGTCGATAAAGGACTCGTCTATTGAGTAGACATGGATGTCCTGGGGATCGAAATAGTCCAGATAAAGCGAATAAATGTTCGCCGCGTATTCTATATAAAGCGCCATCCTCGGTGGCGCGACTTCATATTTTACGCTTCTTGGAATATCTGACAGGCGGCAGCGGTTTTTGATACCCTGTGCTTTCATGCGAGGAGTAATCGCAAGGCACAGGGCATTTGATCCGCGTGTTAAATCTGCAACGACGAGATTTGTCTCAAATGGGTTAAGGTGACGTTCAGCGCACTCAACTGACGCATAAAACGTTTTCATGTCGATGCAGTAATAAGTACGCTGCTTTTCACTCATAGTTCTACGCTCCGGGATTCTTTCCTTCAGTCTGCCGCTACTGCCGCGGCATGTTTACTATATCTGCTTTGTAAATCGTCAGCTATCTTTTGCATACGTTCTCGCGTAAATATTTCGAGATATGTCATATGCATCAGCATTTCGCCGGTTGCCTTTTCATATACCTGGATATGTCCGTTGTATGCTTGTCCGACGATCAGGTCTTCTGTTTCGATGATCTCACCTTCATCTGTAGGTTCCTTCATCAACATTTCATCGAAAAGGCGTTCAAATTCTTCCTGTGAATACTTCATTTTCTTTACTCCAAATCTTTAATTACTTTTACAGCTACACCTTGAATGGCACAGTCCGGAACAATAATGTCATCCATATTGCTGTTTTCCGGATGAAGGCGTACACGGTGCTTTGAAGGTTCGGGGTAGTATCGTTTAAGAGTAGCGTCTTCATTATCTATGAGAGCTACAACGATCTGACCTGCTTCAGCTGTTTCCTGATGCCTGATAAGGACAAGGTCGCCGTCTTCGATCCCAACTTCGATCATGGAATCGCCATAAGCGCGAAGGATGAAGAATTCGCCTTTTCCAAACAGAGCAACGGGAAGCCGGATATACTCCTCGATGTTTTCTTCAGCATACTTTGGGATGCCGCATGACACAGCTCCGAGAACGGGGACTCGGATTGACTGCGATTTGACATTAGTCGGAGTAACGCATCTGCGAGCTGGCATGTCTAACTCGCCGCGTTCGACTAAAGCATTTATATATCTGTATACGCTGGTTTGCGCGATACCTGTTTCTTCAGAGATTTCCGCGAGCGACGGGGAGTATCCGAACTTGTCTATGTAGCTGCTAATACACTTTTTAATTTCGGCAAATCTTGCCTCACTCATAATTTTCATATGTTTCCTCCATAACGGAAGTTATTTTCCGTTTACGCCTTTATTATACTCAGGAAATCGTATTTCGTCAAGAGGTTTGGAAGATATTTTCCGTTAAGTCCTTCAAACTTGACAATTCTGTCGTGTTTGTAGTAAAAAGATACCCCGCAATCTATTGATTGCGGGGGTGACTTATACTATAAGATTAGTTTGCTTTATCAATCTCGACCAAACGTTCCAACCATTTCTGGATGCAACCGCTCTCGAAACAGCCAAGAAGTGCGCCGTCGCAAAAGCGTTCTGCTCTTATTGCGCCGACAATGAGCGCCATTACTGTCGTACCGTCATAATCACTGACATCGGCATCTTTCAATGAGTCCAGTCCCGTCTGAACATTTGCTTTTCTAAGGATGCCGGCATAATCAGTGAGTTGCATTTCTCGGTGTTCGTCGACAAAACGATATACCGCCTCCTCAAACTCATGAACGATCTGACTATAGCTAACAAACGGAAGCTGAATAGGATGCTCCGGTGTTCCGTCATTTTCTTGATCAATGATCCACTCTCCGAATGGTTTTCCTTTTAATTTTGGCAAGAATTCTATGATTTGTTCGAACATATTGTAATCGCTTTCTCGAGCCAATGTTGATATAGTTCTCCAGGTGTTTTGTATTCTCTGGTTAACGACTCGAACATTCTAAAATAATCCATGCGGACTATAAGATGATTTCCCATACCGAGATTCACATAAATCCATCCGTCTGGAACTTTAGATTCAAATCCAAACAGTCCGAATTCGCATCCTGCAAGTACAGGAAATGCCTTTTCCATTGTTTCCTTCGTGAGATCTCCGAAGCAGCAATTCGCGTGATAAACTTTTCCGTCTTCAGTCAAAAACACAATTCCGCCCGGTTCTCCCATTGCGCCACCTTCGGCAAGCTGAAAGAATGTGGTACTGTCCAATATGTCTTTTGTGAATGTCGCGTTTTCTAATTCTATTCTATCCACTGTAAAAGGGCTCCTTCTGCTTATAAGCTATAATAATACTTCTTGATCTTCGTTGCCATCAATGCACGCCTCTGTGCAAGGAAAGCAGCGTAATCATCCGCTGTCATATCAATAACTTCACGTGGAATGCAGTTAGCTTCGAGGTTACTCCAGAATTCTTCTTTATCAGTAATCGTTCCAACTTCAATAATTCCGGTATCGCACTGTGCAAGCGCCTGTGCAAAATAAACGTTCGGTGCCTTTTTGCCTATCGAAATATTTACGCCGGTGTCAAGGAAGGCATAGTTAGCTACCTGATTATATTTTGTTTTATCAGTAATATCGTTATCCTTCAGAAACTCCTTCGGGAAAATGTGATGCACATCGCCCGCAACAGTAATCAGATCCGTCACTTTTGAACTGTTGGAAAGCAGTGACCTGTCTCCGAAGAACACCTGTGCAGCAAGGTAAGTATTTAAGAACGGGCTGGAAATCGACGATGTTTCCAGATTCTGCACAAGTCCGACATTCCAGAAAGCGTCAGATAATTGCGCTCTTTCAGTTTCTTCAAGAAATGCCTTGAATCCTTTTGTCGCGATGCTGCGGAGATCTCTGTCCATCTGCGATTCCGGCGATCCGATGTAACGGCTGGTAAGGGTTGTGAGTACAAACCATTTTTGAATGCACTTTTTGATTTCAATTTTCGGCACTTCATCGCTTTGCTGCAGAAGGAGAAATAGCGTATAAGCGAAATCCAGCGTCATCTGCGAATTCAAGAGTTTTGCGGTGATGAATCCCGCCGATTTGATCGCAAGCACAAATTGCTCGAAATTGTACTGGTTCATAAAATTCTTTACACCGAGGGTGAGTTTTGAGAAGCTATCTTCTGCTATATCCTCTTTGTAACTACGATCCACAAAATCACGACCGGATAACAAACTGACGAGATCGCCGAGCTTGCCCCTGCCGAACATATGCATGAAGGAAACGCGCAGCATATCGTTATAGTCTGGGTCATAGATGTCCTCATGATCATCCTTCAACCAGCGCAGTTTTGCTGCGTAGTCGGTCGTCATGAATTCTTTGTCCCCGCTTGACAGCTGTCCATAAAATGCGGGATCCACGGCGAGATGGCAGAAATAGTCGATCGCTTTGCGAAGTGTGTTACCACCGTATTTTTCATCTGCTGCAATCTTCGACATCGCAAAGTCTGCCTCATTGAGTCGTTTGCCTTGCGAATTGATTCGAACGAAAATCTCGGTTACTTCGCTAATATCCAGCTGTGGCACGAGCAGGATTGCACCGATCTGGCAACTTTTTATGCCAAGAAGTTGCGTGATCTTTTGGTTAACTTCTTTTTTGGATATGCCCGGATTCTTTTCAGCATAGTTATCTACAAACTCGTAGCTGTCAAAGTCGGGCTTAAATACTTCTGAAATGTCAGAAATCCAAAAAGAGCTGTTTTCATGCGCGGGCGTTGTAACTGCAAAACGTTCCTCGTCATCCTTTGCTATTGGGTTAAACGCTATACGAATCGTCTTTTCTTCGTAATCTTCGGTAAGGATTTTATGACCGGCGATTGCTGTCATAAGTGCAGTGATACGCTGTTGACCGTCGATCAACACCTTCTTACCGACTGCAGATCTTCCGTCTTTCAGTTTAACATCGGGATTCTGCCAGATAATTAAGTATCCGGTTGGATAGCCGTTGTAAAGGGAGTCAACAAGATCACGCACCTGACGACCTTTCCACACAAAAGGTCGCTGAATCTCCGGTATTGCAATGTCACCTGCTTCGATGTATCCGAGTACCGAGCTCACGGAATATTGGGTGACGGTATACTTATCATATGACGTGCTCATGCTATTATCTCCCTATTATTGTAATGTTGCGAGCTCGCGCTCCAACCGTTTTATCTGTTCCTGCTTTTGTCCGTACTCTGTAAATGCTTCAACGATGACTTCATCATTTTCGAAGCGGGGACGGGACAGGTATTTTTTGTCGAGTATAAATGTCTTTTCTGTGTCGGCAAACTTCACTATGATCTTATTGATCTCTTGTGCGATAACCGTTCCTTCTCCATAGATGTTTGCCGTTACCTGAACACCAATCAACGAAATGTCTGCATATTCGGAACAGCTGATTTCAAGTTCTGTGATCTCCTGCTCGATCTCATCAATTCGTGTGAGTCGTTTTTCCTCGCGCCGTGCGATTTCCTCTGGTGTCAACTCTGGGGCGCCGTTCTTCTTTCGGGTTATACGGCGAGTTGACGGTACGATCAGCCCTCTGTAAAAATTATAAGCACGGCTGCAATACATGAGGTCAAACGCCAACAGGTGCAGCGTTTTGTCCTGATAAAATTCATCTGTCAGTCGGGCAAAGTGCTTCTCCAACAGACTCTGGTGCTCTTTGAGCGCCGCAACGACTTCTTCGCACAGCTTGTAATAATGTGAAAGATTGAAGTCTATGCCGGAGCCGATGCCGGACCCGAAATCCGTGTATTTTGCCATTGCCTGAGCTTCACTGGCTTTGAAAACGTAGTTGAAATCCGGGTCGGTCATTGCAATAAACACGGAGGCAGAGTGCCTGTCCATCTTAAACGACCAATTGCGTGGGAAGTACTTTTGCCGCAGGTTTTCGTATTCTTCAAGGAATCTGTCCATATTATCTTGCACGGCATTCACGTTCCCGTGAGCGTCGGCAAACAGTATGTCTCTGAACAGGTGTTCAACCATTTCCGGCTCTTTTTCCCAGAGCTTTATCACACCTGAGCTCGGGTGCATTCTGCTGTTATCGATGAACAAAGAGAATTCTCGCTTTGCTGCTGTGTACCGATCTGCAAAATTCGCGAAGGCATTATCCGGCTTAAACCATTCGTCCCGCCAGACTTTCGTTGCTCTCCACTTGAACAGCTCGTCATGCTCAGTGTTATAGAGTGTGTCGATATTATTCTCGTATCGGTTAATTAGTTCGTGTAAATTCTCTGTGTTCATTTTTGTTTCCCATTTTTTATCAATAATATTGTTCTACGTAATTGTATGCCCTTGCAAAAACATCCTGATCTTTGATCCGATATTTTCTCATAATAACGTCACGCAGATTCTTGCTGACTTCTTTCCTTCCTGTTGAAGTGTTCTGCCATCCCGGGAATCGAACAATCTTTACGATACCGTCAATATCATTGACGATACGCTCTACGATAACTGGAGTGTTGTCATTCTTAACAGTCTGGAAAAGCGAAGTCAAAGCCGCCTTACCTTTGTCAATTTCATCTTCAGGAACAACCTCTTTTTCAGCCTGAGCAACATCTTTAGCCAGCTCAAGCAATGCTTTCAAGAACTCCATGCTGGTAAGGAGACCAGCTTCATGTTCTTCGCGCAGCTTTTCCATCCTTGCTCCAAGCGCAATAAATCGAGGATCATCAGGATGTTTTCTAATTATAGCAGCAAGGTCAATTTCCATTTTCCTACGCTTCTTATTTACAGAGGTGTCACCCTGAATGAATTTCTCGATGATCTCTGCGTCCATTGCAAGTATATCTTCATCTGACACGACTTCTTGAACAGAAATATTCTCATGAACGAGTTGAAGCGTTTTTGCACCAAGTGCCGCCCAGATCAGTTTCCCGCGTTCATCTGTGGGTCGGATGGAATCGTAAACCTTTGAAAGCCATTTATAGTCTGTCTTGAAAGGATTGAGGCAGTTGTCCGGCGAAAGCGCATTCCAAACCCGGTTTAGTACACGATACTGAGCACCAAACTTGTCCTTCATTGCGTCTGTCGGCAGACAATCTTGAGCAGCAACGAGTCCTTCCCAGTCGTCTCGAGTGCGATCCACTCCGGGGAAGAAACCGATGCACGTCGCCACCAACTGCGGCACTTTGGCTTTGACACTTTCAATATTTGAAATAATCAACTCAACTGCTTCCGAATCAAACGACAGGGCTTTTGCGACATCGTCGAAAATGCCCACGTAGTCAACGATCAGTCCGTATGTCTTATCTTGCCCGTAGACACGGTTTGTACGGCAAATCGCCTGCAATAATGTATGATCCTTCATCGGCTTATCAAGATACATTACCTGCAAAATCGGCGCATCAAATCCTGTCAGTAATTTGCTTGTGACAATGACAATCTGAAGCGGATTATTCGGATCACGGAAATCGTCCAATACTTTCGCTTCTTCTTCGCGTGTCCGACGCCACTCTTTATACTCATCTGCTTTGTCATTATTTGTATCCATGACGATCGTAGATGTCGCCTCGCCGAGCAAACGATCCAATTCCTTTTTATACAGAACGCAGCATTCTCGGTCGTAACAAACGACTTGAGCTTTGAAGCCATTCGGATTGACTTTGGTCATGAAGTGTTCAGCGATATGTTCACAGACCGCTTTGATTCGATCCGGGTCTTTCATAATAGCGGACATCCTTACACGCTGTGCAACTTTTGATTTTTCTTCTTCCGTAAGCCCAGCTTCATCTGCCAATGCACTGAAAGCTTCATCTATGGCTGCTTGATCAACATGTAGCTGCACCGGTACTGGCTCAAAATGGAGCGGAAGTGTCGCCTTGTCATTTACTGAATCCGCGAAGGAATATCTGCTCATATAACCGGTTCTGTCCTCGACAGCGCCGAAAGTAGCAAACGTGTTTCTATCCAGCTTATTGATCGGTGTTCCGGTAAGACCAAAGAAGAATGCGTTCGGGAGTGCATTGCGCATTCTTGCACCCAGATCACCTTCCTGCGTGCGATGCGCTTCATCCACCATAAGAATGATGTTGTCACGGTAATTGATCGGCTCCGTGATCTGCGCAAACTCGAAGATCTTCGTAATAATGACTTTGCGAGAGTCCGCCTTCAACAGACGAATTAATTCTGCATTAGTGTCAGCCGGTACAAGGTTCGGAACATCTGCCATCGAGAATGTGCCAAAAATCTGTCCGCTTAAATCTATGCGGTCATTCACGATGATAACTGTCGGCGCGTTCAGCTCTTTTACCATGCGTAACTTCTGCGCCGCAAATACCATCAGCAAGGATTTACCGCTACCTTGAAAGTGCCAGATCAACCCTTTCTTGGGATAACCGGCTTTGACTCGATCAACGATCAAGTTCGCACCTTCATATTGCTGATACCGGCAAACGATTTTTATCTTCCGGTTATGTTTGTCCGTTGAGAACAGCGTGAAATAGCGGAATAAATCGAGGAATACCTCCGGGCGAGTAATCGACGAAACTGCTTTTTGAACTTTTGACAGATCGCCTTCTTCATGAGGAATGTTCGAGTACCAAGGTCCCCACAAAGTTACCGGTGCATTAATCGCACCGTAGCGGAAGCATTTGCCCTCTGTTGCGAAGTTCAGAATGTTGGTAACAAACATCTCCGGAATAGACTTCTCGTAATCAAGAATGTCGCCTGCGCCATCCATCCAGCTAATGGACGGTCTGACTGGCGATTTCATCTCGCCGATTGCGACCGGGAAGCCGTTGATCAGCAATACTATGTCAAGACGCTTCCCGCCGACTTTTTGAGGATATACCCACTGATTCGTGACGACGAAAGAATTGTTTTCGGGAGTATCATAATCGAAAAACTTTATGCTAATAGACCTTCCATCCTTGTCAAACGGAAAGCTGTTTTCTTCAAATACCAGTTTTTTGAAACGCTCGTTTTGCGTGACCAAATCATGAGGACGCACTGTGGAAATGAGCGCTCTCAATTTATAAATAACCGTATCTGCATGTGAAGGCGTCTCCGCAATGCAAGGATTCAACCGGATCAGCGCCTCGCGGAGGTGCTTCTCGACCAGCACATCAGATTCCTCTCTGGGTAATTCTTCTGCTGGAATATAGCTCCAACCGCTTGCTTCTATAGCGTGAATAACCATATCCTCAACATTCTGTTCTGTAAAATTGCCGGGCATAATTGTGACCTCCTGTGATTTTCTGTTTATATTATAAGGCATTTGTTCTTGTTTTGGGTCGTATGAAATGCGACATTTTTTGATTTATCGCTCTGTTCTGCAAACCTTACAAACTGTTCTTGCATATCAAGTGGTGGAACTGGTATTATAAGGTTTCCTACATCTTTTAACGATAAATTTAGCTGCGCCACCCCTCGCTTCAACTCTAAGTACTGTTTTTCAACGTATCCAGATCTTAATGCTTCAAGCAAAAAACCTTTACTGAGGAGCGAAGTCTTTTTTAGTCGAATGATCGCCAACGCCTGATTGATATTGGCAGGGAGAATGCTACTTGGAACTATAGCGCATCTTCCAATCGCCCCGGCTATTGAGAATAGTAGATCACCGTCTTCTAATTGCGATCGCTTCATTGCTTTATGGCATTCTTCACTGATGTACATTATCTGATCGTCCACCAATTTTCCTTCGGCTGTAATGTTTTCGATCTTAACGAAATTGACACCGATATCGGTGAAGTTAAAGCCAATGGTAGTAGGGGTTGTGCCTTTTGTAATAAGCTCACATTCTTCTGAAAGCCTACAAGTTGGAAAATCTTCATTTCCAAACATCTCGATAAATTGCGATTTGAAACGCCAAATTTTGATTTATCGCTCTGGCTAACAAATCTTTCGAAAGCTATTTGCTGCTCTGCTGGCGGTATTGGAATCGTATACGCATGCACCACCTTTTCGGTAACAGCAGGATAATTTGCACCACTGGC
>JAEEGI010026574.1_pt1 | contig 11141 bp, 6 predicted proteins | sample 8958751 | NCBI WGS metagenome assembly JAEEGI01 (sample SAMN16246545, study PRJNA631951) | gut metagenome | biome: gut microbiome; feature: rumen; material: KS-attached | host: Bos | place: Iran: Karaj | collected 2018-10 | reverse complement strand
CGGCAAACCCCGGATATCCCGGAGAGACAGGCCCAAAATCACGCCCGGAAGATATGACCGGGTCCATTCCCTGAAGGCCCTGATCGACGGCACCCTGAATCACTCCGTATGGAACAAGCTGTACAGGAAACGGCTTTGGGAAACCATACGGTTTCCGGAAGGTCGGGTGTTTGAGGAAGTAGACACTGCCTATCAGATCCTGGATCTGTGCGATCGGATCGTCGTTCTGGACGAAGCGCTGGATCAGTACAGGCTCCGCCCCGGCAGCATCGCCCACACGCTGTCGCAGTCCAACATTGAGGACTTGCTTTTGGCGTTTTCGCATTTTGAGGCATTCGTCAGGGGCCACATCCCGGGAGTCTATTCTGAAGAGGATTACGGGAAGCTTCGCCAGTCAACGTTTTCAAAACTGGTACGTATGTACGTCCGGTATAATGACCATGCCGGAAGCAGGGATCCCCGTGCCCTGGCGGCTCTGCGAGGGAACATCCTGGAGACCGCTCAAAACGTTGCATTGTCCTCCTGCCCAGGGGAAACCAGAATGGCCTACCGTCTGATACGCTATTGTCCATGGCTCCTGAAGACGGTTTATCCCTTGTATCGCCGAATGAGGCGTGCGAAGCGCCAGGGGGTTTCCCCCTCCGAATAGGGAATCCTGTTCCGAGGACTCCGGCGGATCCGCTTTTCCAAAGCGTTCTTGAAGAAGCAGGGGTTTTCCCGTGTAAAAATCCGAGACGGCTGTTTTCAGCTGCCTCGGTTTCTTGTTTTTCCGGGGAGTTTTGCCCCTTACGCTCAGTCGTCCTTCTCCCATTCTCTGGTACAGGCGACGGCTTTTTTCCAGCGTTTCAGTTTTTTCCGCTGCATCTCCCCGGTGATTTCGGGGACAAAGGAAGCTTCCAGGGTCTTCTTCTCCCGCAGTTCCTCCAGGCTCTGCCAATAGCCGACTGCGAGCCCCGCCAGATAGGCGGCGCCGGTGGCCGTAGTCTCGATGCACGAAGGACGGTTGACCCGGGTCTGGATGATATCCGCCTGGATCTGCATCAGCAGATCGTTGGCGGCGGCGCCGCCGTCCACATTCAGCGCCGTGAGCTTAATGCCGGAATCCGCTTCCATGGCGGTGAGCACGTCATAGGTCTGGTACGCCAGGGATTCCAGCGTGGCCCGGATGATATGATACTTATTCACCCCCCGGGAAAGACCCACAATCGCCCCCCTCGCGTAGGGATCCCAATACGGCGCCCCCAGTCCGGTAAACGCCGGAACCACATAACATCCGTTGGTGTCCTGCACCTTCCTGGAAAAAAACTCCGAGTCCCCGGTGGCATCGATCAGTCTCAGCTGGTCCCGCAGCCATTGAATTGCGGAGCCGGCCACAAAGATCGAACCCTCAAGAGCGTACTCAACCGTTCCCCCCAGGCCCCAGGCAATGGTCGTGACCAGGCCGTTATCTGAAAAGACCGGCTGCTGACCCGTGTTCATCAGAAGGAAGCAGCCCGTTCCGTAGGTGTTCTTCGCCTCGCCGGGGGCAAAGCAGGTCTGCCCGAACAATGCCGCCTGCTGGTCCCCCGCCGCGCCGGCGATTTGGATGCTGCCGCCAAACAGGTCGGGCAGCGTTTCTCCGTAAATGCAGCTGGAGGGCTTTACCTCGGGCAGCAGGCTTTCGGGAATATCCAGCTCCCGGAGAATATCTTCATCCCACTTCAGGTCCACAATGTTGAAAAGCATGGTCCGGGAAGCGTTGGAATAATCGGTGATATGCACCCTTCCTCCGGTGAGCTTCCAGATCAGCCAGGTCTCCACCGTGCCGAACAGGAGCCTTCCCGCCTCCGCCTTCTCCCTTGCGCCGGGGATGTGATTCAGGAGCCAGCGGATCTTTGTGGCGGAGAAATACGGGTCGATCACCAGGCCGGTTTTCTGCCGGTAAAGCTCGGTCAGACCCTTCTCCGCCAGGCTATCGCAGTACTCCGCAGTTCTCCGGTCCTGCCAGACGATGGCATGAGAAATCGGCTCACCGGTCTCCTTATCCCAGACGATGGTGGTTTCCCGCTGATTGGTGATGCCGATGGCGGCGATCTCCTCCGCCTTTGCGCCGATTTTATGGAGCGCCTCGGAGGCGACCGAGTACTGGGTCAGCCAGATTTCCTCGGCATCATGCTCCACCCAACCGGACTGCGGAAAAAACTGCGTGAACTCCTTCTGCGCCACCGAGCAGATCTCTCCCTTTCGGTTGAACAGAATACAGCGGCTGGAAGTCGTCCCTGCGTCCAGGGCCATAATGTATTTTACCAAATCAAACCCCTCCTTCCGCCTCAGAACATCGCAAGAAAAATGCTGAGCACCATCCAGGCGGCAAGGGAATAGTAATTGCCGTGCTCGTCCCTGCCGTCCCGGAAGATCTTCCGGGCACGTTCCCGGTCCAGCAGCTCAAAGCCGTTGAACTGCTCCGCGCCGGTCGCGCCGCTCTGATCCAGCTCCCGGAGATCGTCCAGAGTGATCTCCGCGCAGAGGAAGGCGTTGCTCTCGTCGGTGATGCCGGGGGTGCAGAAGGCGCAGGGATTCAGGACGTACACCCGGTCGCTCTCCCGTACGGTCAGTCCGCTTTCCTCCCGGATCTCCCGGATGGCCGCGCTCACCAGAGGCTCCGGGCTCTCCCGGTCCTCCGGGTCCAGAAGTCCCGCTACCGGGCTCAGAAGGAACTGCCCCACGGGATAGCGGTATTCATAGGTCATCAGCAGGCGCGTTTCACCCTTCGGAAGGTGCAGCACCACGGCCACCGTTACGGCGTCGGGGAGCATCCGGCGGAACTCCGCGTCCGCCATCCGTTCCACCAGGTCCTTTTTTTCTCTGCGGGACGCAGCATAATAATGCTTCCCCTCCCCATAGGAAAGGTCATAGCATTTTAGAAATCGGGATTCGTATAAGGTCTCGATCCTGTCCTTATCCATGGGCATAAACGGTCTCCTCTCTCCGGCAGGTCCCTCTCGCGCCTGCCTTCCCGGTTTCGGGGCGTATCCTTCCCGTGCTGTCCCGGAGGCAAGCCGGATCGTCATCACTCCAGACCATAGATCCTTCGCGCCTCCGCCTGGGTCGCTGTCGGCCTGCCCACTTCCTCCGCGATGTCTCTGATCTGCCGGAGCAGCTCCAGATTCGTAGGCTTGTCCTGGGGATCGAAATGCATTTCCAGCCCGGTCTTGATATGGCCGCCCAGTTCGATAGCCCGCTTGAGCAGGGCATAATGCTCCCCTTCCAGCTGGCTGCCCGCGCCCCAAACGGAAATGAACCAGGGAAGCTGAACACCCGAGCGCTCCAGGATGTCCAGGTAATAATACAAGCTTTCCACCGTAGCAGGAGCGCCGGCGGTATTGATGGGCTGCATGGCGGTAAGGCCGTAATCCCCGATAAAGTACAGATCAATGGAAGAGCCCTTCGGTGACCTGCCGCAGCGAATATAGTGCAGGGCGGTTCTGAGGTATCCCGTCTCATACACGCCCCAGACGCAGCCGAGGTGATTCCGCTCGCATAAGGCCACCTGCCGGTTGATCGCGGCATTGTCAACGTTGTAGGGTATGCCGCTGAGGTTGCCGTTTTCGTCCGCAGCCAGAGGAAGATTGACCGAGCCGGGATCCACCACGCAGACCTTCAGCCCGGCTTCCCGGGACAGCAGCTCCGCATGCTCCAGACCGGAGGCTGTCGGATCAAAGGGATCCAGTGCGGAGCCGGTGCAGTACCAGAAGACCTCAGGATACTTTTCCAGCACGGGTTTCCAGGATTTCAGATAGTCGTCCGCGGCCTCTCTGCCGTGAAGCGCGATGTTGGTGTTATGGGCATGGATCGCCGTCGCGCCGGCCTCCCAGCACCGAAGGGCTTCGTCCGTGATCTCCTCGTACTCGGTGGGGATATTCGGATTGTATATCTTGGACCGCACGCCGTTGATATGCGCTTCTATCATGAGAGGTGCGTCCCAGCAGGGTTTTCTTGCTTCCAGCCCGGAAAATCTGCTCATGCTTCTGCTCCTTTCCCGTAAAGGTTTCCTTTCTCTGTGCTGTATTATATCAGATTCGAGAGGCATAAAAAAGTGGCTCTTCACGGAACTCAGTGTTCTGCGAAGAGCCCAAAAACCGTCGGTCAAGGGAAGAGAGGCCGGTCGGAAGAGGGACGCTGCCGGACCGGCGGCCTCCCCCGGGAAATGCAAAAGCGGGAGGCGGGTTACCCGGCGGCCTGGCGGCGCTGCGCGGCCCTGGCTTTGACCTCGGCCTCCAGGTCCTCCAGCGAGATGACCATGACCTCCTTGCCGTTGGCACGCATCCTCTCGAAGGGAGTCATGCTTATGAGACTGGAGGCGAAAGAGCAGAACGACGTCATGAAATCATCATCGTCGGCGTCCTCCTCTTCGTCCTCGTCCTCATCCTCATCCTCGTCCTCGTCGTCGTCGTATTCGTCCTCGTCGCCGTATTCGTCGTCTTCGTCGAAGTCGATCTCTTCCTCTTCTTCCTCCGGCTCCTCGCCTTCTTCCTCTTCGTCCAGCTCATAGGAAGCACGGAACCGGGATACCAGATCCCCGTCCTCCCCCTCGGCATACGCGTCGTCGTCCAGACCGTCGAAGGGCCCGTACTCCGGCTCTTCCTCTTCCTCCGGCTCCGGCGTGTACTCCGGTTCCACGACCGGCACGGGCGAAGAAACGGGAGCGTTCTCCATCTCCCCCGGGGCGGCGTTCGCGCCGGCCCGGAGAAGCTCGTTTTCCTCCTGCAGGCGGCGAAGGCGCTCGTCCATTTCCCGCAGCCGCGCCTCCAGGGCGGCGGCCTGCGGGTCCTCTCCGGATTCGGAAGGCAGTTCTTCCGGGGCGGCAGCCTGGGCGGGCGCTGGCGCGGCGGCATAGGCAAGCGGTGCAAAGGGATTCCCGGCGCCGCCCCGCTCGGCGGCATCCGCCATCCGGCTCAGGGCGGACGCAATGGTCCCGAAGACCGACTGGGCATCGGGTGCGCCGGGGCCCGCCACCTGCTCCAGATTCATGCCGGCATATTCCCGCTCATGCCCCAGGGGCGCGGACTCCTGCCAGACAGGATAAGCTTCCTCTCCCTCGTCCGCCTCGATCTGAAGCGACACCCCGCCGGAAGTGACGGTGGGCAGATTCTGTTCCTCATAGGCGGCGTACTCGTCCTCGTCGAACTCCTGGAAGACGACCCGGCTTCCGCCGGTCTCCTCCGCCGCCTCCTCCCATTCCTGGGGCTTCCACCGGCGGGCCAGAGCCTCCTCATGCAGCGCCTGGCTGGGGGACACAAAGTCCTGCCAGTTTTCCTCGCCCTGCTCGCCGGAGAAGTAGCGGCTCTGGTACTCCCGCTCCTCGAACATCTCCGTGATGCCCGGCGCGGTATCCACCTGGAAGGTGGAACGGGACGTGGGGCTCATGACCGCGAAGGCCTGGCCCCGGGGGGCCTGGACGATCTGTTCCTGCTCGTTTTCGTTGATGCCCCCCGCTTTTTCGTAGAGCTTCACCAGGTCCTGCATGTCGTTGGGGGCCAGGGCGAAGATAAAGCTGTACTGGCAGGCGTTGATGATGGCCGTACTCTTCCGCGCCAGCTCCTCGGAACCCACGAAGTCCTTGATGTTCTGGGTGATGACGATCTGCATGCCGTTGTATTTCCGGATGCGCTTCGCCAGCTGGAACATGAAGTCCAGGGCAATGGGGTACTTGGCGTCGATGAAAACGTGGGCCTCGTCGATGACCACCACCACCTTGCGGTGGGCCTTGTACCGGGTATTGTAATCCCGGTTCTTGATGATCTCGTTGTCGATGTACTTCAGCACCAGCAGCATCTGGGCGTTGGCGATGGTCTGGTTGCGGTTGGCCAGCATGCTCTGGAAATTGAACACCGTAAAGTTCTCGTCGGTGGTGACGGTGCTGGGTCCGTTCCAGATGTTGGCGTTGCGCCCTCCGCTGGAGAACTTGGCAATGTAGTTCATCAGGGTGCGAAGAAGGTCCCTGGTAAAGGGGTTGTCGGTACTCTGGAACTCCTGCAGTACCTGGTCATAGAGGTCGTCGAAGATGGGATAATCCTCCGGCCGCAGCAGGCTCAGGTCCGTCTCCTGGGTGATGTCGTGGGTGAGGTACATATGATCCACCAGGGTATTCAGATACTCCATGGCGTCCTTTTCACACTCAGGCATGATCTGCCGGAAGAACTCCTCCAGGAACTGCAGGTGCGTGGCGTAGCTGCCGCTGGGGCCGGAGTCCCCCGCTTCGTCGTCGTCCAGGGCGGTGATGATGTGGAAGGGGTTCAGCCGCCCGTACTGGGCGTTGCCCACGTTGATGATCTGCCCGTGGAGGTTCCCCGCCAGCTCGGTATACTCGTTCTCGGGGTCCAGGATGAAGATCTTCGCGTCCTCGGCGGCCAGATTGGCCAGCAGGGACTTGGTGGCGTAGGACTTGCCGGAGCCGGATTTGCCCACGATCACCATGTTGGAATTGACCCGCTCGCTGTCCCGCCGGAAAAAGTCGATGAAAACGGGGATGCCGTCGCTCTGTCCCAGCTTCACGCCGCCCTCGTCGGAGATGTGGGCGAAGATCCAGGGGAAGCAGGCAGCGACGGTGTTGCTGGCAATGCCCCGGCCCTCCTTCGCCAGCGGGTCCAAAGCGCTCACCTGGGAGCCGATGAAGGCCTGCACCTGGTCAAACTCCATGTTGTTCAGCCGGAAGCCGCTTTCCTGCCAGGAGCGCCGGATGTTCTTCTTCATCTCGTTCACGGTGGGCAGCTCGCTGGTAGGGGGCTGGGGGATATGGAGGTTACCCCGGGTGGAAACGATGTCGTAGGCTGTGATGTAGATGTTGCACTCCAGCAGGGCCTCGCCGTCGCTCTGAAGGGTGCTGAGCAGATCCTGCAGGGTGTTCAGGTGGGTCTCGATCTCCAGACGCCGGGAATCCACTCCGGTGGCGCTCCACTGGCCCCGCAGCTCCTGGAGGCTTCGGTCGATGTTGCGGATGGCCTTCGCCCGGTCCATGGGACGGCACTTCACCACCACCTTGGTGCCGGGAATGCTCATGACCCCGGCCAGCCAGGCGTCCCCCACCGTAGTGGGATAATTCACCACCCGGAAATTGTGGGTCACGATGTGGTTGACATCCACCCGCCGCACCCGGATATCCACGGTGTCCGGCTGGGCCCAGAGATACAGGTCCTCTGGCCGGAGCTTTTCCGCGTCCCGTTCGTCGAAGTCGATCTGGTTCGTGTATTTCAGGAAGATCGCCAGTCCCAGGTCGTCCAGCCTTCGGACGGTCAGCTCCCCGGTGTGAAGCAGCTGCTCCGCCTCCCGGATCTGGAGCTCCAGCTGGCGCTTGTCGCTCTCAAAGAGGACCAGGTAGTAGGCGGGGGCGATGACCTTGTTGTCGGTGCAGTAGGAGCGCAGCTCGTTTATGCGGTCGTATTCGATCTCCACCCGGGCCTTCAGCTCCTCCTCGGATAGGACGCCGTTTTCGTAGCTGCGGCTCAGATCGTCCAGCTTGGCGTACTCCCGGTCCAGGTAGCGGTCATACATAATGGGCCGTTCCAGCTTGACGATGTTGGCGCTGTAGCCGGCATGTACGGAGCGGAGAATGCGCCCAAGGCAGTTTTCGATGGAGTTGGCCCGCCGGTGTTCGCTGAAAAAGCGGAATTCCACCGGGTCGATCTCCAGCACCGCCCCGTAGTAGGAGCGGTTCAGGTATTCGATGAAGCCGTCCTTGATGCCGGTGAAGGGGATGATCTCCTCCATGCCCCGGCGGTGCAGCTCTGCCTCCTTCGCCTCCGCCTGCTTCCGCTGGAATTCCTTGCTCTTCTCTGACACCCCGGCAGAGGGCTTCCGCGTCCGCCCCGCGGGTCACGGAGTTGACGGCGCTCCGGGCAGTGCCGTAGGCCAGACTGATGTACTGCTGGGCACTGGCAATGGTGTAGAAGATCAGGCCCACCAGCAGGGCCACCACGCCCAGGATCACGAGGTTCAGCACCGTGGCGTGAATCACCCGGGAAGCCAGGGAACGGCGCCGATTCGGGCGCCGGGAGGAATCGAAGGCTTTCAGTTTCGGCATCACTTCACCCGTTTCCCAGCTTTTTCAGGATCGTGAGAATGTTTTTTCCATTCTCGTACGAATACTCCACCTCGTCCATGGTCTCCTTTACCAGCAGGATCCCGAGCCCCCCCTCCCGGGACATGAGGCCCTCCTCGGAGGTATCCGCATCCTCCCGGGCCAGCGGATCGAAGGGAACGCCGCTGTCCAGGAACTGGATCACCACCCGCAGGGGATCCTTCAGCACTTCGCAGCGCACCTCCGCCTCTCCGTCCTTGGGGCAGTATGCGTAGCTGGCGATATTGACGAAAATTTCCTCCACCGCCAGTTGGATCTGAAGCTGGATCCTGCGGGAGCAGCCGCAGGCTTCCAGCTGCCCGTCCACAAATTCGTTGATTGCATCCAGGGATTCCACCTTCGCCGGAACGGTCAGGATTTTCATGCTTCCTACCTCCGTCAAACAAATTTGAATAAACGAGTAAAGCCCGTAACCTCAAAGACCTCCATGACCATTTTGCTGGTGTTTTTCGCCGAAAGGACGCCGCCCTTGCGCCGCAGGTCCATATAGGCGTGCTTGAAGGCGCGCAGGCCCGCGCTGGACACATATTCCAGCTTCTCCATGTCCAGCAGCACGTTGTCAAACTTGCTGACCACGTCGCAGAGGATCTTCTCCACGTCGGCGGCGTTGGTGGCGTCGATGAATCCGTTGAGCTTCACCTCCGCGTCATTGCCGTGCCGGATCAGCTTCATATCTCCCGCTTTCTTCTGCGCAGCAGCAGGCCGCCGGAGAAGGCCATGGCCAGGCCGCCCAGGACGGGGAAGAGCGCCGTTCCGCTGCCGCCGGTAGAGGGAAGGGACGGGCCGGGGATGTTCTTTACGGTGATGGTATACACACCTTCATTTTGACTGATCGATGCCTGACCGTTGTCATTCCCTTCCGATCCGTCATCCTTGGTCAACTCAACTGTACGGTCTTGATTGATCCTGAAATAGACATACCTCGTCAGGATGAGGTAGCCGTCAGGCGGACGCGTCTCTTCAAGCCTGTAGCGTCCGGCAGGCAGGTCGGAAAAGTCGAATTCGGAAACCGAGGTCATATCGATATCATCATACACGATGTTGCCGGCTTTATCCGTCACAACGACCCATATATCGGAGGAGTTGAATGTCGTCAGCTGGAACTTCGCACCTGTGAGCTGGTTGTTCTTGTCGTCCTTCTTAACCAGCTTGAGCGGCTGCGGGGCGTTCGGAATGGCGATGGAATAGGTGATCTTTCCCGAATCATCCGTCTCTGATGTGAGCTCTACTCCGTCAGGATGACTGCCTAACGTTATCACTCCCATCTCGCTGATGGTGATATCGATGTTTCCGCTCAGATTGCAGTACCGCTGCGGCGCAGCTGTCTCACGCAGCTGGTAGGTGCCGGCGGGCAGGTTTGTGTCGATGTTCGGGATTACGCCGTTTTGATCCGTTATCAGGTCTTTATAAACCGGATGCGCTTCATCCCAGGTTGAGCTTTCTCCGATCGTCACCTGTTTATACAGATCGAACTTCGCTCCCGCCACCTTCACATCTGCATTCGTGCTGTCCACCTTGACTGCCTCAAAATCATAGGGATGGTTTTTGACGGTAAGCGTGAGGATGCCGTTTTCCGTGGTCACTTCGTAATAGGCAGGATAACCGGCGGGGATCTCGGGGCTTACGTTCAGCTCCCAGCCACCAGACGTCGTCGCAACCAGCTTGACCGTCAGCGACTCGTCGAGGCCCACATATCCCTGCGGAGCCTTCAGCTCCATCAGCGTGTACGGCACATCCTTCTGCAGGTATACCCGTGCGATCAGACCGTTCTCGTCGGAGGTTTTCGTCGCCGGATCAAAGAGAGAGTAGGATAAGTTCTCGCCATACCGCAGGGAGAAATCCGCACCGGACAGCGGATCACCATCCCAGTCCGCCTTCACAAACTGAACAAGCGGAAGCTCCGCCGGCGAGTTGGTCGCCTTGAAGCCCCTTACGTTGTCGCTGATATCCACCGGCTCTGCATAGGTTACCGTATATTGGATCTTCTCCGCTTCGCTCGCATTCTTGAGCGTACCGTTCAATTCCACAATACCGTCCTCAAGGATGGGCTCGATGCTGTCATAACCTGAAACCACGCCATCGTTCCCGACCGCAATCCCCTCTCCGGTCAGTTTCACTTCGAATACGGCATAGTCCGTCAGCCCTGTATCTGCGATCGGGAGGTCCAGATACCACCAGTAAAGCTGCTGCGTCGCCGGGTCGGAATTATATGCCAGTTTCTGAACAGAACCGTTTACCAAAGTGACGGGGACACCATTTGTGTCGACTTTGTAAACCGCGAAATACGCCGGGTCGCGATTCTGCATGCTCGACGCGTCTTCCCACACCTTTTCGAGACGCAGTCCGTATCCTTTGTAGTTCTTCACCACCGCGCTGGCGTCGACATCCGTCCGGATCGTTCCGTCGATTCCATCCCATGGATCATATGGATCTGTGTGAACAGTGGATTGGTCATTGGTATACTGCCAGAACTTATACCCGTCAGGCGTTTCGGTCGGCCGCTCAATGAGCCTGTACTCCGTGCCGGGAATAAGGCCGCGCACCTCGACGGTGTAATAAGCCGGTATGCCCGAAATGGAGCCGTTTCCTGTCTCAAAGCTGGCCCAGAATTTGCCACGGTGTGTCACGCTGCCGTTGGGGTTTAAGACGTCGTCCGTCAGGTCGTCGTAGTTTTTCGTACCATTCGGGAAAGGTCCATTCAGATACCCGGGGTAATTCTCGCTCGTGATTCTCTCGAAAACCTTCAATGCCGAATTCCACGTGCAGTAATATCCCTCCGGATCCTTCACGTGGTAAATGCTTAGTCTTGCCGGGGAAAAGTCTTCATCGTAGGGCGTTTTGAAGTACAGACGGAAATCAAACGTCTCCTCACTTGCTTCCTGTTGAAGACGCGGACCGTTTTCGCCTATTGTACTGCCATCCGGATTCACTTTAACAGGCTCCGTATCATATCTCCTGTACAGTTCCTTCGTAAACTCCAGGTTCTTAAGAGTATCAACCTTGTTGACATAATTGACATAAGGTC
>JAEEGI010026569.1_pt1 | contig 11142 bp, 4 predicted proteins | sample 8958751 | NCBI WGS metagenome assembly JAEEGI01 (sample SAMN16246545, study PRJNA631951) | gut metagenome | biome: gut microbiome; feature: rumen; material: KS-attached | host: Bos | place: Iran: Karaj | collected 2018-10 | reverse complement strand
ATATATCCCCATCCATAGCCAAAATGATTGAGCCTTCCCATCACCGCAGCCGCATCACCTGCATTAAGTTTCACATCTGCACTCACCTCATAGTCCGACCATTCCTCGTCGCCGATGATGGTGTAGTGTTTCCATTCGGGCGCCCAACTGATGGTGGGCAGTGGTGTCATCTGCCTCAGGCACTTGCCGTGACGTTCGGGTGCCTCTGTGATTTCGAATGCCCCAGCGATATCAGCGAAATAATGCGGTAGATATCCCCATTGATCCGGCTGCTCGTATTGGTCGAAGGTATCGAAATATGGAAAGGGGAAAGGCTGCGATGGCGGAGCAGAATAAGTGGCTTTACGCTGCCCCTTCATAGTAGAAAGAGAATAGACCGTGTTTGGCTCCACTTCGAACACAAACTTCTTGCCATCAGTAGTCACTTCGCTCTGCTTGATGAACTGCTCCTCCTCGTTGCTCTTCCACACACATAGCGTCTCGTCGGACAGCCCCTTTAGTTTGAACTCAAGCTGCTGCGTTGCTTTTGCCCCTTTCGTCTCTATGATAATACTGTAGTTGTTGTCGGGTGCTTTCATCGTGACCATCGACCCGCCTTCTGCGAGAAGCTTGCAGCCTTCCGGCATATACTGCCAGCCGATTTTTGTGAATTGCCCGTAATGAGCATATCCCCATATAGCCTCACGCACGCGGTAATGTCCACTCCAAGGCTCATAGGCATGCACGATGGGCGGATCTTCGGCGTATGGTTCCAGCGGATAAATGGCGCCAATGTCGTACCAGTTGACTATTTTCGTCACCCCACTGTTGATATAGTTTTTGTTGAAGCACTCCACAAGGCTTATGAGACAGTCGAAGCCTTTCTTATATACGTGGTCCTCCGTGTTCCAGATAGGTTTACCCAACTGATTGGCAATTTTCTGGTTCTCCTCCGAGACGGGCTCCACCTCATTGAACACATGTCCTCCGATGATATCAACAGAAATCTGGAGGTCCTTGTCGGTGAGCAAGTCCTTCACGAAATTGAGTTTGCCCTTATACCAATTGTCGAACGCATGAATCTGGACATACTCAAACCCGTTGTCGTTGAGCGTTTTTCGCAGCATCTTCGCAAACTCATAGCTGTCGCCTTTCTCGTTTCGGCAGCCCATGGCAGTCATCTTCAGCCCATGGTAGTCGCGCAAGCCCTGTAGCCACGACACATAGTAGTCGGCAGCGTCCTGACTCCAGAAATTTCCGTTGCCCACCCATCCTGGCGCACTCCATGCTGCTCCATCGAGTGCAAGTTCGCGGTTTCTCTTCTTCGCCTCTTTCATCACCCACCATGTGTAACCCCTCTGATAATTGAGGTCGTCGCGTGAGTGCATGTGAGATGGCATTGAACCTTGCGTGGAGTTACCGTCACCCGGCACCTCCACGAGCAAAGTGCTGACCGATGCCCCGAACATCGGTTTATACACGAGGTCGAGGATTTCAGTCCGCTGTGGTTCAGGATAGTCCTTCAGGAGCACGGACGTACCGCCACCTCCGTTCACCAGTCCGATGCCGTCGAACCGTTTCCCCGCTTTTTTGGCGTTGAGCTCAAATTTCTGTATTGTCTCTGTCTGTGCAGAGCCCACCAAAGGCATGAGGATCGCAAAAATAGAAAACAGTAGTCTGTTCATTGTTATTTAGTGTGTTAGAGAGTTAATCATAAGATTTTTAAGTTTCAAATGACAAATATAGCAAAAAAAAATGAGACAAGTGCCTCATTTTTCTATTTTTTATGTTAACATTCTCATTTAATGCAAAATCATACAATTTACATGAAAAACAGGTGCAGTTGAAATCCTCCGTGGGCACACCAGGATGTGCTTAACCGAAAAAAGATTTAAATCATAGTGTAGAAATGAAACTTTATTTGTAACTTTGTGACGATAAAACATGAGTTATATACATGAGCAAGAGATTCTTCATCACATCACTATTCTCCCTCATCGCCCTAACGATGACAGCCCAGGACAGACTTATCCGTGTGGACAGCGAATCCACAGCCTGGCGGAAGAAGAACCGGCAAGTTAGAATGTTCGACCAGGAGAAAGCACGTCTGCTGATTCCGCAAAATGCCGAGTTTGGTGTGGAATGCATTCCATCGTTCTCACCAGAGTGGTCGCTCACCTACGATTCCGCAGCCCATTCGCTTGTCTATAAACAGGCTGAGAAAAGCATCTGGTATTCCACATACAATGCTATGTACAAAAAGAAGAGCAAGACAAAGAATGGCAGAACAATAGCCAAACGGAAAATGCGGAAAAAACCGAAGGACTACGTGGCTACAGATGTCAAAACCTACTCACTGGCCATCACTCCGGAGCAACTACAGATGCTGAAGGCAATTTGGAAGAACGCAGTAGGCATGGCTGAGGATGGAACAGACAACACACTTGACGGCACGAAGTGGGAGTATTTCATCGAAGGCAAACGGGCAAAAACCAAAAGCGAAAAGCATAGACTCGTCGTATTCACCAATGAACTGCAAAAAGCCGTCATGACTGGTGACTCAGGCTTGAAAGACCGTCTCATTGATAACGAATTCCAAAGAGTCGTTTCGAATCTGGAGATTATGCCGACACTATAATTTATTCAAGTTTCTGAAGTAAAAATGGAAGTAAAAATGGAAGTAAAAATGGAAGTAAAAATGGAAGTAAAAAATGGAAGTAAAAATGGAAGTAAAAAATGGAAGTAAAAATGGAAGTAAAAATGGGAGTTATAAAAGGGAGTTAACGAGCCTGAGGCTCGTGGACGACATTTGCCAATGATAAATCCATATTAGAATCACTCAAAAATAAACAGCACTTAATAATTATCAGCTTTTTCAAATACTTGCGAAAGTTGAATAATTTAAATCTAAATATTAAAGATATAAAAAGTGTGGCGGTCCGTCGTAAAAGACGAACCGCCACACTTTTGGTTGTTGTTTTAAGTTAGTTTTGCTATAGTCCGGCAATGATATTGATGACTGCCACGACATCGGAGATATCCACCACACCGTCGTTGTTCACGTCGGCATTGCCATATTCAGCCGTTTTTGCCATCACGTTGATGATAGCCACCACGTCGGAGATGTTGGTCTCTCCGTCGTTGTTCACGTCACCTTTCTCACCCAGTACGGTGAGCGTACCATTCACGTAGGTTATCTCATAATTCGGTGCCACTGCACCCGAAGGAATGATGTCATACACGCCAGCAGGGCTGTCTTTAGTGGCAGCACACTCTATCACAACGGGGCTGGTGAGGATGTCAGCCTTCTCCTTGTTTTTCCATCCTCTATAGGTTACAGTGAACTCAGGGTTTTCCTCACCCACATTTCTGGTAAACGACTTAGCGGTGATGGTGAGAGATGCAGGAGTCACCGTCAACACACCGTTCTCACAAGTGAGATTTGGAGAGGTGATGGTTCCAGGCAGGCAGATGATCTCATATTCGCCCACAGGCGATGTGGCCTCTGTCTCACAGATCATCTCCGGCGCGCCGTTGACAGGCGCCCCAGAGACCTCGAATTCGATATTCGCCTTCGAAGCTCCATAGATTTTCGTGGCATCAGCTGGTTTCACCACCGGATTTCCGGTATAAGGCTTTACCGTGTGCTTACCCCAGATGGAATCCTGCTGATATGCCTCCACCAACTCTTCAGGCACGAAAAGGATGACACTTCTCGGCACAGCCCCTTCTGCCGTCTCCACCATCTCGGGTGACAGAAGAGCCATATACTTAAGTGCCGAACATCCTGTAAACGCCTTCTCGCCAATCTTTGTCACTTTTTCCGGCACATAGATGGAAGTGAGCGACGAGCATCCCCGGAACGCCTCATCCGTAATCTGTGTGATAGTGGTGAAATAGCGCAACTCCTCAAGGCTTTTGATTGCGGAAACACCTTTGAACCGGGTACCAATGTCTGTGACCAAAGCCGCCTCATCGGTAGTCAGCTCGCTGTCGTCGTCCTCATCCCAGTTGTTGGTGCTGACAGTCTTCGCCCTGCTGTCGGCAAACTCGATATAGCCCAGTTTCTGCTTAAGCGACTCGATGGCAGCGGTAATCTCCTCTTCTGTACTGCTGAAATTGTCATAAACCGCCTGTTCCTCCGTCTTCTCGACACCTCTTGCCTCCGCGGTCTCAAGCAACTGCTTCAGGCGCCTCACCAAGCTGTCGAAATTCTCAGCACTATCCATGTCGTCTTTCAGGATTAATCCCCATTTCACAGCGTCGGTGGTGTTATCCGGCGAGAAATCCCAATATGTGCCATAGGTTCCCCATGTGTAATCCGACGCGTGTCCGGTGTCAACACCGAGCAAGTCGCCTGCTCCGTCCTGACCTGCAGGAACAGCCAGAGTAAAGAGGTTGTCGCCAATCTCAGTGAGTTGCCAATATGCACGTTCGCTAAGCGAGCCGTCGACGAAGCAAGCCTTTGTGCCAACCCCCACCTTGGAGTCCTGGTCGGTTCGGAACAGCACCTTGCCCTCCTTTCCTGTGGCATCGGAATAGAGATAAACCTGTCCTTCCGGCATATTCGCATTGCGTCTGATTTGATACGCCATTCCCTGTGGTGCCACAACAGACTGCGTTCCCCAGGCCTCTCCTTTGTTAAGGTAACGGTATTCGCCTATGTTGCATATATATCCCTGAACACTGTATGCAATCGGGCTGTAAGGTGCCTTGGCATTCGGACGCATCTCCTGTATGGTGCCGAACTCTTTCCACTGTGGTGCCTTGGCATACAGCTCTTTTGAGCCTGCAGGAACGATAAGGGTGGCTTTTTTCACATTGACATTCTCAAAGACCGCCTCTCCCATGTCGATTCTCGAAGGGTCCTCAGTGGCAATGCTGACAGTCTTCAGTGCAGTGCAGTCGGCAAACGTCCGTTCTCCAAGGGTAGTCACAGCAGGAATATCAACACGGTCGAGTTTGCTGCATCCCCGGAACGCCCAATAGTAAATAGTGGTGACACGGCTTGGAATGACCAGTTTCTCCAACAGGCTGCATCCCTGGAAGCCATTTCCATAAATGGTGTTCACGCCTTTGAAGTACTCAAAATCCTCAAGAGTCTTCACCTTGGAGTTGTAGAACAAAGATGTGAAATAAGTCACAGAAGCAGCCTCTGAATAGGAAATTTCCCCGTTACCGTCGGAATCCCAGTTGGTGACAGCAACCTGACGGAGCACATCATCCTTGAAATTGATGAAACCAAGTTTTCTCCTCAGCACTTTCTGCGCTTTACGCATCTCGTCGGCAGAGCTGTGAATATCATCATAAATCCGCTGCTCATCAGAATAATCCACATTGCGGCTGCGGGCAATCTCAAGCAGATTTGCAAGCACGAGTCCCTCCTGATATTTCTCGGTGAGTTCCTCGTTGTATTCCACAAACCGCCACTGGCAATACTGCTGTTTTGCCGCATAATCCACATCGTAGTAAACACCATTTGTCGGCATCACAGCATTGCTCTTGTGGTCAGTGTCAACACCCCAGTATTTTCCGTCAGTATGGCCGGTCTGTCCTTTAGGCACCTGGAACAGATATGATCCGTCGGACTCCTGTGTGACAGTCCACCATGAAGTCTTGTCAGTGATATGCTCATCGCCTCCATCCACGAAAGCCGCTTTCACACCCACGCCCACATTGTTGTCGTTTGCAGTTCTGAACAGCACATTGCCGTCACCGCTGTCGAAGAGGATGTAATAGGTGTTTTCGGGCATGGTTGACGAGCGTTTGAGTTGGAATCTCATCGGAGTACCGCTCACGACAGCCTGGGTCCCCCAGGCCTCGCCTTTCGACAGATAACTCCCTTTGCCCACATTATATAAATAGAAGTATTTGTCGGTGGCAAGCTCACAGAAAGAGCCTCCCGCGAGACTGCGCTCCTGATAGAAATTGCCGAAATCCTTCCACTGCTCCGCATTGGCGAAGAAGTCCTCAGTCCCCTGCATCACGTTGAGCGTGGCAGCAGAGAGGTCTATATTGGCAAAGACCTGCTCACCAAGCACGATTCTGGACGGATCCATGGTGTTGACAGTGAACTGTGAGAGTTTTGTACATCCGTCGAAAGCATTGGAACCAATACTCAGCACATGAACAGGAAGATTGAACGAGGTAAATGCCGAACATCCTGCAAAGGTGTTGGCCTTGATCTCTGCCACCCCTTCAGGCAGTTCGAAATCGGGCAGAGCCTTACATCCCTGGAATGCCCCCTCCCCTATTTCGTTGATATATTCAAAATATTTGAAGGCCTTCAGTTTCGTACAGCAACTGAACGCATAATTGCCGATTTTCTTGAGGTTCTTTGGCAACGTGAGGTTAGTCAGCAAAGTGTTGCCGGAGAAGGCATAATCGGAAACCGTCTCAAGTCCTGTGAAATAATAGAGTTCTGTGAAAGCCGCGAATTTCTGGTTTTTAAACACCTCTCCCAAATCTGTCACAGCAGCAGCCTCTCCGTAGGTAAACACCCCGTTTCCGTCGGTGTCAAAATTTTCGAGACAGAGTTTTTTCACTGTTGCATTGGAGATTTTCAGTTCCTTTGCCTCATAATTATCTGGAATGGCTCCAATTACGCCACCAAGTCCCTGACTGTAACCGTCGCCGGAACCTCCGATGCCCTGTGAGCTTGGATTGAGGCTGTTCATCAGGAAATATCCGTCGCTCTGTCCGCCCCATCCCCAGTTGATATGGTAGCACTTGTTGCCGTCGTATCCGTCGCATACAAAAGCATGTCCCGCCTCGGAGTTATAACCGCTGAGCAGCACTACACGCCCCTCGTTGAGCTCGTTATAAATCAGCTGATCCCATCCGTCCTCCGAGTAGTTGCTCTTATACACATATCTTGCCTTGCTGTAACCGAAATATTTGTTCATGGCATCAGCGCACATTTCGGTGTGTGCACCGGAGGAGTTGCTTGTATAGTCCATCTCCACTGCCACGCCACAGTAAAGCATAAGTTTTGCGACAGCCGTCTGCGCCACTCCAGACGGAGACCCTCCATAGCTGCTGAGCATGTTGTCCCAGTCGATGGGTGCTCCCTGATTGATTCCCGGCACACTGAGACCTGCTGTATAAGTAGTGTAACCAGGAATGTCGGCCTGGGTCTCAGTGACGGACTTCTCATGCTGGAAATACAGCACCTGGGCGAAAGCCGTCGCCACGCATCCTGTTACTGAACGTGATCCATTGTGAATCGGGCACTCGTTATTGTACGGCCACCCCTGATTCCATGTGGTTTTCAGCATAATCGGAATGGATGGATGTGTCGGTAACTTCTTCGGTGCCTCAGCCTTTCCTGTTTTCACATTTTCAATATAGGCAGCATAGTCATCGAGCCAGTCGCGCATGTTGTCTGGCAGATTCTGATAGTCGAACTCACCATTGTCGGTGTAGCCCATCACGCCGTCAATCTGGTCGTCGCCCGCCACGATTACAAAACCTTCGTTTTCACCACGGTTGAACACGTAGTAAGTGTCGAAAGAGTCGGCTGCCCCACGGTTTTTCCCAGGTGCCAGTTTCTTTCCCGTAGTTACAGGTTTCAACATTCTGCTGCCTTTGCAGCTACTAAGATAACTTTCTGCTTTCTGCTTCGCCTGCTCCCTTGTGATGGGACCGGCAAGCATGACAGCCGGCAACAATAAAAAAGCCAGCGTCAGCGTAATTGAGTAAAGAGTTCTTTTCATATTAGTAGTCAGTATTGTTTTTTAGTCATAGAGAAGAGGAGAAGTCAAGAAGACGAGAAGTCAAGAAATTATCCTTGCTTACACATACCTTCTCAGAATGTCTTATAGCATGAAAAATCACGCAGGAACAACTCCGTTCATTAAGTCAGAAAACCAATTTTTGCATAAAATCGGAATAATTTTTCAAATTTAGGGAAAAAAACGATAGTTTGCAAATAAAAGAGAGAAAAACTTGTATTTGTAACCGTTCAACATGTAAATTAAAACTGGAAAACAAGAAAAAACAAATACTTTCCCAATAAAGGCAATTATTTTTCGCCACCACTTTGGGATTATCAGAATTTATATGTAAATTTGCAATAAATGAGAGAAAAACAACAAACTAAAAAACATAACTGATTATGAATAACGCTACAAAAACAATCAAAGACAGCCGGCTGTTCCGCCTGCTGGTCCTCTGCCTGACATTCATGCCGTTTGTGTCGTCAGTCCGTGCTCAAGAGGCTATCGTGCTCTACGACTCCGACACCAAGACTTTAACATTCAGTGCAGTGAAGAGCATTGAGGCAGACAAATATGCCACGATGGAAAAATATCAAGGAAAATTCTGGCGTGGCAACGATGTGCTGAACGTTCAGGAAAAGCCCAAATGGCAGGAATACGAAGATGAGGTTGAAACCGTAGTGATCAGCAGATTCTTCGCTGAGTGCAAACCCCAAAGCACCCATTGCTGGTTCTTCAGTTTCGAAAAGCTCACCACCATCAAAGGTCTTAATTACCTGGACACAAGTGAGGTGACCGACATGAGTTCCATGTTTTACTGGTGCAACTCACTTAAAGAAATCGATGTGTCGAATTTCAACACATCCAAGGTGACAGATATGAGTTTCATGTTCTACCATTGCGAACAGATTACCGACCTTGACTTGTCGGGATTTGACACCTCCAACGTGACCTCGATGTCAAACATGTTTGCCGGATGTTTTCTGATACCCTACATCGACGTGTCGAATTTCAACACCGCGAAGGTGAAGTATTTTGTCATGATGTTCAGCCACTGCAATGCCGTGAAGACGCTTGACCTGACGAATTTCAACACCAGCAGCCTGGAATGTTGCAATTTCATGTTCATGGAATGCTATAATCTGCGAACCATTTACTGTAACGACTCCTGGAATATAGCCGATGACATGTCGCAAAACATGTTCAATTCAAACTCCAAGCTTATCGGTGCAATTCCTTATAACTTTAATAATGTGAACAACAGCCGTTTAGCCAACCCCGACACCGGCTACTTCAAAAGACAAGGCATAGAAGGCGACGTGAACAAAGACGGAAAGGTGGATATATCAGATGTGGTGAAAGTCATCAACATCATGGCAGGAATATAATTAATTAGGGAGTTAATCCCTTCGGGATGGAGTTAAATTTCATGCAGAAATTGGAGTTAATCCTTCGGATGGAGTTAATCCTTTCAGGATGGAGTTAATCCCTTCAGGATGGAAGTTAATTCTGCGAATTGGAATTATCTGAATGTTCGGAGTAATTTGAGTATTTTGATTAATCAAACTAACAACTAATATGAAAAAAACTGCACTTTTACTTTCAGCATGGCTGCTGTGGATACCGATAACGATGTTCGGCCAGAGCTCCCCCTGGAACAACATACCGCAGGAAGCCAAGCCTTACACCCGCTGGTGGTGGCTGGGGTCAGCCGTCGATGAGAAAGGGCTTGACTACAATCTGGCAGAATATGCCAAAGCCGGCATCGGCGGCGTGGAGATCACTCCGATTTATGGTGTTGTAGGCAACGAAAAGAACGAGAAGCGTTTTCTCAGTGCCGAATGGATGGATATGCTCAGCCACACGGTAACGAAAGGCAATTCGCTTGGCATCGAGACCAACATGTCGACCGGCACCGGCTGGCCTTTTGGCGGTCCGGATGTTCCCCTTTCTCAGGCTGCTTGCAAAGCGATTATCCAGAGTTACGACATCGGCTCCGGAACACAGAATCTTGATATCAGCTGCACCGATAAGAAGCAAAAAGAACGTCCTCAGATTGGCTGTGTGATGTGTTTTGAGAAAGGCAGCAAACCGTCAGACCTCACTTCGAAAGCAGTAAAAAACGGCAGTCGAACTACCGTTGCCGTGCCGGCGGGCAAAGGTGGTCAGCCAAGGAAACTGATTGTGCTATATATCGGCAGAACACAGCAGGCTGTGAAACGTGCGGCTCCAGGCGGTGAGGGTTATGTGATTGACCATTTCGACCGTGAGGCAGTAAAAAGTTACCTCGCCGGATTCAGCACCGCCTTCCTGCGTTATCATACGCCCTACCCCCATACCTTCTTCAATGACTCATACGAAGTGTATGGAGCCGACTGGACCCCACGTCTGTTCGATGAGTTTGAGGCACGCCGTGGCTACCGCCTTCAGGATAAGCTTGACCTCTTCGCTATGGCAGACACCGACCGCACCGATGAGGCAAAGCGCGTGATGAGCGACTACCGCGAGACACTGAGCGACCTTTTACTGGAGAATTTCACCGAGCAGTGGACTGACTGGGCACACAAGAACGGTGCTATCACCCGCAATCAGGCACACGGAAGCCCCGCCAACCTGATTGATCTCTATGCCGCAGTGGACATCCCCGAATGTGAGGGGTTCGGTCTGTCAGAGTTCGGTATCAAAGGACTTCGGAAAGACCCTGGATTCACAAAGAAGAACGACTCAGAAATCTCGATGCTGAAATATGCATCGTCGGGCGCACATATCTCTGGCAAAACATTCACTTCGAGCGAGACCTTCACCTGGCTGACCGAGCATTTCCGTACGTCGCTGAGCCAGTGCAAGCCCGACCTCGACCTGATGTTCGTCTCCGGCATCAACCATGTGTTTTTCCACGGGTCATGCTATTCGCCCGAGGATGCCGAATGGCCTGGATGGCGATTTTATGCTTCAGTGGACATGACCCCCGCCAACCCTCAGTGGGATGCCATGCCGGCGTTCTCAGCATATATCCAACGCTGCCAGGCATTTCTCCAGTGGGGTAAGCCCGACAACGATTTCCTCGTCTATCTGCCCTTCTACGATATGATTTACGACCAGCCAGGCACCGTAGCCCAGTTCGCCATCCACGACATGGGCAAGCGTGCTCCGAAATTCGTGAAGACCATCCAGACCATCATCAAAAGCGGCTATGACGTGGATTATATCAGTGACCGTTATATCAGCAAGGCAGACACATGGAAAGGAGTCATCCGGTTGAAATCGGGCGTGAACTACGACGCCATCATCATTCCCGACGTGACGTTCATGCCGCTTGAAACGCTTAAGTGCCTTCAGACGCTTTCAAAATACGGTGGCAAGGTGGTGTTCGTGGGAGCCTATCCAAAGGGAGTTCCCGGTATAGGCAGAGAACTAAAAGGAGAGCAGGCAGAATTTGACAAAG
>JAEEGI010026567.1_pt1 | contig 11142 bp, 7 predicted proteins | sample 8958751 | NCBI WGS metagenome assembly JAEEGI01 (sample SAMN16246545, study PRJNA631951) | gut metagenome | biome: gut microbiome; feature: rumen; material: KS-attached | host: Bos | place: Iran: Karaj | collected 2018-10 | reverse complement strand
ACAAATCGCGAGTAAAATACACCACAGACTCCTCTCCTGTCCTTTCCTCATACGGCACATACTTTTCGCCGCCGGTTCCTGCCACAGGAGCTTTAGACTCGGCATTCTCTGCCTCTTTGGCTCCTCCGCCGCCACAACCTGCTGCAACAGCGACGCAGAGCATCATTGCTCCCAAAAAACTCCTTGTATTCATATCTTCGATTTCAAATTGTTTCATAGGTCCCAACCTGTTTCAAACTCCTAGAAATTCTTGAATGTCGTCCAGTTGGTGTTGGCTTCTGCAGTTTCCTCCAGATTATCCGGGAGGTTGACGAAGAAGTCGAGACCGGTTAATGCTTCAATCTGATTGACACTCTTGACATATGGTGTATAGTCCTGGCTGTTGTACTGCTTGTGCTCGAACCAGAAACCAACCGCACTTGCTGAAGTAACTACACCGTTGGTTCTCTTAACCTTAAGCAAAACCTTCCAGTAGTAGTTTGGAACAGGAACATCCTTCCCGGTATCGTGGCTTGGATGAATTATGGTAATGCTTTCACTTCCTCCTACCGTACGGAAGACAGGACCGGTTGCAACATATACCGTATCTTTTACACTCTCTCTTACAGCATCCTCCAGATTGCCCCAGATATATCCGTTGAAACGGTTCTGGATCTGAGGTGTACTGTTGGTGGCATAATATGTCTGGGTCTGCATATTTCCGTTATTACTGCGGTCAGCATTAGGTATCTGATGACCACGAGCGTAATAGTCACTTACGTAAGGTGGGTTTACAAGATTGACATTGTAACTGCCGGACCATACGTTTACCTGCAGACTCTTTTCAATGTTAGGATTTGCGGCCCAGGTTTGTCCCCTGTCTTCCTCGCTTGCCATCTGCATCGGGGTATATGGTCCAGGTATTGCCTCGCTGCCACTCATTGTTGAAGCATACAGTGGATATGCAGTCCACATGGAAGTATATGTACTGTACTGATACATGTAGGAATAGTTACGTGCGCTTCCAACCTTGAACACTCCATTGTAGTAATCGCTGCCTGTCTGTTTCGCCGGAAGTTCCAGCCATCCGTTTGCAGCCTGGCTTCCACCTTCGCCAGCCTCCTGGATAACAGAAACCTGAACATTTGAAGCACCATTGTAACTCAAGGTTATCATACCTGACCTTGCAACGGCACCAGAACTCTGGGCAGCCACGTTAAATGTAATGGTAGAAGAACCAACGCTTACATTGCTTATCCACGATGCGTTTGAAGTAGCGGAGAGTGATTGTCCGGATACCGGATTTGTAATACTGTAGCTAATAGACTGAGAGCCGCCCTCCTTTGCAACATACGTAGGATTTCCGGCAGTAACGTTTATTATAGGATCCGTTCCTGAAGCATCTTGCCAGTAAACGCGGATCTCATTCAAATACACCGCATCTGCTTTACTCCTAATTCCGATGTACTTATAATTTCCGGTAATGGTCAATGTCGTAGATCCTTTTGCAAGTTCGCCGATCAATGTTCCCTGGGTATTAGAATCGTACAAATCAGAAGGAGCAGAATAAGCCGTATTCTTTCCGTAAATCTCTACCGCTCTTCCGTTTACTGTAGCAGAATTCCAAGTCAGCACAATCTTGGTAACATATCCTCCAGATGCAGTAGTTACAATACCTGAGTTGCTATTACTTGTCCTCATCTGAATAGTCTCGCCGCTGGTTGCAGTGCCTCCAGCTGTAAGGCTGGAATAGATGGATCCCCTTGCGCTGGAACCGATAAGACCTGTCTTGGCTGTATAAATCGGATAACCTTCCGTCACATGAGTAACACCAATAAAGGCATAGTCCAGCAAATCATATTCAGTTGCCTGAGGAGAGACAGTAATGGTATAGGAAACAGAACCTGCGGAATAGGTTGCATCAGAACCCACAGTTGCAGTAACTGTAGCGGTACCGGTTGTTCCATTTAGCGTAACAGCTCCGGTAGAAGTAATGCTTCCAATGCCATCCCCGGACATTGCATAAGTAACGGTTCTGGTATCTCCACTTACTCTGGTAACAGTTTGTCCGACAAATGATAAATAGTCCTCAGTTCCTTTAATAAGTTCGATTGCTTCCTGCTCAAACGAAATCCCGATATTTCCCCTCTTATACAACGCTACAGCATTGAGAGTATTTGCGTAACATGCAAATCGTTCCTGCCCAGAATTATTATTGTATCTGAATGAACGAGCCCCATTGCCTGCAGGATCTATTGTCGCCGTATTATCATTATTAATTGTTATTGTCCAATTAAATGCAGAAGCTTGCTCTGTTGAAGTATTTTTATTACCGGTGTATGCCAGATAATTTCCACTCACAGTATTCTTCAACACATATTTATCTCCACTCTTAGTTATTTCTATCGGTATAACAGTACTTGCATCATCCAGAACAATTCTTTTACCGTCGGAGGATTTAGTAACACCTGTTACCCTTGTATGATAATTGCCGGAATCCAAAGCACCCATAGCCACATCAAAGTCTGCGGCTGCAATGATATATGTTCCGTCCTCAAGATCGGTTTGGCTTTCAACCAAGGTATAGGTTATCGTGGTGGTTATCGGGGTTGCATAACCCTCCATATTACCTCCAAACCTAACCATCTTCCCTATCTGGAAGTTGTACGTCTTGGAGAAAGTTGTTCTGTTATAAGTATTTGCATCTGTGCTTATGACTATACTCTGAAGAGAGATGCCATCAACCGGAGCACATGTGAAATAGACCGGGAATGTTCCGTCTTCTCCAACCGCAAGATTAGAATATGACAATGTCAACTTTTTCCCATCCAAAGAATAATTACCGTTAGATGGGTCAAAATAACCTGTCACATTCTTGTTAAAGGTTAACTCCACATTGCTAACCTTCTCTCCCGGAGTCATTCCCTTAAGTGTTAATTTGTTCACCGTAATAGCTCGATGAAGTATGAACTTAAGGGTTGTCGCAGCTGTGGAAGATGTCAAATTATCCGCATACATCACATCAGCGCCCGGGTCATAGGATGTGGCCGTAGGGCTCTGGGTGTTCTGTATCTGAAGATTATTGCTGTTGCTTATCCCTTTTGCGAAATATGCTTTATAAACATATTCCGATGCTGATACGGTGTTGAAGTTAACAGAAAGGGTTGCTATCTTCATGTCGGGACTGTAGGAAGCACTGATTCCCGTTCCAAGTGTTTCATTCTCCCAAACCTTGAAATACTGATGGTCACCGTCTGTCCATACATAAGATGCCGTGGTTTCTCCCTCCACTACTGCAGTCTTCGTATTGACATCCTTCGTAAAAGTTACCTGGACTGTCCTCTCATAAGTCTCTGGTTCGGGTTCATATTTATCCCCTTTTGCGCAGCTGAACAACAATCCGATGACAACTGCAAAAAGACCTATCTTATTCATCATCTTCATCTTCTTCATCAACAATTTCATCATCTGGAATTGTGCCAGGACTATTTGCGACAACACTTTCCAGAGCAACGGTGTAAACACGGCATTGAGGAGCTGTGTATACATCCGCTGAGGCTTCTCTTTGCAGAATCATTTTCATTGTTTATTTGCTTTTATGTTTTTCGCGATGGTCTGTTAGAACCGCTGGAAGTCTGTCCAACTTGTGTTCTGTTCGGCAGAGGTCTGGACGGAAGATGGAAGGTTGACAAAGAAGTCGAAGCCGGTCCAGCCTTCTATGGTATCCACGCTAACTGCGTAAGATTCATAGTTGTTGCTGCTGTACTGCTTGTGTTCCAGCCAGAAGCCAATTGCCTTGGCGGAGGTGATGTTGGAGCCGTTCCTCTTGACTTTCAGAATAACTTTCCAGTAGTAGTTTGGAACAGGAACGTCCTTGGTAGGATCGCCGGCAGGGTTGATGGTGGTAATGCTCTCGCTGCCGCCAACCTTGCGGAAGGAAGCACCGGTTACCACATACAATGTATCTGAACCTATGACATCCCTGATGCCGTTTTCCAGGGAGTTCCAGATGCTGCCGTTGAAGCCGTTCTGGATCTGAGGAGTACTGTTGGTGAAGTAATAAGTCTGGCTCTGCATCGTGCTGTTGTTCTTACGGTCTCCGTTAGGAATCTGGTGTCCGCGGGAATAGATGGTGTTACCGTAGTTCACTCCGTAACTGGAACTGAGGTTAACCTGCTTGGTTTTGTCTATCTGAGGGTTGTATTTCCAGCTGGCACGGTCCTCTTCAGAGTACATAACTGGTCCCAGTGGAGCACTGCTGCTGACGGTAGACCTGTAAAGCGGATATGCCGTCCAGAGAGAAGTGTATGTGCTGTACTGGTACAGGTAGGTATAGTTGCGGTCGCTGCCGGCATAGAAAGTGCCGCTGAAATAGTCACTGCCGGAGGTAGTGGCAGGAAGCTCCAGCCATCCGTTGACAGGCATTCCGCTGGAGGTTCCACTCTCCTGGTTAACGGTAACAGACACGTCTTCAGCACCTTCATACTTGATAGTGATGACACCGGTTCTGGCCGGAGCCTCATCTTCCTGACCGTCTACGTTGAACGTAATGGTATACTGCTGAACGCTTATGCTGCTTATCCAGCTGACATTTGTTGTAGCGGTGGCGTTCACTCCGGAAACCGGATTGGTCACTGTATAGGAGATGGACTGCACTCCACCCTGACTGGAAACGCTCATCGGATTTGCAGACACAACCTTTATCGCAGGATCTCCCGGCTCAACCGGAGTTCCGCCGTTTTTGTTGTAATACAGAGCCACATCGTTCTGGTTGGAAGAAGCCAGATAGCATGCGAATCGCGGAGAACTGTTATTGTACTGCAACATCCTGTTGTTGTCTGATCCGGCCTTGATTACAGCAACTCCATCATTGACGGAAATCACCCAATCATAGGTTGCATCTTGGATTGAGCAGGAATTTCCTGAGCTCCAGGCCACATATTTGCCGTTGTTCGGATCAGTGGTCTTGGTTACCTTGATCTGCCAGTTGTTGCCGCTTCTGACGAGTGTAACAGGCACTACGGCACTGGTTTCCTCCAGGGTAATCGTCTTGGAGTCTGCGCTTTTGGTTATGCCTACGGACTCCAGATACTTGGAATTGCTGCTGAGAGTTCCGGCAGCCACATCAAAGTCTGCTGCTGCAATCAGGTAAAGTCCCTCGGCGAGGTCGGCTTGCTTTTCAACCAGAGTGAACACATTGCCACCTCCGGCTTCAGATCCGTATCCTTCCATATCCATCGTGAACCTCAGCATCTTGTCCAGTGTCAGGGATATACTCTTTCCCTCAAAGGCACTAGCCGGCTTGAGGTAGGAATTCTTGTCTGTCTTAACTGAAACTCCCTTGATAGCAGCTTCTTCTACAGGTGCACATACAAAGTATACCGGGAAGGTTCCATCAGCTCCCACTTCAGCATCATCGTAATTGAACGTCAGTTTCCTGTCTGATCCAGTAAAGGTTCCGCTCTCCTGATATGCTCCGGCCACCACCTTGTCCAGCTCAAATTCCACGGAAGAAATCTTCTCTCCGGCTTCCAGACCTGTCAAAGTCATCTTGTTCACCGATACCACCCTGTTCATCACCAACCTCAGGGAAGTAAGCGCCGTTGCAGAAGTCTTTTCCTCAGCGATGAGAATATCCATCTCCGGATCATATGAGTTTTCCAGCGGATTTTGGCTTGCACTCAGCTTAGGATTACCGCTGTTGCTAAGTTCAGAGGCATATTTAGCCGTATAGACATATTCCTCTGCGACATTAGAGTCGAACTCCACCTCAAGGGTTATCTTCTTCATATCGGAGCTGAACTCCACTCCTTTAATCGTTCCCTTTGCTCCGTTCTCGTAGATATTGAAGTTCTCCTGGTCTCCGTCTGTCCAGTAAAACGCTGCCTTGTCCGGTCCTTCCACAACCGTAGTCTTGGTTCCTCCGACATTCCCGGCCTCGCCTTTTGTCATCGTGACCTTTACCGTCCTGGTAAATGATTCCGGCTGCTTCTCCCCCTTATCCTTTGCGCATCCAAAGCTCAAAACCGCTACGGCTGCCACCAGCCCTATCTTCATCAAAAAAGTGTTCATCTTTTTCATAGCGCAATCCTCCTAATAGTTACCTTCACCATAATCCAGGTCTTCTCCCGGTTCTCCAGGGCTTGTTGTCATAATGCCGGATTCTTCCTCCAGCCTGTCAATTTCTATCTCCGGAGCCACATATTCTTGCTTTCTCCGGAACAATACCTGTTTCATATAAATTCGTTTTTATTTTATTCTATTTTACTCTTCGATACACCATTCCTAATATAATAAGCTATGCAAGATAGTAATTTTTCAACAACTATTGTACCTCAAACCTCCCCGTCTCTCCCTCGCCTCCGACTCCACCCTAAATGCAAAAAGCCCCGGACCCACCGGCCCGAGGCTTAAAACAAATCAAAAAGTCTAATTATTTGATAGCCTTGCCATACTGAGAAATATACAATTCAACCTTACATTCATTCTGCCATACACCATTAACTTTATTGTATTTATACCACCAATACATCTTAGCGCTTCTATTGCTGGTTGAGGTGTTCTCTGGAAGATCTATTACAAGAGTTGCTGTATTACCGGATACTGAATTGCTAGTACTGTTTGGTGACCAAATGGGACTACTTAATGACATCCAGGAAACTGCTCCAGACTGCGGTTGTATTTCTCCTTCTTCTGCTGGATACTTAATCTCGTAAGTCACTGTGTAGGTACCACCACTTGCAGGGAGGTTCATAGTATTACCAACATAATACATTCCTCCAGATTCTGCAGGCATATTAACTCCAGACAGGAAATGGAATTCTGGCTTATGGATAATAAGTTGCTCCCCACCTTCGCCAGAACCTTCAAGCTTGTAAATGGAAACTGCGTAGTTTGTCAAATAAGAGTCATCTATCCTAAATGAAGGGCCATCCGGCCAATATGCAATATATTTGTAGCGATTTTCTGAATTGTATTGAGAAATCAAAGCATCCGCATTATCTTGCAAATTAATTTCAAACGATATAGTTGTGTTTGCATCTGCAGCGTCCATATTGTAGATATACTTCCATTGGTTAGCTTTATTATGATCACTTGGAGACGTTGTAATCAGGCCACCGATATATTTGCCTGCAAAACCGCCATTCTTACACTCGAACTTCACGGTATTGTCAGCAGTACCTTTCGCAAGAGTAAAGATCTGGACATCATCACCAGGATTCTGGATATAGTTTGAATTCTTGGTAATGTCTGCAAGCATTCTATATGTTTCATTCGTTGTCTTGTTGACACTCATTGCTTTATCAACGTGAGATGCAATTATCATAACCTCTGAACCTTCTGTAAGTTCAGAATAATCAGTAACAAGTTTGTACTTAAGGGGCTCCGGTTCTACACCAGCCATATTTACACCAAATGCTGCAACTTTACCTTTTTGGAAATTACCTGTTCCTGAAGGGAAGGTTATCGCTTTTGTAAATACTCCACCGCTAGTAGTAATCTTAAAAGTAAGAGTCTCACTTTCCAGGTTAACAGGGAGAACTGAGAACCAGAATACCATACTTGCATTGTTTTCTGCCTCAATTTCTGAAGGAAGAATTGTTAAGGTCTTTTCCTTTTTAAAAGTAGTGTACTCTGTTGAAGGAGGATATATTGACTCACCCGTCAAATACTTATCAGCAGAGAGTTCTATTTTCTTTATGGTAACATTCTCAGGAAAACTTTTAAGCATAAATTTTCCATATGCTGCAACATGAGAGAAGTGTAAATCGACAGTCTCGGGCAAATTATTGCTATCAAATGGGTCGTTTATTTCTGAATACAAAATATGAGCTGCCTCATCAACGGAATTAATAGTAGGTGTCTGTGTACTTGGTATCTTAAAACCAAGTCCCCATCCACCACAATTTCCATAATAACATGAAGCAGGACTTAACGCCTTAAGCCATAACTGAAGATCTGGACCAATGCCGGAAAAATCTGCAGAAAAAGTAGCAACTTTCTCATTGCTGCTTGGAGTTACGGAAGCAATCGCCGAGTAATGCTCATCCGTATTAAAAATTATCTTAACCTGCTGATCTGCAGTCCAGATTGTAGGATATGATGTGCCTGATTTTTCTCCAAAATATGTCTTTGTCGAAGGGTCATCAGCCTGAGCATTAAAGTTTATCCTAATAGTTTGACCAACTTGCTCCTTTTCTCTAATTGTTGAATTGTCTTTGCTGCAACTATACACAACTGTTGCAAACAATGCAAATAATGCAATAATGTTGATTGTCTTTCTCATAATAAATCCTCCCATTAACCTAAGTTCCCCCAATCTTCCTCCTCAGAATCATCTGCAGAAGATGGACTTGATGATTGCATTACGTTTTCAAAATTCACGGAATACACCCTACACACCGGAGATGTGTATTCCTCTTCCTTGTTAAAAAAAAGACTCATTTTCTTTATGATTTTGTAATAATAATTTCCGAAAAAAAGTTAGCGAAAGTTAATAAAAAAATCCTTACCCGAAGAAGGCAGGGCTGAAAGCAAGGCTGAAGGTAGGGCTGAAGGCAGCATAGCTACATGTCGAGAAATAGCCGCCAAAATGCTTCAGGATGGCATTGCCATTGACACAATCGCCAAATATACAGGTCTAGAACAAGATGTCATAACCTCGCTCAACATTCGGGTGTGAAATACCGAATCTTTAGCCTCTCGAAAGGGAGGCTTTATTTTTGATTTGTGCAGACCATGCCAAACGGTAAATTCTTTTCCCCAGCCCTAAATAAATTGTTATTCCAGGATTTCTTTGGCGGATTCAGGAATTTTCCTCCGCGATGCAAAAAAAGAAGGCTGACCTCTTTTGGCCAGCCTCCTTAAAACCCAAGACAATATGTCTATTAATCTTCGTCGTATAAAATAGTTAACTTGTTAAAATAGAGATGTTCTTTACCTATCTTATTACCTTTTTTTTGAATTTTTATTACAACATCTCCTGTTTTATGAGGATCATTTTCAACTGAAAACTTTGAGCCCCCATCTGATGCATTATTTGTCAATGCCGATGATGATACTACTTCTGTCTCTCCTATAGAAATGTGAGTAAACGTATCTTTACTCTGAGCAGCAGCCCAAGCCTCAACAGCCCATATCTTATAAGTAGGGTGGCCAGACAAGGTCAAAGTTAAATGTGAAGGGTGCTGATTATTATGTGTTCCCGCCTGTATATAAGAATTGTTATTCGAAGTAGTAACTTGAACACCAACATCAGATGTACATACCCAAGTATTTCCCTTGTCATCAACTAAATTTGACAGATTAGTACTTGAAGTAATTGCCAAAGTTGCCAAGATACGACCTTTCTTTTGGTTAACAGTAATAACTACGTCTTCAGCATCTTTATAGCTCAAGGTAATATATCCTGTTCTTGCTGGCGCTGGAGCATTAGTAGACTCGGTATTGATAGCCTGAGCGGTAACATCGAAAGTAACTTCTCCTAAAGTGCTAACATTAATATTGCTTATCCAAGATGCATCTGTAGTGGCAGAAATGATCTCTCCTTCTAAAGGATCATCAATGCTGTAATTGATAGTATATGAATCCGCAATATTATCTACAGCCATAGGATTATCAGAAGTAACATTGATTACCGGATGATGGGTTACGGTAGAAGAATTCATTCCAATGTTGAGGGTCGTGATCTTTCCCTCAAGGATCTCGATGCCACCTGTCGGAACGGTTATGTTCTTTTCAATGTAATAATTCTCAGTATTGGCTGTAATCTTCAAAGTAGTACCAGCAGCAAGTGTCTGAGGCAGAACAACCAGGTAAGCGGCATTTGTCCCGTCGATCTCGAACTGAGTCGCTGAGGTATAATTTGCAGTTACTTTTTTGGATGCTCCAGACTGAAGAGACAGTGACTGGCTGGCAAAATTAACCAGAACTGTTCCAATAAGATCTGACTCAGCCTCGACAGAAACAAAAGTCGGGTGCTCGCCAGCAGGAAGCACATCATTATTCTTAATCACAACCTTCAGAACGGAAGTCAGTCTCTTGAACTGCAAACCGCTAACTGTAGTATTTTCAGGGGTAATGTTAAACATCTTGGAAACCAAAACGTCTGAACTACCGTCGAAAGAAACAGGGGTAGGATTCTGTTCTGCAGATAGAGCGATACTTGCTCCAGCGGTGCTAACGCCGCCTGCTGAATAAGGATAATATGCGTATAGGTCTCCAGAAACAGTCTCGCCTGAAAATGTTGCTGTTGTTGAAGCACTGGTAATAGAAGTAGTGAACTCCTGGTTGGAATCAGATCCGTTGGTAACACCAATAGCATCACCTACAGACCAGAAAGGTGTTGTGCCACCCTGAATTTCTGTCTTAGAAGCAGGATTAACCTGAGGATTCCCTGCAATAAGAGTAGCTTTTACCAAAAGATCTTCATCATTTACAACTAACTCATCAGCCTTGCTGCAAGAGAAGAACAGCATTGAAGTCAATGCCAAAACGATTGTTGCATAAAAAAACTTTTTCATAGCCGTAAATATTAAAGGTCATATTCATTACCACCCATACCATCTCCAGGGTTGTCGTTATCGCCATAGCCGCCGCTGGCTGCAATTACAGACGCCACGGCTATCGTGTAGGTCTTACATACCGGAGCCTCATACAGGCTCCTTAAAACAATTGTTTTAGAAACAGAAACCATCTTTTACTGTTTTATATTTTATAACTCTTTTATTCTGAATTGGTTAAGATACACACGCCAGGTCACAACGGCGCAAAAACGCCATAACGATATACAAATAATTGTTTCTTCAAAGAAAAATGCTGTTTTTTTTCTCTTCGAAGTAAAACAAAACCGGGCAGGATTTCTCCTGTCCGGTCTGTAAATCAAACAACGAATTAGGATGATTTGATTATTCGTAAATAATGGTAATACTATGAACCTTAACCCCACCGTTCTTAATTTCAGTAACAGCTATTGTTGGAACTGTTCCGGAAAGTTCAGTTGTCGATTCAATAGTTCTTTCTGTAAATCCCCAGAGACTACCACTTCCGACTGTAGTATTACCCACCTTCAAAGCTATTTCTCCTTCTGTTTCTTGTTCAGTACCCCTCATTTTTACAGTTATCTTCTTAATTGTCGTTGACGGTAAAGTCGCGGAAAATGTA
>JAEEGI010026562.1_pt1 | contig 11143 bp, 9 predicted proteins | sample 8958751 | NCBI WGS metagenome assembly JAEEGI01 (sample SAMN16246545, study PRJNA631951) | gut metagenome | biome: gut microbiome; feature: rumen; material: KS-attached | host: Bos | place: Iran: Karaj | collected 2018-10 | reverse complement strand
CGGGAATTGATGGAGAAGTATGTGTTCTTCTCTGTCAGATTGGTCTCGAAACCGGATCGACCGGTTCCGGAAAATATCACGACTTTTGTGAACTTTGACGGACTGGAGGAGACTTTGAACATCAGCTGGACGGCAAAACTGGGCTCGATCTATACCGTTGAAGGCAAGAAGTCCGTGGATGATACAGATTGGACGGCACTCCAGACGGAAGTCAATCAGGTGCCGCTGCCGATTTATTCTAATTCGATCGACAGCGAGTACAAACTGATCCGTGTCACACCGGAAGGCGGCGTGACGACGGACTGCATCCATACGGCTGCGTCTTATGACACGGATACCGGCGAGATCGAGCTGCGCTGGAACTCCGTGATTGGTTCTGAGTACATTGTCAAAGGCTGGACGAATCTGGGTGATCTGTCCGAATATGATCTGGCTCAGATCGTGGCTGAGACCGAGAAATGTGTCTATCGTTTGAAACCGGAAGAGGCCGCGGGCTGCGCATGGTTCAGCATCGCAAAATCTGATACCGATGAAGAGATCGATCTGCGTCAGGAAATCAATTTTGATACGATGGAGGTCGTTTTGCGCTGGAACGCGATCATTGGGAATAAGTACCGTATTTCCGCGTCCAAAGACGGCGTATTGCATGAGATAGACACTGTTGTCGCGGATTCTGTCAATGAAGAGTATAAAGTCTCGCTGACGCAAGGTTCTCAATTCTATGTGACACCGCTGGGCAAAGCGGACACGGATCCGGATCCTCAGCCGGGAGATGATCTAGCGCTGCAGATCCGCCTGGCGGATGGTGTGGTCATCATTGTGGTCGAATCCAAGGTTGGCGATGTTCTGGAGCTCTTCTATTCCGATGATATGGTCCTCTGGAACCCGAGCGGCGGGCAGCATAGTGTGACTCAGGATGGACCTTACGAAATAACCATTCCATTCCAGGGGAACACACCGATGAAGTTCTTCCGTGTCAAGAGGACCCGTTAGAGAGGATTGACTGCGACGATGAGCGCGACGGGAAAAACATTGATATTTTCTCTGAATCCCGCTGTGGATGTGGAGTGGATCGTTCCGAAAGTCGTTTGGGAAGAGAAGAACAACATCCTTTCGGAGCGCCGCTGGGCCGGTGGCAAGGGTGTCAATGTAGCTCGCTGGTTCCGTCTTTTGGACGGTAATACTGGGGAAGAAAGTGAATTGGTGATCCCACTGGGCGGGCTGACCGGCCGTGAGATGGAGGAGTATCTTGCCCAAGACGGGATCGCTTTTCGTGCGTTTCCGCTGAAGGATTCCACCCGCGCCAATATCATCGTGACGACGGACGACAAGCGGCAGCTGCGGTTCAATCCGCTGGGGCCTGAATTGACTTCGGAGGAATGGGATTCACTGTTTCGTTTCGCGGGAGAGGTGCGGGATGTCAAGTTGGCTATTTTTTCAGGAGCTTTGCCCCGCAACGCGCCCAAAGACACGTATCGGAAACTTTTGGAGATATTCTCCTCCCGTTCGATCAAGACGATCCTGGATTGTGACGGAGATGCCTTCGCGCAGGGTGTTGACGGTCATCCATTCCTGGTCAAACCGAACGAGTTCGAGCTGGCTCAATGGGCAGGGCATGAATTGCCGGATATGGCGAATATACGCTCCGCGGCCAAAGATCTGTCGGTGGCCACTCATGGGAATGTACTTGTTTCGCTGGGTGCGGACGGTGCCTTGATGGTCGGGAACCAAGGGGAGTATCGGGTCTATTCGCCTCAGGTGAAGGTGCAGAACAAGATAGGTGCCGGTGATTCACTTTTGGCGGGCATCTCTTACGCGGTCACCCGGCAAATGCCTCCGGTAGAAGCTCTCCAGTTGGCTGTCGCGACCAGCACATCGGCGGTCTCCTGCGCGGCGGGTCTGCTGCCGTCGCGTGAGGATATCTTCCGTTTGAGGGAGACTGTCCGGGTAGAGAAATTAGATTAACAAAGATTTTTATTTCAAAAGTATGATGGATTTTCGTCGTTATTTTTTCTTCGGTTTGGTATTTCTGGGTTGTCTTTTGTGTGTGACGGCTCAAACCTCTTTCACGGTGGGTACTTACAATCTGGAAAAGTATAAGTTTGAGGAGACGGCTGATTTCAAAGCAAAGTCCGAGAAAATAGTGGAGACTATCCAGCGCATGAACGCGGATGTCGTTGGTTTGGTGGAAATGGGTGACAAAGACAGTCTGAACTATTTAACGAAAGAGCTGAATAAGAAGAATGTCTCCTATCCTTATGTGGAATGGATGCCGAGCAATGACACTAATTTGAATCTGGCGGTGCTTTCCCGCTATCCTCTAAAACAAACTGTTCATCACAAAAAGGATAGATACAGTCTGAATCAAAAAATGTACACCCTGAAGCGCGGTGTTTTGGAAACTCATGTCCAGGTGACGGATGACTATACTTTCACGGTACTGCTGACACACCTGAAATCCCAGGTCGAGGTGAAGTATGCCGACCAGGCGGAGATCCGTCTGAAAGAGGCTCAGCTGATCCGGGAAAAAATCATTGATCCGATGCTGGAAAGAAATTCCAAAGAGGATTTTATTCTGATGGGGGATATGAATGACAACTACAATAATATGCCCATCCAGACTCTGATCGGGACCCGGACGGCTCATCCGCGCATGGTCGATTCCCGGCCGATCGAGCCCAATGGAGATACCTTGCCGGAAAATCGCACACGAGGCCGGTTTCGTTCCGTGGCGTGGACACATTTTTACAGCACAGAGGATTCTTATTCACGGCTGGATTATATCCTGTATAGTCCCGGCATGAGAGATCAATTTCAGGCGGAACGCTCAGAGGTCGTGGTAGTTCCGAACTGGGGGACCGCTTCTGACCATCGTCCCATCAAAGCCTCTTTCTCGGTACCCAAACAGGGAACAAAGAAGACAAAGAAAAAGTAGATCCATTTTTTTAGCTTTCGTGCTGAAAAAGCGTTGCTCTTTTTGCAAGGCTGGTCTAGGATTAGAGGCATGAGGTCGCGGCTTATCTCTCTTGGCTTAATTTGTTTGACTACATCCTTGCTGACAGTGGGTTGTAACTATAATACCAGTACTCCCGCCGATGATAAAAAGGATCCCTATTACATGAAAGCGATGGATCAGATCCAGCGGAAGGATTACGCCGGTGCGGCGGAGTCTTTGCGCCGGGTCCTGGATGGAAGTCCGCGCAATGCCGCTGCGCATAGAGAGCTGGGCATCATCAATGAAGACCATTACCGGGATTACATCACGGCTGTCTATCATTACCGCAATTATCTGAAACTGAACGATAAAGAGGATGATCCCCTGATCAAGAGCCGTGTCACCGAGTGTATGCGCGAGCTGATCACTCAATCGGACATCAATCCTGATTCGCCGGCTTATCAGAAAAAACTGGATCAGCTGCTGGTGGATAAGCAAAACCTGGAAGATTCTGTTACCAAGCTGACTGTGGCCTATGAGCAGCTGCGCAGCGACTATACCAATCTGCTGGTAAAACTCCAGCAGCAGGATATCGCTCTGGCCAAGGCGCAGTCTTCACTGGGAACCAATGCCGTGGCGATCAACCGTCCCGTGGTGCCGAGTTCCAACACTGATGTCCTGCCGACAAGTCTCCCCGTCAATCCGGTACCGTCCGTGGAGCTTCCCAAAACTCCAAAGAAGATCGAGATCTACACGATCCAGAGCGGTGATACTTTCGCGAAACTGGCGCGCCGTTATAACGTGAAGCCGGAAGATCTGGTCAAGCTCAATCCCGATGTGAATCCAACCAAACTCCAGATAGGGCAGGAGATCAAGATCCCTGTTCAATAGGATCAGACATCATGTTAGCCGTCAGAGTTATTCCGTGTCTGGATGTGCACGCGGGCAATGTGACACGCGGGATCCAGTTTGGCAAGGCGGAGTCCGGTGAGCTGAAGAATGTGGGCGATCCGGTGGAGATGGCCATCCGTTATGACGCTCAGGGCGCGGATGAGATGGTTTTCTATGACATCACAGCCAGCGCTCACGGCCGCGCGACGATGGTGGATGTGATCCGCCGGGTGGCGGAACGCTGTTTCATGCCGCTGACTGTGGGTGGAGGCGTTCGCACGGTGGAAGATATGCGGGAACTGCTCAAGGCCGGCGCGGACAAGACCAGCATCAATTCCTCGGCGGTCTCCAATCCCGACCTGATCCGCCAGGGAGCGGAGAAATTCGGTTCGCAGTGTATCGTGGTTTCTATTGACGCTAAGCGCACCGGTCCCGAAAGCTGGGAAGTCTTTGTCCAGGGAGGCCGCAAAAATACCGGGCTGAATGCTATCGAGTGGGCTCAGCGCGCGGTGGAACTTGGCGCGGGAGAGATCGTTCTGAACAGCATAGACGGCGACGGCACCAAGGCCGGTTATGACGTGGATCTGACGCGGCGCATTGCTGATTCCATCCCGGTGCCTGTGGTAGCCAGCGGCGGAGCCGGCAATCTGGATCACATGGTGGAAGTCGTTCAAAAAGGCCACGCGGCGGCAGTTCTGGCCGCAAGCATTTTCCATTACGGAACTTATACGGTCTCCCAGGTCAAGGAATACCTTTCCTCCAAAGGGATCGTGATGCGCCGGGACTGAGTTTCCTTTAGAAAAAAATTGAATTTCACCCCTGAAAGGTGTAAAAGAGAGCGGTCGCTCTTGAAAGGGGTCATTTCCTCTGCGGCTCTAAGTGTACCTTGAGCCTTATGGCCGAAGGTTTCTATCCCGTTTCAGGAGAGAAATAAGTATTACATATATGAGCTTTCTGACATCTCCGCGTTTTTTAAGCATAGTTCTGTTGATCATTTCCAATATTTTGATGACCTTTGCCTGGTATGGTCACTTAAAATTCAAGACGGCATCTCTTGCCCTGGTGATCCTGATCAGCTGGGGCATCGCGGGTCTGGAATATTGTTTCATGATACCGGCCAACCGGATCGGCAATCAGGTTTTTTCCGTGACGGAACTCAAGATCATTCAGGAGTTTCTGACGATCACGGTTTTTTCCATTTTTGCCATGACTTATATGCACGAGAAGATCCATTGGAACCATCTGGTCGCTTTTCTTTGCATTATCGCGGCTGTATTCTTTACTTTTCTGCCCAAAACTGATTAGATGTCTGTGATGAGTTTTATTGACTTGTTGAAATTTAACGCCGACGGCCTCATCCCTGCGATCGTGCAGGACGCGCAGAATGGTCAAGTGCTGATGATGGCCTGGATGAACAAAGAATCTGTGCAGAGAACTCTCAAAGAAGGTCATACGGTCTTCTGGAGCCGTTCCCGCCAAAAATACTGGGTCAAGGGTGAAACCAGCGGCCACTTCCAGAAAGTCGTTTCGCTGGCTTTTGACTGTGACGGGGATACACTGCTGGTCAAAGTGGAGCAGACCGGTGCCGCCTGCCACGAAAACTACAAATCCTGTTTCTTCCGCACCGTGAACCCGGACGGAACTTTCTTCATCAATTCGGAGAAGATCAAAGAATAACCCATTTTACAATAAAATGTTATGTAGAGACGCGGAAACCCCGCGTCTTTTCTATTCCCGGCGGCGTTCCTGGCGGATGGAGTGGGAAGGATGGGGATGGCTGTTTTTGGAGCGGGAATGGGTGAGGTCGGATTCGATCGTTTGATGGACAAGCACCGGATCCAGGCGGCGGATCGTGACCAGAAAGTCTTCCAGCAGCCGGGCCAGCCGCGGCAGTGCGATCTCGCTCTGCTGGTGAAGCTGTGAGAACAGGTGCCGTGTGCATTCCATAAAAGCATGAAAGGCGGAGGACTGTCCCTGCCAGATCAGGGGAGCGCTTTGGACAAAACGTCCGCTGTTGGCGATCAGATCCCAGAAACGCGCGAACCGTTTCATATCGCACATTTCGGTATAGGAGATGTGGTTCGTTTTCAGGATCTCGTAGGGAGTCCGGGGTGAATAGACCATTCCCCATTCCTGAGTGTGACAGGCGATGCGCGCGCCGCGAAGCCGCTTGAGGATGCCCAGCTGGATCTCCTGGGGCTGCCAGCCGAGCAGTGTATCGAATCCGCGGGCAAAGCTCGCCATATCTTCTCCGGGCAGTCCGGCAATCAGATCAGTATGCAGATGGACTCCGGTGTTCTCCCGGAGCCAGCGGATGGAACGGGCGGTCTCCTCGAGTTTGAGAGTGCGGCTGATGCGCCGGGCGACTTCCGGGTTCAAGGTCTGGATGCCCATTTCCAGCTGGACAGCGCCCGGAGGAAAGGGGATCAGGCATGTTTTCAATTCTTCCGGCAGCAGGTGCGGAACCATTTCAAAGTGCAGGAACAGTCCCGGACGCATCCGTTCCAGAAAGAATCGAAGCAGTTTGACCGCGTAGGGGATGTTGACGTTGAAAGTGCGGTCGGTGAATTTGAATTGAGTGACTCCGCGTGTCAGCAGTTCTTCCAAAGCTGCAAAGAGTTTTTCCTGATCGAAATAGCGTACTTGTTTGTCGAGCGAGGAGAGACAGAATTCACAGCCGAACGGACAGCCGCGAGAGGTCTCGATGTACAGGACACGGTTGCGGATGTCCTCTTCCCGATAGAGGGAATAGGGAAGCTCCAGACGGCTGAGGTCGGGCAGTTCCTGGGGAATGATTTTTTGAGCCGGTTTCCGGCCGTCCAGAAGCTGTTCACAAAGATTACGATAAGTGATCTCGCCCTCACCGCAGATGATATAATCGGCCATATCCGCGACCGGCGGCAGATCATCGGGGAAGCTGACTTCGGGGCCGCCCAGCAGGAGGATGATCTCCGGAGCGACCGCGCGGATGATCTGGACGACTTCGGTAATGATCTCGACATTCCAGACGTACACCCCAAAGGAGAGGATACGGGGAGCCCGGCTGATGATCTGCTCGGCGATCTCGGAGGGACGGCGGCGAATATCGAATTCGACCAGATCCGACCGGTCTTTCATGCCGCCAAGATTTGCCTGAATACATCTTTGACCCAAGGCGGAGTGGATGTATTTGGCATTGACGGCGGCCAGCAGGATATCAATCACGAGAGGAGAAATGACGGGAACGGCTGTTCGCAGAGCGCGGAGAACGTCGTCCCAGAGAACCACGCTGAGGTCCGCGGCGGGATCCTCCGCCAAAGCCAGGACGTTTGCCGCCGGGTTTGGAGAAACCGCGTCTTGCTCCGAAACTGTGATGCCGTCTTTCAGAACCGGAGGGTTCCGGTATCGGTTCCCAGAGTTTCAGACTGTACTGACGCAGCATTTTCAGCGCAACACGGAAATCTTTGGGCAAGGGGGATTCGATCACGATGGTCTCGCCGGTGACCGGATGAGGAAACTCCACACGGGAGCAATGCAGAGCGGCACGCCCCATCAGAGGATATTCCTCATGCTTTTTGCTCTGGCGGTAGTTCTTCTTCAGAGAGGAAAGGAAAAGCGGACGACCGAAGTAGAGACTGTCGCAGACGGCAGGGCACTTGATATAGTGCAGATGCGCCCGGATCTGGAGGAAGCGTTCCGTAACGGGATGGCATTCCAGAAAGGAATACCCGTTGAAGCTTTCCAGCAGTTTGAACCGGGTGATGCTGCGCTTGCCCCGTTTGACATCCACTTTGAAGGTGCCGGGATAGCGGACAGAAGGAACCAGACCGGCATCAACGGTAAATTCTTTTTCACGAGGGGAGCCGTGGACCAGCGCGTGATAGGTGCGGAAGTCGATCTCGCTGCCCAGATAGTTGGACATGAAATCCTGAGCAGCCTTGTTCTTGGTAAAAAGCAGGATCCCGCTTGAGTCACCATCCAGCGGATAAACGCAGTTCAAGGCGGTCAATCCTTCCCTGGCTTTGACCCAGGCTGCGCCGCGTTCGATATCGCGCTTGAAGAGATCCTGGATATTCGGAGCTTCAACAAGTGAGTAATTCTGGACTGCCAGCAGTTCCGCGGGTTTCTCTATTGCGAGTAAATCCCCGTCCTCAAACAGAACGGGGATTTCCCAATAATGAGCGGTCTTTCCGCTCTCGCAATTTTCCTGCGTTGTTGCCGGCGACGATAATTTGATAATGTCGCCCATTTGTAAATCTATTTAGCAGCAGGCGCAGCGGCCGCCGGAGCGTTTGTGGCTGCCGGGGCAGCAGCAGGTGCTGCAGGTGTGCTGGGTGCAGCCGGAGCAGCGTTCGATGTCGCGGCAGCGGCTTTGGCAGCAGCTTCTTCCGCAGCGGCTTTGGCTTCACGTTCAGCCTTTTCCTGTTCAGCTCTGGCCGCAGCGTCTATGTCAGTCTTGGTCTTGACATCTGCCTTGGCGTATTCCGCAGCGAACCATTCCTGGAACGCGGTGCTGAGATTGTCATAAAGACCTTCTCTCAGGTAATCCTTCAAAGCGCCGTCGATCGTTGCCTGATCAGCCGGTTTGCGCTCCTTGACGTAAGCAATGCAAGAGGCTTCGGCACCGGGGATCATCGAGCTGACATCACCGGCTTTCAGCTGAGAAATGCTGTTCTTCAGAGACATCCAGGCCACCGGCAGTTCCGCGTCCACGCTGGTGGCATTGGCGGTGAATTCCGGCAGAGCGATGTGCTGTACTTTGGCCTCGTCACAAATAGCGTCGAAAGCCTTGCCTCCGGCCAGAGAATTGGTCAGTGTGCGCGCGAAGTTGCGTGCCGCGGTGCGGGCTGCCGTACCGGATTCCTGTTTCTTATAATCTTCCAGAACTTTGTCGGCCACATCCGCGTATTCCGGATTCTTACCGGGGATCTTCTCGGCAAAGCAGAACACATAAACATTCGTGGTGCCCATCACCGGGGTGGTGATGGCGTTGGTCTTGGAAAGCTGGAAAGCGGATTGTGAGAAATTGTAGGGCAGATCGAGACCTTCGATGCTTTCATTGCGTGCGAAAGGTTCCGTATCAGTCACAGTCAGGTTCGCAGCCTTGGCGGCGGCCAGATAATCTTCCTCGTCCAGTTTCTCCGCTTCAAAGCAGGGATTCACAAAGTCACGGGCGGCGTTACGCGCGGCCTGGAGAGAGGTGCTCTTTTTGATCTCATCGGTGATCTTGACTTTGGCATCCGCCTCGGAGAGGACATTGCCGTCGTCATCTTTAAAGCTGTCGGCATCACTCTCTTTGTACACTTTGTCAGCGAACTCATCGAGGGTCATCTTTTGCTTGGCTTCAAAACGTTTGATGCCTTCCTCCACATAGTTGGTGCTGTCGAACTTGACATAGTGCAGCTTGACCTTGTCCGGGATGCGGTAGGAGGCCATGCGGTTGGTATAGAAACGGGTCAGATTGGTCTCATTGACGTTCACGCCTTCCAGATAGTTGGTCGTCGGGAACACAGCCAGCTCGGCCACAATGGTTTCCTTGTCATCGGCCAGATTGGCTTTGGCAGAGCGGGGAGAGACCATCGCGCCGGGCAGACCGAAGGAGGCCATCAGCTGTTTGATGGCGATCTCACTGCGGGCGTAGTCCTCCAGCATATAGCGGCTGATGCCGGCTTTCGCGAAATTCGTGAGAGCGCGCTCATAAATGGCCGGAGAATAATTGCCGTCTTTGTCCTTGAAATAGGGAAGGCTCTGCAGCCAGACCGCAGCGGCCTGAGGCGTGGCGGTGATGCCCTGTTTCGCGGCTCTGTCCTTGAGGAAAAGTCTCTGTTTGGCTTGAGCTTCCGCGTTCCAACCCCGGCTGTCCTGCGGCCACTGGCCGTTGTTCAGGAAGTAGAAGATGGAAGCTTCGGTGTAAGCCTGATGGAACTGCCCCTGTGTCACAGGTTTGCCGTCCATATAGGCGACAATGGCAGTATCACCTTCGGAACGTTTCAGATTCACGTCAGGTGAAAAGAAAATGACAAAGGAGATGATCACAACAATAATGAGGATCCCCCACAACCAAGTTTTGTTACGTCTTAATGCAGCAAACATAAGCGGGGCTATTGATAACTCAGACCGGCTTTCAGGTCAATAAAAAAGTGAAGGCAGGTCTGAGTTACTTATAAAACAAGTGACTCTGGATTTTTAGTTGTACTCAGTGATCCGATTTTTTCGGTGATCTTATTAAAAACTGATTGGTTTCAATGCTTTGACAGGAATATCATAAGGTTTTTTCTCTCCCAGCATGATGTCATAAACATTGCTGTGAGCCTCTATAACTCCCTCAATCATATCGGTATAGGGGGTGTGTGCCGTATCCACCAGACCGATTTGGTAGTTTTCGCCGTCAAAACGTCCCAAATAGGACTGGTCATTCAGGATAAAATAATGAGTCCCAAGGAGATTAGGATTAGCCGCACCGCGTTCCACATAGCGGCGGTAGGCCAGACCGCGGTCTTTCTGAGTCGCGACAGCTTTCAACCCGGTGGAGGACATGCCTTTGTCCAGCGCGCCAAAGTGGAATTCTCCGATCATGGTTGGTTTGTTGCAGCGTTTGGCGATCTCGTCCACACTTTCCAAAGAGGGCAGATATTCATAGCTGTTGATGCTGAATACGTCAAAATTCTCACCGGCTTTGTAGAGCAGATCCGAGGAGATCCAGGCATAGCGCATCCCCAGGTTCAGGTGATTGGGATCGACTTTGCGCAGTTCCGCGGCGGGAATGCTGACGTAAGTGGATACCATCTGACCGGAAAAGTCCCACAGATCCTGACTGGCTTTCTTAGAGCGATCCTGCATCCGGCGGAAGTTTTTCTCGATCAGGTCATTGAAGGATTTCAGGTCGGTTTCCCATGCTTTGTTAAGTGCCTCGACATCAGTGTAGATGCCCTTGAGGTACTCGGCCAGGGCTTTACGGGTAGCGGTGCCGGGGTTGGCTTCCAGCATTTCCGAGGCAAGGTTGAAGCTGCCGAATCCCCATTCGGGTTCATTGCGCATGAAGTAGCCGATCAGCCAGGGATCGTCTTTATAAGATGCAAGTCCACGGGCAAAGCGAACGGAGTTCACTTTGTATTCCTCGCTGTACACGTCCGGGAAATCACGGAAGAGAGCGGTCTTTGTGCCGGGGAATCCGTTCAGAGGTAATACATAAGGGATCTGCTGGCCGCGCATGGAGTTCAGGTCGGACCAGTTGCCGATGGTGTTGAAGCCCCAGCTGCGCAGACGATGCAGGGTGATCGTGCGCCAGTGGTACTTCCAGTCCTGTGTGCCGAAAGCGCGGATCAAGTTGGCAATGGG
>JAEEGI010026561.1_pt1 | contig 11143 bp, 11 predicted proteins | sample 8958751 | NCBI WGS metagenome assembly JAEEGI01 (sample SAMN16246545, study PRJNA631951) | gut metagenome | biome: gut microbiome; feature: rumen; material: KS-attached | host: Bos | place: Iran: Karaj | collected 2018-10 | reverse complement strand
AGGATGCGATGTGGAAGGCGTTTGCTCCGGACGGTCGGTGAGATGGCGGTAACTGCAATCTGGCCCATCAAGGGCAGAGTCGATGACGCAATCCGGTACGCGGCAAATCCCGCCAAGACAACTGAGAAAAAACAGAGAAAGAAGCCTTCGCTTTTTGCCGTCGACGAGGTCATCGAGTATGCGGTCGACGAGACAAAAACCGAAGAGCTTATGTATGTGACCGGGATCAACTGTACTGTCGGAAACGCGATCAGACGGTTCAAGGAGGATCTTAGCCGATGCGGTGACAAGAGTGAACGGGTATGCTATCACGGATATCAGTCCTTTGCTGAAGGGGAAGTCGATGCCTTTACAGCGCATGAGATCGGAAAGAAGCTTGCCGAACGCCTGTGGGGAGACAAGTATCGAGTTGTCGTTGCGACACACTGCAACACAGGTCATTATCACAACCATTTTGTGATCTGCTCGCAGCCGATGGCGGACGGTCCGAAGTTCCGTAACAGCCATGAGGACTACCGCCGGATGAGGGAGGAGTCAGATAATCTCTGTCGCGAGTACGGTCTGTCAATTATTGAGCGTCTCGGTGATCAGGGTAGGAACTATGGCGAATGGAAAGCGGAGCAGGAGGGAAAGCCCACGCTTCGTAGCGTGATCCGGGAAGCAATAGATATCGCGATCAAAGGATCTGTTACAGAAAAGCAGTTTCTGGAAGCTATGGACGAGATGGGATTCATCATCGATCAGCACGGAAAGTACCCGAAGATCAAGCAGGTCGGCAGCGAGCGATTCGTTAGGTTCAGATCTCTCGGGCCCGGGTATTCGGTGGAGGAGATTATTGAACGCATCAGTCGGAATGAGAAACTCGAATATCCGGACATTCCGACACAGGAGTCTCCCCGTCAGATCTTTGAGGATGAGACCGAGAAACCGGCAAATATGGATTTCATAGCCGTCAACAGATGTTATTTCCGTGCTCTGAAAATTACACATAATCGGCCTGCAACGAACCGACGGATGTACTTCCTGATCCGGCAGGATCACAGCGAAATGCGAATTTATCAGGATCAGCTGAATCTTGTGACTGAACATCACCTGACAAGCGCGTCGGATGTTCTTGATTATAAGGAAAAGGCAATAAGGGATATCGATTCGCTGACCGAAACACGCCGTGGACTCCGAAATGATCTCAAACGTGCTCAGCGGCTGGATGAACCTGACAGAACAGTGCTGTTGTCGAAGATCAGGCTGGGAATCGAACAGTGTACCCGGTCGCTATCAAAACTTCGCAGAGAGGTGACTTCCTGCGATGAGGTTATGGCGAGGATCGACAGGATGCGTGAAAACCTGATGAGGATAGAGCAGGACAAATTCAGAGGCAGAGAACACCCGGTCATCGGTTTCGTGCCGGAAAAAGTCAGCCGGATTCAGGAGACAATTCTATCACAGGAACAGAGAAAGGAGGAACCGAAAAAATGAACACATCATCGGAAGCCGCGGATCAGATCGTGAGGATGAGCCTGGACGGTGCGGAGTTTGCGCTCAAGGTGACCGGAAAGGGCTCCGCGGAAGCTGCCAAACTTCTCGTCAAAGCAATTGTTTCTGCGACAAAAGAGGAGAACAAAACAAGAGGGTCGATCAGGCTTACCAACCTGATCCGTTCGGGCAGAAAGCTCGATATCGCCCGTATCCCGGACGAGGATCTGAAGCAGTTCTGCACCGACGCTAAGCGCTATGGAATTCTTTATACGGTTCTCAAAAACAGGAATTCAAAGGACGGAGTGACCGAGATCATGTTCAAGTCGGACGACCGTGAAAAATTCAATATGATCTTTACCAAGCTCGGGAAGGATCCGTCCTATCTTGCAGAGGTCCGGGATACGCTTGCCAAAGAACTGGATGAGAAGTCAGGGGCAGTTCCGCCTGAGAAGTCGATGAGTGCGGACGAGTTTATCGACAGACTTATGGAAAAGCCGGATGAGAGCAAATCCGGAAGAGAGGGCGTTCATAAAGGGGACCCTTCTGCGGCTCGGACTTCGGGCTCCGGTCGATCCGAGCCTTCTTCAGATATGCAAAGCAGAAGTCAAACGGACGCTTCTCCGTCGGAAACAGTCCACAAACCGCGCAAGTCGGTAAGGAAGGAACTGGAGGAGATCAAAGCTGAAATGGAGCAAAACGCCGGAAAGGAAACGGTCCCGACCAGAACAAAAACGATCCCGCACAAGGATCCGGGAAAGAAGAAACAACTGAAACGAAACAAGGAGAGGTGAGAGAATGAGCGAATTTGACGATCTTTTCGCGAAGGATGAAGCTGAGGAGAAGAGGGACAATAAAAAGCCGGCTGAAAAAAAGCAGTTTGACAAAGGGACGTGGGCGGAAAAGAAGAAACAGGAGCGGGCTGACGTTTACGCGAAGATCGATGACGCCACAGATAAGCTGGCGCACGATGAAAACGCTTTCCGCGACTACCTGACAGTTCAGGCACGGTTTGACCGCTACTCGGTCTCGAACGCGATCCTGATTGTGCATCAGATGCCGACTGCCACAAAACTTGCCGATTTTGATACATGGAAAAACGCGGACGCGAAGATCAAAAAGGGAGAGGCCGCCATCGTTCTGATGGAACCGGGTCCCGAGTACAGGAGAGAAGACGGTTCGACAGGCTTTTCGGTGAACATCAAGAAAGTCTTTGATATAACGCAGACCGTCGACGGAAAACCGGTCGTTCAGAAACATCCCGAGCAGCGGACGGCAATCAAGGCGCTGATCAACAGCTCGCCCTGTCCCATTGTTATGGACGGTGAAAAAACGCATGATCTGCCAGCATTTTATTCCCCTGAAGAGAAAAACATCTATATCCGTCAAGGGCTTTCGGGAGAGGACATATTCAGATATCTTGCGGATGAGATCGCCACTGCCAAACTCGCCACGAAGGACGTGAACAGACAGAACGCGGGATTTTACGCCGGCTGTGTTTCATTCATCCTTTGCGAGCGGAACGGCATCGATACCGGCGGCATCGAGTTGAGCAGGATTTCCGAAGTCTTCGTCGATATCGACGGCAAGAGTGTCAGAGGCATCCTCTCGACGATCCGAGACATGACTAACGATATTTCCAAAGATATGAGCCGTCAGTTTGAGGCTATTGAAAAGGAAAACCGCAAAAGGGAAGATGCGGTCAGATGAGGAGGCAAAATGTCGACAGAAGGAAAAAGAGTGATCACACTGAAGAACAGGGAGTGCTCCGAACTGATCGAGTATCTTATGGAAGTCCGCAATCAGCGTATTGAAAAAGGCAAGCCGACTGACCGGGTATGTGATCTGATGATCAAGATTATTGATTCCCCGCCCGGGAGAGAAGTCAGAGTTCCGGAACGCGGTGCGAGATAGATTTTCAAAAACAAACATCATCCTCTATTCTTTGGGACTGATTCCCGCTGTCTGGTTCGCTCTTCTGATCGCTCCCGCGCTCGGCGGCGGACTGCCGTCGGTCATTGAAAACTTGGCTGAGATCATGAAGAGGCCGTTTCACATAGTGTGGTGTGAGGACAGCCTTAAAACTGCCCTCATCATCACCGCAGCATACGGTATCGGTATCGGGGTTTATCTGTCGACTGCGCGCAATTACAGACGCAGGGAGGAACACGGCTCCGCGAGATGGGGAAGCGCCGGAGCCGTCAACAGAAAGTACAGGGACATCGAGTCCGCAAAGAACAAGATCCTTACACAGGGCGTGAGAATGGGGCTGGACGGAAAGAAGCACATGAGGAATCTGAACGTGCTTGTCTGCGGAGGTTCCGGATCGGGGAAGACAAGGTTTTACGCGAAGCCCAACGTTATGCAGGCAAACACGAGCTTTGTTATCCTCGATCCGAAAGGGGAGATACTCCGGGATACCGGGAACCTGCTGAAAGAGGAAGGTTATGTTATCAAAGTGCTCGATTTGATCGACACCGATAACAGTGACTGCTACAACCCGTTTGAGTATATCCGGAACGATGACGATATTCTGAAACTCGTGACGAATCTGTTCAAGAATACGACGCCGAAGAACTCGCAGCCGCAGGATCCCTTCTGGGACAATGCTGCGCAGATGATGCTTCTCGCCCTGATGTTCTATCTTTATCACGAAGCACCGAAAGAGGAACAGAATTTCCAGATGATCATGGAGATGATCCGCGAGGGGGACGTCAGCGAAGAAGATCCTACGTTGACATCGCCGCTTGATCAGCTCTTTGAAAGACTCGGACAGAGGGATCCGACGCATATCGCGTATAAGCACTATATCGATTACCGCCGGGGCGCCGGCAAGACGCTGAGATCTATCCAGATAACGCTCCTGTCCCACCTGTCCAAATTCAATCTCGACAGTATGGCAAGACTGACGTCCTCCGACGATATGGAGCTCAGCCTGATGGGAGACAGAAAGACCGCGCTCTACGCCGTTATTCCGAATAACGATACCTCGTTCAATTTTGTCGTCGGGATGCTCTACACCCAGCTTTTTCAACAGCTCGATTACAAAGCCGACGTCATTGAAAAAGGCGGTCTGAAGGTTCACGTTCATCTTGTCATGGACGAATTTGCCAATATCGCGCTTCCCGACAATTTTGAGATCGAGCTTGCCACGATGAGAAGCCGGAACATATCCGCTTCGATCATACTGCAGAATCTGGCTCAGCTGAAGGCGCTGTATGAGAAACAGTGGGAGAATATCATCGGAAACTGCGACAGCTTTCTCTATCTCGGCGGGAACGAACTGTCGACGCATGAGTATATCACAAAGCTCCTCGGGAAGGAAACGATAGACACGAACACTTACGGTCAGTCGCACGGACGGAGCGGGAACTACTCGACAAACTGGCAGATCACAGGGCGGGAGCTTATGTCACCGGACGAGGTGCGAATGCTCGACAACCGGGACGCGCTTCTTTTCATTCGAGGCGAGATGCCGGTCAGGGATCTGAAATATGATCTGAAGAAGCATCCGAACATCTCGAGAACAGTAGACGGCGGGGCAGAGCCCTACAGCCACGAGAAGAGAGAGTACAACCTTGCGACTATCGTGTTTGACGAGGCTCTTCTGAACGCCCCGAAGATCGATGTAAGTGAGATCGGGGAGAACGATTACGTGATTCTGACCGAGGAGGAAATCTACGACATCCTGAGCGGCAGAACCAAACCGGCGGGACCGCCGGTCATCACAAATAAGGAGGAAAAAGGAATTGAAGAAATCATCCGCAAAGAATCAGCTGAAGGAGAACAGGACCGGACTGCTCCGGACGAATGATGTGGTCAAAAGAGGGTTTAAGGTATGGTGCGCTGCGGTGATTGCCATGACCGTGCTCGGCATGACTGCCGTCACTGTGTCCGCGACAGGCGGAGATCCGCTGACTGTTGTCAACAACCTGTCGGATTTCATGTTCGGCCTGATCCGTGCGGTAGGCCTGATCCTGCTCGGCTTCGGAATCGTGCAAGTAGGACTGTCGTTGAAAAGCCATGATCCGTCGCAGCGGGCGAACGGGTTTCTCACGGTGGCAGGCGGGATCATCATTACATTTGCCAAAGAGATCCTTAACCTTGTTACCGGCTGAGAAGAGCGACTCTGGCGGAACGCCTTCCATGACGTTCCGCCCACGTCACAGGAAGGGAGGTGTTCATATTGTCAGACAACTGGGTCGTACAGAATCTTGAGCGGGCGCTCGAAACCTGGAATGAGAAGTTTGCTGAGATATGGACGCTGCTCACGAAGTCGCCCGAACAGTTCAAGGGCGGAGCCATCTGGAGGGTAATAGTCAATATCCACGGTGCGCTGCAGGCGATAGGGTATGCTCTTCTGGTCCTGTTTTTCGTGATCGGGGTAGTAAAGACCTGCGGCTCTTTTGCAGAAGTCAAAAAGCCGGAGCACGCCCTGAAGCTTTTTATCAGATTCGCCATCGCGAAGATCGTCATAACAAACGGGATGGAACTGCTCCTGAAACTCATTACGATAATGCAGGGTGTGATATCGGGCATTATGACGTCGTCCGGAGTGACGAGAGGCAGGTTCTCTGTTCTGCCGGACAGCATCGTCGAGGCGATCGAAGAATGCGGGTTCTGGGAAAGTATCCCGCTGTGGGCTGTTACGCTGATCGGCGGGCTGTTCATCACTATTCTCGCCTTTATCATGATACTGTCTGTCTACGGGCGATTCTTCAAAATCTATATGTATGCCGCGATCGCTCCCGTACCTCTTTCCACGTTTGCCGGAGAGCCGACGCAGAATGTGGGGAAGACCTTCCTCAAGAGCTTCTGTGCAGTACTGCTTGAGGGCGGGATCATCGTTCTTGCCTGTATTATCTTTTCGGTATTTGCGTCAAGCAGGCCGGTCGTGGACAGTTCCGCAGCCGCAGTCACGCAGGTGTGGACTTACGTCGGTGAGTTGATCTTCAATATGCTCGTTCTGACCGGAAGCGTCAAGATGGCCGACCGGATCGTCAGGGAGATGATGGGGCTGTAAAGGAGTGCAGGAAAAGTGGAAATAAAGATCAATAAGGAAATTCGCAACTACACGGAATCCATGTTTTTCGGGCTGTCGATGAGACAGTTCGTTTTTGCCGTCATCGGTGTTGGTGTTGCAGTCGCTGCGTATTTTGCCCTCCGTCCCGTCCTGGAAACCGAAACGCTCTCCTGGGTTTGCATGCTTGCCGCCTCGCCTTTTGTCGCAATGGGGTTTATCACATACAACGGGATGACGGCGGAACAGTTTGCCTGGGTCTGGTTTAAGAGTGTGTTTCTGGAGCCGAGGAAAGTGAAGTTTGAGTGCGACACTTTCTATCACGAAATAACCGGAGCCCAGGCCGCAAACAAATCATCGAAGAAGGAGAAGAGAGAAGAGAGATGATGAAATCGCTGAAGAATCTGCTGCATCAGGACAGAGAACAGTATAAGGTTCCGAAGACAGTACACGACTATATCCCTGTTTCCGGGATCTATGCGGACGGGATTTTCCGCGTCGGGAACAAGTATACCAAATCGTTCAGGTTTGATGACATCAATTATCTTGTCGCGAGCAAGGAAGACAAGGAATCCATGTTCCTTGCATATTCGGAACTGTTAAACAGTCTTGACAGCGGAGCGACGACGAAACTGACGATCAACAATCACCGGATCAACCGCAATGATTTTGAGAAGAATGTCCTTATGCCGGAACGCGACGACGAGCTTTCCGAGTATCGCAGAGAATACAACGATATGCTCCGGGAAAAGGCTGCGGACGCCAACGGGATCATACAGACCAAATATCTTACCGTATCAGTCGCGAAGAAGAACGTCGAGGAAGCCAGATCGTATTTTGCCCGCGTCGGTTCGGATCTGGCGGCGCATTTCAGTACGCTGGGATCAAAGTGCACGGAACTGGACGCGACGGAAAGGCTTCGGATTCTGCACGATTTCTACCGTCCCGGCGAGGAGGTGTTCTTCCACTTCGATCTTGCGGATAAGATGAGGAAAGGGCATGACTTCAGGGATTATATCTGCCCCGACAGCATCGAACGTTTTGATGACTGTGTGAAACTCGGAGACAAGTACGCCCGTGTTCTCTTTCTCAAGGACTACGCGGCGTATATCAAGGACAGCATGGTTTCGGAACTGACCGAACTTAACCGCAATATGATGCTTTCCATCGACATCATACCGATCCCCACAGATGAGGCAGTTCGGGAAGTTGAAAACAGACTTCTAGGCGTCGAGACGAATATCACCAACTGGCAGCGAAAGCAGAATCAGAACAGCAATTATTCCGCAGTTGTTCCCTATGATATGGAACAGCAGCGGAAAGAGAGCATGGAGATTCTCGACGATCTGACGACCAGAGACCAGAGGATGATGTGCGCCACGGTCACACTGGTCCATGTTGCGGACAGCAAAGAGCAGCTCGATTCGGATACCGAGGCACTACTTACCACGGCAAGGCGCCACCTCTGCCAGCTTGCAGTCCTGAAGTTTCAGCAGATGGATGGACTGAACACGGTGCTTCCGATCGGCTGTCGTAAGATTAATGTGCTTCGGACCCTCACGACAGAAAGCCTTGCTGTTTTCATGCCCTTCAAGGTACAGGAGATCTCACACGCCAACGGGATCTATTACGGCCAGAACGCGATCAGCAACAATATGATTATCGCAAACCGCAGGAATCTGCTCAACGGTAATTCCTTCGTGCTCGGCGTGTCGGGCAGCGGCAAATCCTTCACTGCAAAGAGCGAAATTGCAAATCTCATGCTCGACGGGGAGGCGGACATTATCATCATCGATCCGGAACGCGAATACGCGCCGCTTGTCAAAGCGCTCGGAGGTGAGATTATCGACATTTCCGCGACGAGCCGGCATCATATCAACGCTATGGATATAAACAGGGAATACGGATTCGGAGAAGATCCGGTGATCAACAAATCCGAGTTCATTCTGTCTTTGTGTGAGCAGTTGATCGGAAACCGCGCTCTTGGCGCAAAGGAGAAATCGCTGATTGATCGATGCACCAGCATCGTGTATCGAAACTACAAGAAACGCGGCTATACCGGGACGGTACCGACCCTGAAAGAATTCCGGGCGGAGCTGCTGAAGCAGGAGGAGCCGGAAGCTCAGGATATCGCACTTGCCATCGAGCTGTTCACCGACGGTTCGCTTGATACCTTTGCAAAGCGGACAAACGTCAACGTCAACAACAGGCTGATCTGCTACGATATCCTCGATCTGGGCAAGCAGCTTCTGCCGATCGGTATGCTCGTCGTCCTGGACAGCATTCTCAACCGGATCACCGCGAACCGTGAGAAAGGAAAGAACACCTTTATCTTTATAGACGAGATCTACCTTCTGTTCCAGCATGAGTACAGCGCTAACTTTCTGTTTACCCTCTGGAAGAGAGTCAGGAAGTACGGGGCTTTCTGCACCGGTATCACGCAGAACGTGGACGATCTGCTTCAGAGCCACACTGCCAGAACGATGCTTGCCAACTCCGAGTTCGTAATCATGCTCAACCAGGCGACGACGGACCGACTGAAGCTCGCAGAACTCTTAAACATATCTGACACTCAGCTTTCCTACATTACCAATGTGGAAGCTGGCAGAGGGCTTATGAAGGTCGGATCGGAACTGGTTCCTTTTGTGAACCGTTTCCCGAAGAACACCAAATTGTACAAGCTGATGACTACCAAATTCGGTGAGAGATAGGGCGGTGGTGATCTGTGAAGGATATCAAGACCAGAGAATCGAGCGAAAACAGCCCATTGTTTGACCGTTCGGCCGATCTCTCCTCCAGAATGAAAAGGGGTCTGAACCGTTTCGGGGAACAGCTGCATAACCTATCCGACGACGGACAGGTCACCCCGGAAGAATATGCGGAAGAACAGATCCGACTTGCGTCAGAGGAGATCACGGAGAAACTAGCTTGCGATTCCAAAGATGCGGTAAAAAAAGCTTATGACAGAAGCAAACATCTTGCCGAGCGGATCAAACAGAAAAGGCAGTCGGGTGATACGATAAAACAGACCGAGAAATCAGCAGGAAGGCAGACATTCAAGACCGTCAAGAAGAACATTAAGACGGCAGGCAATTCGGCGGGCTCAACTGTAAAGTCTGCTGAGTATACTGCCCGGACCACGATCAAAACCGCAGAGAAGACCGCAAAGACAGCGGAGAGGTCCGCAAAAGCTGCAAAGAAAACTGCGGAGGCGTCTGCAAAAGCGGCAAGGAAATCAGCCGAAGCGGCAAAGGCTGCCGCTCAGGCAACTGCCAAGGCAGCGCAGGCTGCGGGAAGAGCAGTGGTTGCCGCCGCTAAAGCCGTGGCATCCGGTGTTAAGGCTCTTGCAGCCTCTATGGCAGAAGGCGGGTGGATCGTCGTTGTGGCGGTCGTTGTTATTGTTTTGTTTGCCATTGTGGCTCTGTTCGTTGCATCGGCATTGCCGGAATGATATTTGATCGGATCGATAGTATCTAGAGAGTTGGAGGAAAAGAATCCCGCCTTCGTCAAATGGAAGGCGGGGTTATCTTCAGAGATTGTTCGGATTCTTTAAGTCGATGTTTTCTTCATGAATGATTTTCTGAACTGCAGTTGGAGCAAGATACGGGAAGATTCCGCGCTTCATAGCTTCTTCGCATATAGACTTGAATGTCCACCTGCGCTGACCGTAGGGCGGTTGTTCTTTTATCAGATCCAGAATTTCGGACTTCTTCTCAGCGGTCATTACAGGACATCGGTCGTATGCTTTTTTCCCTTTGGGATATACGGCTCCTTCAAGACCGAGTTCCGCATATTCTGCCCGAACGGTATGGATTGTATCGTGAGATACACCGAGTGATTCTGAAATCTGTTTGACAGTACAGTATACGGGATTGGCAAAATCCGAAGCCAGGAGGACCTTGGCACGCGCCGCAGTAGCGGGCGGTTCGGTTTCGATAATGCGGTTAAGCTTTTCTTTTTCTTCGTCTGTCAGATAGATAATGTATTTCGTCTTGCCCATTTTCGTACTCCTGTTAGACTGTTAATATCATACCACAATAAGCGGATAAATTCAAGGTAAAATGTAAATAAACAGCGCTAAATTACTATAGTTGGTGCATGGCCGAATCAATTGAAATGGAGGTTAATTGATTGGAAAGGGAAAGAGAAAAAATCGAGAAAAATGAACTGGTGGATATTTCAACAGTAAAAATTGATATGAGTCTTCCCGTTAAAGAGCGGGTCAGGGATTATGTCAGACAGATCAGAGATCCCTATCATTACATCAGCAACGGGATGAAAGTTACGATCAGGTTCGCTGGAAAATCGAGGCTTGAGGACTGCCTCAAAACCGCTCTTTTTCCAGAAGTCAAATAAAACGTCAGAATCGCACATTTGTCCAAAAGGAGAAGCGCGAGTAGAATAGTAATACGTGGGGAAGGAGGGAAGTTGGATGATTGCCAGCGGAAATATATCTGCGAATGTCGGAGTTTACCTCAGACTTTCGCGTGATGACGGAGATAAAGCCGAAAGTGACAGTATCAGGAATCAGCGAGAACTCGTAACCGATTTTATCGCAAAGAATAAGGGAATGAGGGTGATTGGTGAGTATGTTGACGACGGATACAGCGGAACAAACTTCAACAGGCCAGGCTTCATAAGGATGGTCAA
>JAEEGI010026553.1_pt1 | contig 11145 bp, 12 predicted proteins | sample 8958751 | NCBI WGS metagenome assembly JAEEGI01 (sample SAMN16246545, study PRJNA631951) | gut metagenome | biome: gut microbiome; feature: rumen; material: KS-attached | host: Bos | place: Iran: Karaj | collected 2018-10 | reverse complement strand
TCGCTAAGGACAGCGTGGGTCCGACCATCGGTAAGGAACTCCGCTTCAACGCTATTTTGTCTGTGATTCTCGCCTGGCTCGGCATCCTCCTTTACGTGTGGTTCCGTTTCGGCAAGTTCGGTCTCGGTTTCGGTGTGGCCGCCGTGCTCGGCCTCGTACACGATACTGTCATCACGCTCGGCTTCATCTCCGCCTTCGGTCTTTCTTTCGATGGCGCCTTGATTGCTTCGCTCCTCACGATGATTGGTTACTCTGTGAACGATACCATCGTTAACTTCGACCGCATCCGTGAGAATACGGCAATCTTCGGTTCTGCCAACTTTGCCGACACCATCAACAAGTCCCTGAACCAGTGCTTCAGCCGTACCATGGTGACCTCCCTCACGACCTTGTTCGTGTGCGTGATCCTCGCTGTGATGGGCGGCTCCTCCATCCGCGACTTCGGTCTCGTGCAGTGCTTCGGCATCCTCATCGGTACGTACTCTTCTGTGTGCGTCTGCTCGCCGGTGGTCCTCTGGTGGTCCAAGCGCTTCAAGAAGGGCGTGTAAGTCTAAACGAAAGACGAAAGAATTTCCCCGGCTTCGGCTGGGGATTTTTTTTGTTGGCGGGGAATGTTGTGAACTCAATAAAAAAGAACCTCCCAAATGGAATGTCCAAATGGGAGGTCCAAGAGCGGCGGACCGGGATCGAACCGGCAACCATTAGCTTGGAAGGCTAAGGCTCTACCATTGAGCTACCGCCGCGAGCATGACCAATTATACAAAAATATGCCCGATTTTAAAGGGGTGCCTTGAAAGCTATTGGAGTTTTTTCGAAAAAATGCTATCTTTTGGCCCACGTTAACCATTTTTCAGAGGTAGCTCAACTTGGCGATACAAAACCCCCGCGACCGTCGTATGCCGAACAGGCAGAGTGACGGGACCCGTATCAACGAAGATATCCGTATTTCCCCGATCCGTCTCGTGAAGGAAGACGGCGAAGCTGTCATCATGGAGACCAGCAAGGCTCTGCAGATGGCGAAAGACGCCGGACTGGACCTGGTGGAAGTCTCTCCCAACGCCAAGCCTCCTGTATGCCGTATCATCAACTACGGCAAGTACAAGTTCGAGCAGCTGAAGAAGGCCAAGGCCGCCAAGGCCAAGCAGCACGTGGTGAAGCTCAAAGAAATCAAGATGCACCCGAAGACTGCGACCAACGACTACCAGTACCGCATCAAGCAGGCCGGGGAGTTCCTGCAAGATGGCATGAAGGTCAAGCTTATTATGCAGTTCCGTGGGCGCGAGATGGCGCACATGGACTACGGCAAGCGCCTCATGGAACAGGCCAAGATCGACCTCGCTCCGTATGGCGATTTGGAAATGGATTCGCGGGTGGAAGGCAACACGATGCTTTCTATCTACGGTCCGAAACGCGGTGCAGGTGCTGCTAAAAAGCAGGACCAGGCACCAAAGCCCGTAACCGAGCCAAAGGCAGCAGGTGAGGCTTCAACTTAATAACCGAAGAGGTAAAAATGCCTAAGATGAAAACACATAGCGGTGCTAAGAAGCGCTTCCGCGTGACGGGTTCCGGCCACGTCAAGTTCAAGCGCGCTGGTATGCGCCACATTCTTGCCAAGATGACCACCAAGCGTAAGCGTACCCTCCGTAAGGGTGCCCTCGTCAAGAAGGTCGACATGTTCCACGTCAAGCGTCTGCTTGTCCAAGCATAAGGAGTGTAAGAATGCCACGCGCTAAAACCAGAGTTCCTTCCCGCGAACGCCGCAAAAAAATCCTCAAGGCCGCCAAGGGTTTCTATGGCCGTCGCAAGTCGAACCTTCGCCTTGCCATTGACGCCGTTGCCCACGCCGGTCAGTATGCCTACGCTCACCGCCGCGACAAGAAGGGTGACTTCCGCTCTCTGTGGATTGTCCGCCTCAATGCCGCTGTTCGTGAATTCGGCATCAGCTACAGCCAGTTCATTTACAAGCTCTCCAAGGCTGGTATCAAGATGAACCGCAAGGTTCTCGCCGATATGGCCGTCGCCGACCCCGAGGCTTTCGCCAAGGTCGTGGAAGTTGTGAAGGCTGCCTAATTTGGACGAAAGTTCAGGTTAGCTGTAACTGCATCTTAAACGCGAGAAATTGCACCCTGCTTTGCAGGGTGCTTTTTTGTTGTCATCCCCGCCTCCGGGCGGGGATCTCCCTTACAGGGGATTAGAAAAAGTCCGTGGACAGTTCGGTCTTTTTGCGGCCGGCCGGCTCGATGACGGCGGCGGAGAACTTCGCTACCTTGAACAGGCTGCTCGTTGTCGCGACGACTTCGTCTTCGGTCATGGAGAGGATGGTCTTCTCGGATTGTTCCATGGTGCGGAATTCGCCCAGGTGGAGCGTCTGCTCGGCCATGCGGATGACGCGCTTTTCGGGGCTGTCGGCGCCGAGGTACATGCTGCCCAGGATGTTTGCCTTGGTGCGCTCGAATTCGCCCTTCTTGAATCCGTGCTTCAAAAAGTTGCGGGTCTCCACAAGCGAAAGGTCTAGTGCCGTCTTGAGTTGGTGCGGGTCGGTGGCCAACGACACACCCCAGTCCACGCAGTCGCAGTAGATGTCGGCGGTGGAATACACGGAGTAGGCGAGGCCCTTGTCTTCGCGGATTCTCTGGAACAGGCGACTTGCCATGCCAGCTCCCATTGCCACGTTGAAAAGCGAGAGCGCGCAGCGGGCACGGTCGTCCATCATGCTGCGGTCAAAACTCAACCCCCAGAAGAGGTTGGACTGTGCGATGTCTTGCTTTTGCACGACCTTCACGCTGTTGTGCGCCTTGTAGGTGTCTGCCGGTGCTGTACTGATTGTTTTCTTTTGTGCGAATTTTTCAGTACAAAGTTTAACAAGTTCTTCGTGGCCTACCTTGCCCGAGGCGCAGATAAGTAACGGAATTTCGCTAATCACCTGCTCCCTGTACTTGAGCATCTGCTTGTGCGTGAGGGCCTTGACCTGCTTGATATTGCCCGTGATGGAGTGTGCGATGCCGCAGCCCTTAAAGTGAATCGCGTTGAATACATCGCCTACGATTTCTTCGGGGATGTCGTCGTAGCTGTGGATTTCCTCGATGATGACGCGGCGTTCTTTTTCCATCTCCTTCTTGTCCATGCGCGGGTGCATGAGCATGTCGGCGATGACGTCGACAGCGGTGGGGAGGTGGCTGCGTTCAATTTGTGCGTAAAAGCCAGTCTCTTGACGGGTGGTGTAGGCCTCGAGGTTTCCTCCATGGTCCTCAATGGCTCGGGCGATTTCAAGTGCGGAGCGGTTCTCGGTTCCCTTGAACACGAGGTGCTCGTAAAAGTGGCTCAGTCCAAATTCATCTTTTGCTTCGTGGCGGCTTCCGCGCGGCACCCAAGCGCCGATGGCGGCGGAATAGGCGTGAGGCATGTAGTCTGTGAGAATTGTAATTCCGTTATCGAGAACAGTCTTTTTAACAATTTGCTTCATAGGGTATTAGGGGCTAGAATCTAGAGGCTAGGATCTAGGGGGTAGATCTCCTCTTTTATGGGCGTACTCGCGATGCTTTGCTTTGATTTCTTCGCTGACGTTTGTGCATTCTTGGAGTTTGTAGTAAAAGTCTTCGATTTGCTTTGGTGTGTAAATCGTCTTGCGGCCCGATATGCGCTTGAGCAGAGTTTCTTGCAGTTCGCTGCAATGGAGGATGCTCCAGAATTCGTTGTTCTTGGGGACCTTGCGGAGTGTGCAACGGTCGCTGAATACGATGATCGAGATAAAGTGCGCCTGCTCGCGGCGGATTTTCAAGAAACGTTGCAGCGAAAGGATGTGGCCGATGTTTTGTCGAATAGGGTTATAGAAAGTGTGCTCGGTATTTGCGTTCAGGTGCTGGTTCCAGCGCTCGCTTTCGAAGTCCCCGGAAATTTCACCGGAGAGGTTCTTGCTTTCGAGAACGTAGATTCCCGACTGGTGTAGCAGCAGTGCGTCCACTTCGGTGTAACCAGTGCGTGCAGGCACGTAGAGGTTGCGAAGCAGTACGTACTTGCGCTTGTCAGTGTCGCAGACGCGGGCCACGAGGGCGGCCATCGCCACTTCACCGAAAATGCCTCGCGGGTCGTTTACAATACGTTCGTCGTTGAATTTCGGGTCGGGCTTGAAAAACGCTTCGGTGCGGGTGGGCGCCTGCGTTACGCCGAAACCGCCCAATTCGTAGGGTCGCCCGAATTCGTGCAGGTTGCTGCCTTGGTGCCGTTCGTGCTCGAAATCGCGGAATGTCTTGCGGCGGCCGTCGCCATGGTACATCTTCGGGTTTTTCCTGGGAGCCTTGCTCTTGATCTTGAAAAAGATAAGGGCGAGCAGCAGGATTAAACCAAGAAGAGTCGTTAGCGAAAAGGACATGCCGTAAGTATAGCAATTCCCCTTCATAACAAAAAACATCCGTCTCAAAAAGACGGATGTTTGAAATTCTTATGAATTGACAGATTACCGCACAACCTTGCGGTCATCAGCGGTCATGTCAAGGAAGGCCTGGACAGTCATGCTGCCCTTGTCACCTTCTTTACGACGGCGCACGGACACAACGCCATCGGCAACTTCCTTCTCGCCGACGATCAGGAGGTAAGGCACCTTCTGCAATTCGCACTGGCGGATCTTGTAGCCGAGTTTCTCATTGCTCTCATCGACTTCCACGCGGACGCCGGCGTTCACGAGTTCCTTCTCGACCTGCTTCGCGTAGTCAACGAACTTCTCGGAAATCGGAAGCACGCGGGCCTGAACCGGAGCGAGCCACAGCGGGAAATCGCCCATGAATTCTTCGATCAGGATGCCGAGGAAGCGTTCGATGGAACCCACGGCAGCGCGGTGCAGCATCACCGGAATGTGCTTCTGGTTGTCCTTACCGACATACTCGGCACCGAGACGCTGCGGGAGGTTGAAGTCAACCTGAATCGTACCGCACTGCCAGTCACGTCCGAGGCTGTCCTTCAGCGTGAATTCGAGCTTCGGGCCATAGAAGGCGCCTTCGCCCGGGTTCAGGATGTAGTCGAGGCCAGCGAGTTTCGTTGCTTCGGCGAGGGCGGCTTCAGCCTTGTCCCAGATTTCGTCGGAACCCACGCGCTTTTCCGGGCGGGTGGAGAACTTCACCACGATATCGTCAAAACCGAAGTCGTGGTAGATTTCCTTGACGAGGGCGCAGAAGTCTGCCACTTCGCTTGCAATCTGGTCTTCGGTACAGAAAATGTGGGCGTCGTCCTGCACAAAGCCGCGCACGCGCATCAGGCCGTGCATGGTACCGGCAGGTTCGTAACGGTGGCACTTACCGAATTCGGCAAGGCGCATCGGCAGGTCGCGCCAGCTGCGGAGACCCGTGTTGAAAATCTGGATGTGGCAGGGGCAGTTCATCGGCTTCACGGCCATTTCCACGTCGCCAGCGAGCGTCTTGAACATGTTCTCGTTGTACTTGTCGGCGTGGCCGGACTTGATCCACAAAGTCTTGTTCACGATTGGGATGCAAGCATCCCAGCTCTTTGGCTCGGCAATGCCCACGCAAGCGTGGTCGCTGCACTCGCCTTGCATCGCTGTCCGGCGTGATTACTTCGAGGTAGCCACGATTTTTGCTGCTTGTTATGGGCGTTCCCCACACTATCGTGTGGGTCGGGCTATATTTTGGGGGCAATCGGCTACGCTTACGCTTGCCGCACACCTCCCAGAACCAAGCCTCGCTCCGCGAGTCTTGTCCCCAAGGGGTCACTATCCCTAACACAATGTAGTTATGCTCTATTTATTGAAATTTTTCACACAGCGGACTGAATGTCCTAATGATTTCACGCCATATTGAGCATAATTCGGCCAATCACTTTTATTTACAAACGATATATGACTAGCATGCTTACTGAGCCCTTCAGTATCATCTAGCCGAGTGTATTTTGGATCGTATGCAGTATGATATTCAGTCGAAGTCCAAAAGAAAGCATATTCTCCCAAAGCATTAAAATCGTCATGAATCGTTCGAGTTCCAGCCGGAAGTGCGGCAAATCCATATGCATCATCACCATTTCCTGAACGTTTTCCGTTATCATCCCAACCTTCGGCCCAACCACTTGTAGATTTCAACTTTTGGGCAGCTTTTGACTTCACGAAAAGCACATCGTCAATGTTTGTCCCTTCAACAACGCTAAACAAATATTTCCACTCTTTCATTGAAGGCAAATGCCAACCATCAGGACAAGCCTTCATTGCCGCATCATAAGTATATAGTCTACCATATTTTTTACAGCTGACATTTTTGTCATCATAACACCAACTATCTTCTGTCTTGAAATTCAAATTTTCAGCCATCCAAATCAATTTGCCAATAGTGATATACTTGTATGTTTTTTTGTCACGTTCATCAACGAATGTTCCATTTGGAGGATTATCAACAGGCTTTTTTGCAATTTCATTGACTGGTGACTGAACATCTTTTGGAGGCATTTTATTTTCAACCATTTGGCCAGTAGATTTATTTGTCGAATTCACATTAGAACTTTTAGTTTCATTTGGAACATATTTTCCTCTTAACAAACAATATTCAGCAGTAAATTTTCCATTTTCCAAGCCACGACCGATACAATATGCCATTATCTTCGAGCCGACAGTATATTTTTGCAGTTCTTCTTTTTCCGATTGGAAAAAATCTAAACCAACAGATTTAATCGGACCGTTCCCAGAAACTTCAAGTGTAATATCAGCAAAGCCTTCAGTTTCTTTGACAATTCCTACAATCGTGTATTTCGAATCCTTAAATTTTCCTGTATTTTCTTGAGGCTTTGCGAAAGCCTGCTGAATTTCATCAATTGAATATACCGCATCAGATTCCGCCATCGTCAAATTACCAAAGCCTTCAACAATCAGCCACAAACCGGCAAGGGCGCAAACAGCATACCATACAACAGGAATTACGGCAACATTATTAGATTCTTTTTCACAATTAAAGAATTTGCCGTCAACAATCCTAATAGAATCAAAAATCAGCCAGCCGCATAAGATTGTAAAGAAGAACCAAGTAATCAAATTCAATCCGAAATTTTCATTATAAATAGCAACCGCCAAAATGAAAACGACAAGTTGGATAAACCCGAATGCTTTTTTACCCCAGACAATATTATGAATGCCAAACCATCCAAATAACAAGGTTATAATAGCAACGAGTGCACGATTTGGAACTTGTTGGTTTTTCGCTTTAACACAAGTTTGTTTGTTAGTCGCAAAAGAATCCGTTGTCTCCGTCTTTTGTGTTTGGTTTAAATTAATGTTTATGGATGGAGCCTTAGGACTATTGACTTGAACAGATTCCGCTTTCTTTAACGGATTTCCGCACTTGGTGCAAAAAACAGTTCCATTAGGAAGTGAAGTGCCACATTTTGTGCAAAACATATTTTCTCCTTTCATAAGGAATGACCTTTTGACATAAAGCCAAAAGGTCTGCTATTTTTGAACAATTATTGAAGATCCTTTTTGCTAAAAGGCATTAAATAAGATTCCTTCTTACCATCAATAATCTTAAACGTTATATTCATATTTTTTTCTTCTAATTTATCCAACAGTTCAGGTTTATTTTGTGCAATCTGATTCATCATGTTTCTGACGCTAGCAGTCAATGCAACATTCAAATTTTCATTCATCTCTGCATCAATTTCAAAAACATAGACAATACCGGTTGTTTCCAACGAGATATCGACCCACTTGAAACCATTTTCAGGTTTTGTATTTTGCAAACTGACTTTTTCAGAAGCAACATAATCCGCAATAACATCCTCTTCACCACAGGCACTCAACATTAGTCCAGCAGCAACAAAGAAAAGAGCTAAAATCTTTTTCATCAGCATTACTCCTTTTTAGAAATCAAGCACCCGTTGCAGCGATGGTCACAACAGCCAAAACAATCAATGCCAGCGATACAAAGAAAGTCGCCTGCGAAGTTTCAAGCAGCTTGTTTCTTTTCCAAATGTAAGCCGGGAAAATAAGAAGCCAAAGAACGCTGAGGCCGAATTCCGAAACATTTTCATGTTTGAAATCCTTGCAATACTTCACAACGGCCTTTGCATCTAAAAAGTAGAGCAAATATGCAATCAAGGGGAACCAGCAAAATGCGATTGCCCCCCAAATTTTTCCGTTTCCAGGTTTTTGATTTGTTGTATTATCCATGATTATATCTCCTTGGTTATGGGTTAAAAATTTGTTGTCCTGCATTATATCCCTGATGGAGGCCCTCTTGAACATTAGGATCCCCAGCCAAAAGAATAATTGTTCCGACGATTAGCAGGATAAATAGAGCGAATGGTAGAAACACCAAAAACTTTGTTAGGGGCGCATTTCCTGTGAGAGGGCGTCCCCAGCGATCGCAATACGAGCCGCTTATAATGCAAATTAAATCTATAATTACCCAAATTCCTACAATAAACGAGGAAACAACAAGGCAAGTGAGTATAAGTTTGACAACTCCGAGAGTTGTTTTACCCACATAAAAATCATGTATTCCGAGCCACCCTAGAAATATGCACAGTAAACCCGTAACTTCCTTGCTTTTAAGTTCTTGAGGCGGGTTCGCAAAGGCCATTCCCATAGAAGCATGGTTTTGTTGATTTTGGTTCAAATTAATATTAATTGAGGGAGCTTCTGGATTTGCTATTTGATTGGGAACGGTATTCTGAGGAACGGGTTCAGTTGAAACATCCTTTGCAGGCATAGTCTCTTTTAAAGAATTTCCACAGACACCGCAGAAGGACTCTTCATCATTAACTTCTGATCCACATTTAGAACAAAACATAGTCTAGCCCTCCCGAGAAACAGGATCTTTTTCATTTTCATGTTTGAAGATGAAGGAGTATGCCAAAAAGCACGCTGCAGCTGCGAGCGAAGAAATGAATGCGGCAAGAAAAACTTTTCTCATATTCATCCTTTTTTAAAAAAGATTTTCTGAGTTACCTCTTGTTAAACAAGGATTCTTGCCAATTTTTGTGTGAATACAAAAAAGGCGTAGATCGTTGCATTTATCCACGTGAGGCTGTGCATGCTTAATAGACGATAAACGCAAACGACCCACGCCCCAAACGGGCTGTTGCCCCTGGTCATACGACCAAAGACCGACTAAAAAGTCGGTATAACAAACTGAAGCATACCGCAAAACGGCATACCTGCGTGAGCGTCCGCCTCGTTCTCGTCTATTTGAAATTTGCACATTTCACGTGGAGAACAAGAGCAAAACTCTCTATTTCATTCTAAAAATAACTAATAAATCAGCAAAAAACACATTTCCAGCAAAATTTCTAGCGAAAATGATGCCAAAAGCACAATTTTCCAAGCAAATACATATTCCAACTTGGAATGAACCTCCCTAAAACTTGCCTTTATGGGGCGAAAAAGGTATATTTAGAATGATAAGGATAATGCAACCCAATGGAAATTGACATCCAAATAGATTCCCTAACGAATTGCCTAGTGTGCCGAGAAACAGGAGAACAACTCGATACCGAATTTCGACTTGTCCTAAAAACTATTTCAAAAAAGGATGCAGCAGCACTACAACGAAAAGGATGGAAATTCGATTGGAGCATTCCCCATCAACATGATTATGAGGTTTACGAGCTACTGTTAAAAGGCGACCCACAAGTGCAGGGGATGATTGCCCTAAAGCACATCCGCGATCAATTCTATACACATGTAGATATCGTAGAAGCAGCTCCAGAGAATATCGGACATTTAGGGAAATACAAAGGTGTAGGAGCGCACCTCTTTGCAATAGCCTGCAAACTAAGCTGGGATGTCGGTAACGAGGGCTATGTTCAGTTTACTGCGAAAACGAACCTTGTAGAACATTATCGTGAAACTTTAGGAGCGCGAAACATCGATTCTCAAAAAATGTTCATCGACAGTTATGGAGCATTGAAACTAATCCGGACCTATTTTCCTGAGGAGGCATAATATGATTGTAGCAGAAATTGAACCAGTTGTTGCATCACGCAAGAGCGATATGCTGCGAGAAAAATTCGACCGCTTCGGTGAAGATTTTTCTGATGGTCGTTTAACCGAACAGTCTCCAACCGAGCGTCATTTCCGTTTGCATGAAGCGATCGCCTATTCAAACAGTTTAGGGCGTCCGCTCACAGAGCAGGAAATGAAGCTGTTCGAAATTTAAACGTTGGACATATTTTTCAGAAGGCCATTGCTGATAAAGCAATGGTCTTCTGTTTTGGGCGGGTGGGCGGGTAAGCCCGGGCGTTGCGGGTGCGGCGGCTGAGCACCCGCTAGAAAGGGTGGTGAGCAACGGCGTGCGAACCAGGGGAAGGCTTTCCCCTTCATAAAAAAACATCCGCCTCGTTAAAGACGGATGTTTGAATTTTTATAGATGGCCTGACTAGCGGACGACTTTTCTGTCTTCAGCGGTCATTTCCAAGAACTGAGCGACGGTCATCTGACCCTTATCGCCTTCCTTTCTCTTGTTGACAGCGATGAGACCTTCTGCCTGTTCCTTTTCGCCTACAATAATCTTGTACGGAATCTTCTGGAGTTCGCACTGGCGGATCTTGTAGCCGAGCTTTTCGTTGGATTCGTCGACTTCCACGCGGACGCCGGCGTTCACGAGTTCCTTCTCGACCTTCTTTGCGTAGTCAACGAACTTCTCGGAAATCGGGAGCACGCGGGCCTGCACCGGAGCGAGCCACAGCGGGAAATCGCCCATGAATTCTTCAATCAAAATGCCGAGGAAACGTTCGATGGAACCCACGGCCGCACGGTGCAACATCACCGGAATGTGCTTTTGGTTGTCCTTGCCGACATACTCGGCACCCAGACGCTGCGGGAGGTTGAAGTCCACCTGGATGGTACCGCACTGCCAGTCACGACCGAGGCTGTCCTTCAGCGTGAATTCAAGCTTCGGGCCGTAGAAGGCACCTTCACCCGGGTTCAAAATGTAGTCGAGGCCTGCGAGCTTCGTGGCTTCGGCGAGAGCGGCTTCAGCCTTGTCCCAGATTTCGTCGGAACCCACGCGCTTTTCCGGGCGGGTGGAGAACTTCACCACGATATCGTCGAAACCGAAGTCGTGGTAGATTTCCTTGACGAGGGCGCAGAAGTCGGCCACTTCGCTTGCAATCTGGTCTTCGGTACAGAAGATGTGGGCATCGTCCTGTACAAATCCG
>JAEEGI010026550.1_pt1 | contig 11146 bp, 8 predicted proteins | sample 8958751 | NCBI WGS metagenome assembly JAEEGI01 (sample SAMN16246545, study PRJNA631951) | gut metagenome | biome: gut microbiome; feature: rumen; material: KS-attached | host: Bos | place: Iran: Karaj | collected 2018-10 | reverse complement strand
TTATTAAATTTAAAATAAGGAAATACTCATAAAAAAATTTTAAATTGAAATTTTATTTATTTCTTAGATATACATATTTTTACTTATTTTTTACATTTTTTCTTATTCTTGAATTCATTAATATTAAAATAGTATTTTTCTTTTAATTAAAAAACATTAATTATAGATATTATATTATTATTTTAATAATTTATACAATATAAGAAAATTTTAAATTTGATTTTTATAATTATTAGAAACAAACCAAGTTAAATTAAGAATATAATCACAACCAATTCTTTTATCTGGATCAACAACAATTAAATTATTAATAACTTTTTTAATATGTTCATTAATATAATTTGGATAAGTAAAAGTTCCTTTTTTAATATATTTATATAAATCTTTTTCATTAGCTCCTTTAAAAGGAAAATCAGCACAACACATTTTATATAATAAAACACCTAAACTCCATAAATCAGAATTTTGTCCTTTATAATATCTTTTACTAGCAATTTCAGGTGACATATAATTTGGAGTTCCACAAAAAAAATTTTGAAGTCTATTTTCTGGATTATACATTCCAAATCCAAAATCTATAATTTTAATTGTTTTATTATTATCTAATAATATATTTTCTAATTTTATATCTCGATGAGCCATATGATTTCTATGTAAATATCCCATTGCTGAAAAAATTTGTTTAAAAAATTCTTTTATTATTTTTTCTTTTTCTTCACTTAAATTTTTTTGATTTCTTATATTTTTATTATAATAATCTCTTAATGAAATTCCATTAATTAATTCCATAATAATTAATATTTCTTTTTGAGTATAAATTACTTCTTTTAATTTAACTATATTTTTATGATTTGATCTTTTCATTATTTCAATTTCTCTAAAAACACATCTTTTTTTAGCAGAATCTGTTAATTTACTTCTATCATATATTTTCATTGCATATTTTATATTTGTAAATTTATCTGTTACTAATTTAACCTTTGCATAAGCACCTTTTCCTATTTCTTTACCTATAATATATTTACTTAATTTATCATTTGAATCTAAAAATAAGTTTATTGAATTATTATTTTGAGAAGTTGATCTTTCTTCTTTTTTTAAAATTGGTTTATTATTATTTCTTAATAAAAATGCATTATTTAAAGAAAAAATTTCTCTATAAAAAGGATGTATATTATTAAATTTTGAGATTGAACTATCTTTTGTTTTTATAAATGGAAGATTTGTTTGATAATTATGAAAATTAAATAATACTTTCTTATTTTTTTCTTCATAATTCATTCTAAATTTATCATAAAAAGTATTATTATTTTTAGTATTATATATTGGCTTTTGACTAAACCCATTTGTCCTTGTTTTATTCATAAAAGAATAATCATTTGATGTATTAGGTTTTCTATAAAAAGAATATGTTTGTGTATTATTAAAAGTTTTTGAATTTGGATTTGTTTTTTCATTTGAAAAAGACTCTGTATGTTTTGACTATTAGTATATTATATATTAATTTATTACACTTGATTTATTATTATTTGATATATATTCTAATCCTTTTTTACCTACTCTTAATCTTTTATCACTAGGAAAATTAGAATAAATGTCTAAATGTCTAAAACTTTTAATATCCATAATTTTATTATTCTTTTTTTCAATCAAAAAAAACAATTAAAAAAATATTTATTAAAAAACTTAAATAATTTTAAAAATAAAAAATTTATAATAGCCAAATTTCAATATTAAAAAGTATAAATAAATATTTATTCTTCTTTAGCAATAACAGGTTTATCTCCTTTTCTTTGATTAGCAACTCTATATAATCCTTTAGCCATTTCACTCATTTGATCTTTTCTATATCTAGAAACATATCTAATTCTTCTATCAACAGTACTTCTTACTCTAACAATTCTTGCATGAATTCCACAAGATACACAATATTGATTTTTAATATATAATTTAGGCATTTGATATTTTTCATCACCTTCATTGTATACACTTACTTCTTCAATATCTCTTTTTGAACTTCCATCTACCATATTTTTTATTAAAAACCTTTTTATTGCTTTATCTTTTGGACATAATCTAAAACAATTTTCACAATGAATTGGATCACTATGTCCTTTGTGATTTTTATTTCTTCCGTTATTTCTTCGCTTTTTTGGCATTTAAGTTTTTAAATAGATATTTTTTTAAATTAATTGATTAATTTTAATTATTTTTTTTAAAGTTCATCAAACAATAATTAATATGGATGATATATATTCAATGATTATTATTTATTAAAAAAAGGATAACTATTTTAAATATATTTTTATTCTTTAAAACAATAATATATTTTATAATATTTTAAAACAATGAAAACTTCAATATATTAAATATAATTTTTCCAAAAAAATGAGAATGTATATTAAAAGCTTTTTAAATAACAAATTAAAATAAAAATTCTTTTAAATTGAATATAATTAAACCTATTTAACTATCTTCAATCATTGCAGTCAAAACATCTTTAATAAGAACTTTAAATTCTTCAAAATCAATTTTTCCAGAATGATCAGTATCTAAATGTTCAAGAACTTCTTTAACATCTTCTTTTGAAGGTGGTTCAGCTCCCATATCATTTGATATTTGAGCCATTACTTTTTCTAATTCACTTTCATCAATTTGACCTGATTTATCTGTATCTACACTATCAAAAGCAACTTTTGCAACTTCATTTAATTTTTTTTCATTGTTAAGAATATCTTTTATTGTACTTGACATTTTTTTAATTTAACTTTATTATTTTGATATTTATATGATTATTGGAGATTTAATTTAATTTTTTATTTTTTTTTATTTATTAATTTTTTTAATTATATTCCTTATAATATTTCATTTATTTTCTTTTCTTCTTTAAATTATTTAATCTATTATTTACCTTTATCTTTGATTTTAATATATTCTTTCATTTCTACTTTTTTAATTTATTAAAAGTATTTCTTCCTTTTTAAATTTTATAATTTGTATTTCTTTATTAATACTTAATTTATTTTGAATTTATTTTAAAGTTTGAAAAATTTAAATTGATTTTAATTCAATTTATTCCTTTAAATAGAGTATTTCTATATCATTTATTTCTTAAATCTTCTAATTTCTTTTTATATATTCAATTTTTATTATTTTGTTCTTTTTTATGAATTTATTTTTATATAATATTTTAGAATTATCATTTTTACTTTCTTTTCATTGTTGATTAATATATATTATTAAATTATTTTGTTCATTTAATATATTCACTTGATGTTATCTTTATTTTATTTATTTTGAATTCATTTAATTTATAATTCATCTATTATTTATAGTGTTTTTATATATTTTATTAAACTATTTAATATAAATTGAAGGGTTTGTTTGAATTTATTTTTTATTTGGATTTAATATTTAATATGGATTTACACTTATATTTTTGATTTCAAAATATTTTTAATAATTCAACATTATGTTATTATATTGGATCTGGATTATTTATTTTATTTAAAAAGAATTGATTTTTTTAACCAAATTTTTATCATTTTATCATATGAAGCAATACAATTATATTTTATTTTTGATAATCCTAAAATTATTGTTTATTAAATATATTTTAATTTATCTTTCATTTAGAAAGAATATCACTTTTTTCTTTCTTTTTATCATGAAAAATATAAATTAAATAATTTAATATTAATTAAATTTTGAAATAATTATTTATAATTGTATAGAAATATTTATGATAAAAAATAAGTGAAAATTTATAATTATTCAATATTGAAATAAACAATATAAAGAATTCTTAAAAATATATTTTAAACACTTTATTTCTTAAAATAATAATTGATTTTGTAATAAAGAATATAATACTTATAAATTATATTATAAATATTCATTATTTAAAACAATTTCAAAAACAAAATTATTTTTTCTTTTAATTAAAATTAGAAAGAAATGGTAATTTAAAAAAAAAAAAAGTGAGTCTTATAATGAATTTAAAAGATTTTTCAATATATAATTTATCAAAGCAAAAACATTAATAGATAATATATAAAAAAATGGAATAAAATAAATAAATTATTTGTAATATAGAATTTAAACATTTGAATAATTTTTATAAATCCATTAAATTAGCAGCATTATCTGATTCTATTGTACTATAAGATTTAAATTTTATAAAATAAATAATATATAATATTAAAATAATTGGAACAATACAATTTAAAATTTGATGAAATACTACTGTTTTTATTATATCTTTTCCTTCAAAAATTCCATTTCTTAATTGATGAATAAAATATAATATTGAAATTAATGAATTAAAACCTGTAAAATAAGAAAATATTTTTTTGTCTAATTTTATCTTTACTTTACGTAATGATAACCATAAATGAAATATTAAAACTTCTTCCATCACTAATTGAAAATAATAAAAAAGAAATTTTATCTCTGATGTATGTAAAATAATATCATCTATTAAAACTAATATATTAAATAAAGTTAAATATAATTTCAAATTTCTAATTTTATTATTATTATTAATGTTTTGATTTTCATTTTCCATTTTCATAAATAAATAAAATTTTTTTGAATAAAACAATTATTATTAAATATTAATATTTTATAATTTTTTTTAATTTATTCAAAAAAAGAATTATTTTTGAAATATAATCATTTGTCTTTTATTTAAAAATTAGAAAATATGATATAAACTTAGTATTGAAAATGATTAAACAATTAAATTATTTATGATTTTATTGAGATATTTGATTAAATAAAGATAAAAATTATGCGTCGATTGTTTTTAAACTATGAATTCTTAATCTGATATATTTTAACTATAAACAAATTGATTGTTATTAAATAAATAAAATTCCAAATTAACATTTTCCTAAATTAAATTTAAATATTATCAATTAAAACAAAATACAAAAACTTTATTCAAAAATAGTATGATTCAAAAATATATTTAACTGATATTCCAAAAAAGGATTCTTTGAAAAAAAAAAACAAAAATAATGTAAAAAGAAATAAATTCTTTAAATTATAATTGAAATTTATAGGCTTTTAAAGAAAAAAAGAAGATTAATTTCATTCAAACAATCTAAAATGAAAAATAAAAATAGACCAAAACTATAAATGGTAAAGAAATATTTAAGTTTATAGTGAAAAATAATTAATAAATAAAAAATATAATTTAAATTAGAAATTAGGGAATATAATAAATTTCACATTATCTAAATATTAAATATGTTAATATATATTTTATTAATGTTTAATAAATACATAAAATTTTTTAATAAAAAATTCAGGTCTTATGAATATTTTTATAAATATTAAAAAATAATATAAATAATTTAGATGAATTTTTTTTCATAAAAACAAAAAAAATAAAGTAAAATTATTTGAAATATAAAAAAACTAAAGATATCATCACAAAAATTTTAAACAAATTGTTTTATTTAAAAAAACTTCTATTATTACTTTTAATTTGAACTTTATTATTAGATTTACTTATATTAGTTTTTTGAATAGAAACTTTACCCATATCAAAACTTTTTTTATTTAAATTACTATTTTTTGATTTATTAATTTTTAAATGATTAATATTCTTTTTTAAATTCATATATTGTTCAGTTAAATTAATTGAATTTTTTAGAACTTTTTCATTTGTAACATTCCTAGATAATTTATTTATAGATGTTTTAATATTTTTTGGTTTACTCATATTCATATTTTTAACAAGTTTATTTTTATTTGGAAAATTTAAAGGTTTTTTATTTATAATATGAGTAGTTTTATAAATTTCTGATAATAAACTTTTTTTAAAGGAAGTATTTAATTTATTTAAAGTATTATTTGAATTTTCTTCCTTTAACTGTTTATTTCTTGATTTATTTATTCTTTTAGCAGGAATAGTATTTATATTATTTACAAAAGAAATATTTATTTTTGGTTTTAATATAATATTATTATTTGTTATATTATGTGAATTATTATCATTAGAAGTAATATGATTTGATTGAATTATATTTGATATTTTTTTCTTTGAATTAGAAGAATTTAAATCTGATAATAATGAAATTTCTGCATAATTATTATTATTATAATTTGTAGTATTATAACTAATTGTATCAATATTACTTTTTGAACTCTTATCATTTATACTTAAAGCTTTATTGTGATTATTATTATTAGTTTTTTTAAGGAGATTAAATAACAAATGCCTTTTAGATATATTATTATTTGGATTAATTATAATATTTCCTGTGTTTATTCTTTTCTTTGTAATAATCGGTGATTTCTTTGGTTTATTTGAGGAAATAGATTTATTATGTAATGAACTGGAATTTGGATTGTAATTATAATTTCTTATTTTTTGACTTACTACTTCTTTACTTTTATTAACATTACTATTTTTACTTTTACTTAAACTACTACTTTGATTATTTATATCAGAATATAATGTTATCATCTTTTGCATATTAGTTGTCTTATTTAATATATCTTTTGATGTATTCCCAATTTTTAAAATATCAAAAAAATTATTATTTGTATTTCTTGAATTATTATTATATTTTCCATGACTGATATTTAAAATTTTTTTGCTTAAAAAATTCTTTTTTTTATTATTACGAATATAACTCATTTTTTGTAAAATATTTTTTCTAAAATCAAACGAATGTTTAATATCTTCTTGAATATTCATTTTATTTTTCTTTTTATTTTGGGAATTATTTGTAGATTGGTTTTTAGGTTGAATTTTTGAATTATTAGGAACATTATCATTATTTCTTGTTTTAATATTTCTTGATTTATTATTCAAATTCACATTAACATTCCCATTATTATTATTTTCAGATCTTCCTTCACCAAAAGTAAATATTTCCATATTAATATTATTATCATTTCCTTTATCTTTAGTAATATCAGTTAATTTTTGAGTTAAACTTTCAATTAAAGGTTTAATATTTCTTGTATTTTTATTATCATCATTTGATTCAAGAAAATCTAAATTTGATTTTCTTTTTGGTTCTTCAGATACTCCTTTTCTTTCTAAAGGCATTGTCAAAAGTAAATTTTCTAATATTTCACATAAGTCTTTATATTTAAAATGTGCTCCTCCTTCATAAAATTGTTGTTCATTCGTATCATTTCCAAAATAAACTCCTTTATAATTATTAACATCAAACATTTTAAAAATAAATTAAAAAAATGTTAATATAATTTAAAAAATTAAACTTAAAATTTATTGATTCAAAATTATTAATTCCTTATTTTTATTTAATATAAAATAATATTTTTTAAGATTGTTGTTCTTGATCTTTAGGTTTAACTTCTTCTTCTTCTTCATTTTCCATATAACCTCCAATCACTTCACCATCTTGAGGAGCTTCTTCATGGCCATCTCCTTTTTCTTCAGTTGGTTTTTCTTCAGTTGGTTTTTCTTCAGTTGGTTTTTCTTCAGTTGGTTTCTCTTCAGTTGGTTTCTCTTCTGCCTCTTTATTATCACCAGTATTCTCACCTTCATTTCCTTCTTTATTTTCTCCTTCATTTCCTTCTTTATTTTCACCTTCATTTCCTTCTACATTTTCACCTTCATTTCCTTCTTTATTTTCATCTTCATTTCCTTCTTTATTTTCATCTTCATTTCCATCCATTTCTCTTTCATCAATTGGTTTCTTATCTTCAACTTCTTCTTGATCTTGATAATCAACTTCTGTCTCTTTTTTAACCTTCATATTATGTCTCCATGCTTTTTCTTCGAAAGGTATTTTCTTCACAGGATAAACATTTTCAGTAGGATATTTATCAGCATCCTTACTTTCATATTGACCAAAATCAGAAGGTAATCTATAAGACCCAGGACCAGGATAATTACTTCTAGAATCAACAATCTTATATTTTCCATATATATTCCCATTGGTGTAACTTCTAAATCTACTATCAAAAATTTTTCCAATTAAAGGTTTTGAATCATATTTTCCAGGTCCTGGAAATGGACTATATTTATAATTAAACCTCTTTCCTTCCTTATCACCAAATTTCATACTTGAAACATTAGTAATATTACTAACAGGATATCTTCCTTTCTCATTGATTTTAATAGCAATACCATATTCACCAGGACCAGGAAAAACATTTTTCTTTTTATCATCGTTTTCTTTGTTTTCCTTATCATTCCCTTTAGAATCATCATTTCTTCCTCTCATAGTGAATTTAAGACCATCCATACCGAAAGGTTTAGGCATGAAATATTTACCAGCTCCAGGAACATTAGGATCATCAGGGTGTTGTCCTTCAACATAAACACGCTTATATCTTTCACGTCCATTAGCCATAGAATATTTAGGACCATGTGGGTGAACAGGATCAAAATCTGTTGGGAATGAATAAAATTTAGTGTTCACCCCTTTTTGAGATAATGTGAAGTCCACTCGCTTACCATATCCCATTGTAGTAGTACGTTTCGAACGAACTTCTGGAAGAGTATAGTATTGGTCTGTCTTTCCTGTTTTGTTGTCTTTTGGCTCTTTCCATACCTTTTGTATTGGAAATCTTGCTGCTTTTGGGAAGGAATACATTTGTTTAGTAAGTGAATTATTCACTTGTGAACGACTTATTGCTTCTCCGGATTTTATTATTACTGACATTTTTTTTAAAATTGTTTTTTTTTTTTTATTTTATTCAATTTTTTATGTAACTTAAATTTATATTAATTTTTTTTGCATGTTTTTATTGTTTGTTCATTTTTTATATTTATTTGAATTATTTTTATTTCATAATAATTATCTACATTAAAATATTTCTATCTTTTAATATAAAAAATTAAATATTATTAGACATGATTTTTTTAATTATAATTTTTTTACTTTATGTTCAGTATCAGGAATTCTTTAATAAGTATTTAATTGATAAAAAATAAAAAATTATAATAAACTTTATATATATTTATCTTTAAATAATATATAAAAATATCAACTAAAAATAAGCATATTCAATATTATTATAAAAATCTCATATATTATCAGAACCATTTTTAAATATTGAGAAAATAAAAATTATGATCTAAAAAAGTAAAAAAAAGCAATTAAGTATTTTATTAAGAAAAAGTCCAAAAACTCTTAAAGATTTTGTAAAAAATCAGGATTAATAGAAAAAGCATCTTTTGGAAAATATTTTTAACATAAAGATTCAAAAAATAATAATCAGTACAATGAATATAATAGAAAAAAACAATAAAATGCAACCTTGAAAACAGTATTAACTGATTTTATCTTATCTAAAAAAAAACCGAAATAATTTTTATGTAATGATTTATTAAATAGAATATAATTGTAATAAAAATTATAAATTTATTTATCCATTTTGTGATTTTAAAAAATCATACTTTACCTGAAGTTTATTAAAAATTGGTTATTCAAAAAAATAATGATAGTGTTCTGCAATTGATGTTTATGAATTGCTAAATAGAAATTTCCTATTAAAGAAAATAAAAAATAATAAAATTTAAAAAATGTATTAAAAAAATAATATATAATAATATTTTCACATTCTTTCTTCATTTTAATGATATTTTAATCATGTTTTTTTATTGGTTTTTAACACTTAATAAAATCAAAAATTATAATCTATATTTTTCTTTTTAATTAATAATATTTTTTATTTTTCTTTAAAAGATATAACTTTAAAAAAAAGTAGAATTATAATTTACCAAAAAAATTTAAACAAATTTATCATAAAATCTTCAAAACTTACATTTTTTCTTGAACTTTTATAAGATGTCCTAATATATTTTTCATTCAAATTATCAGATACTAGAAGATATTTTAAAGAATTAATTAGAATTTGTTGATATTTTATTTATTTTTTTGTTTTACTGAATTAGCTTGTTTTAGTTTAAATTTTCCTTTTCAAAATTATTTAATTTTTTTTGTTTCTTGTATTAGAATGTTCATCGTATTCTCTTAAATTTGTTGGCAATTAATATCTCTCTAAATGAAGTTGTAAATAAATGCTCTTTTTCTGTAAGTTTTTCTCTTTTTTAATTATTTTTTTAAAGGAATTATTTTATAAATTAGGTTTTTTTTGGTATTATTTTGAAAACTTAAATTTATAGAAGATTTAGTTGATGATATAGAAATAAATTCTTTATTAAAATTATAACTAAGAAAATTTAGGATTTCTTCGACATTTTTAATAAATATTATTTAAAAATTCAAAATAAAAGTATTGCCAAATAAAAAAAAAATTTTTAAAATCACACTTTGATGATTATTTATATTATTTATTTATAATAGTTTACAAAATCAAAATTAAATAATATCAATATATAATTAGGAATAAAATATAAACAAGAATTAAAATAATTTACATTCACATTCATTGTTCTTAATATCTTCGTTAACATCAACATAATATTCTTTATATGATTTAATTTCTATAACTTCTTTAATTGATTTAGAATTATCTTTTTCATCAATAAAGCTGATTTTTCTTTTTGTATTTGAAGGATTTGTAGAATTATTATTCTTGAAAGAATTTAAATTTAAAGATGAATTTATACTTGAATTAATTCTACTATTCCCTTTTTTCATCATATTTTCAAATGATATTTTTCCTTTTCTATTTAAATTTGTATTATCTTCGATGAAATTTTTATTTCCTTGATTTTCCATTTTAAATCAAAATTAAAGTTATTTTCATTATTTTCTAGTATTTAATAAATTAAACTTTTATTAGTATTTTTTAATAAAATTTTTAAAAAGTTTTTTATTTTTAATATTATAATTGAATTACTATTCACATTTAAACTTATTAAAAATACCTTTTAAAGATAGTTATTTATTAGTAATATTTTTTATTTTCAATTTATAAAGAAAAACATTATAAAAATCAAATTAAAACTCATTATTTATTTTAATTTATTGATCTTAAAGAAATTACTATTATACATTTCATAAAAAATTGATGAAAAAAAATTTAAATTTCCTTAGCTTCTTTTCAAGGATAAGAAAAATTTTGTAAAGGAGAGTGTGATTCTTTTTATTTTAAAAAGTTTACATATTCACTTTTATTGTAGATTATTGATTTCAATTCTTTTATTATAAAATAATCCCAATCATCAAAAAAAGATGAAAAT
>JAEEGI010026548.1_pt1 | contig 11147 bp, 11 predicted proteins | sample 8958751 | NCBI WGS metagenome assembly JAEEGI01 (sample SAMN16246545, study PRJNA631951) | gut metagenome | biome: gut microbiome; feature: rumen; material: KS-attached | host: Bos | place: Iran: Karaj | collected 2018-10 | reverse complement strand
CCGCTCCTTATTGCTCGCTGTATCCGCCCCCGGCGGCGCTCGCAATCGTCCCCGCTTCGATACCGCTGCATAAATTTTTCAGGCCGCCGCTTCCCGCGGCGGCCTGATGAAAAGTGGAGGCGCCATCCGGATTTGAACCGGAGCAATCGCGGATTTGCAGTCCGCTGCCTTACCACTTGGCTATGGCGCCATTGGAGCGGGCAACGAGATTCGAACTCGCTACCTCCACCTTGGCAAGGTGGCGCTCTGCCAAATGAGCTATGCCCGCATATGGTGCCTCAGGCCAGAATTGAACTGGCGACACGCGGATTTTCAGTCCGCTGCTCTACCTACTGAGCTACCGAGGCAAATTGGCCCCGCCATGGAGACGGGATTGGTGGGAACAACAGGACTTGAACCTGTGACCCCATGCTTGTAAGGCATGTGCTCTAACCAGCTGAGCTATGCTCCCGTTTTGGCGGCTTCGCTATTGTATCAAAGGGGTATGTAGATGTCAAGGGTAAATTTCATTTTTTCTCCCCGGTCCGGCGGGCAAAGACGGTTGCGAAATCCATACGGCGGATGTATAATATATAAATCTTGATCCGATGAAGCCCGGCGGACCCCATGCGGAGCCGGACGAATAAGGAGACATGTCCATGAAGATCGTAATAATCGGCGGAGGCAAGGTCGGCTTCGCCATCGCCCGGGAGATGTCCGGCGAGGGACACGATATCACCATCATCGACCACAACCGGGACAGCGTGGAGAGCCTGTCCGTGGCGCTGGACTGCATGGTCATCCAGGGCGACGGCAACTCTCTGGAGGCCCAGCGGGCCGCCAACGTGGGGGAGAGCGACCTGATGATCGCCGCCACGCCCAACGACGAGGTGAACATCCTTTGCTGCATCCTGGCCAAAAAGCTGGGCTGCCGCAACAACATTGCCCGGATCCGCCGATGGGAGTACAATGAAGAGATACACCTGCTCCAGGAGGAGCTGGGCCTGTCCATGACGGTGACGCCCGACGGCTCCGCCGCCCGGGAGCTCTTCCGGCTGCTCCAGTTCCCCGGCTTCCTCAAGCGCAGCTCCTTCTCAAAGAGCCGCGTGGAGATCGTGGGCGTGGAGCTGAACGACAAGAGCATCCTGGTGGGGAAGCAGCTGTCAGACCTGCCCAGGCTGCTGCGGCAGAAGATCCTGATCTGCGCCGTGAAAAGGGGAGAGGAGACTGTCATCCCCACCGGCTCCTTCCGGCTCCAGGCCGGAGACGAGCTGCTTGTCACCGCCCCTGCCGCGGAGCTGTCCCGGCTGATGGAGCACCTGGGCCTGCGCTCGAAAAAGGTCCGCAACGTGATGATCATCGGCGGCAGCCGGGTGGGCATCAACCTGGCGCATATGCTGTGCCAGGCGGACGTGCGGGTCAAGCTCATCGACAGAGGCCCGGAAAAATGCCGGGCCCTGGCGGAGATGCTGCCCGCGGTCCAGGTGATCTGCGCCGACGGGACCCGGCAGGAGGTGCTGCGCCGGGAGAACATCACCCAGATGGACGCGGTCGTAGCGCTCACCAACATGGACGAGGAGAACGTCTTCATCTGCATGTACGCCGACATGATGGGCGTGCCCCAGGTCATTCCCAAGGTCAACCGCACGGAGTACACCGCCGTGTGTCAGAACTGCGGCATCCGCGCCATGATCAGCCCCAAGGACATCTGCGCCCAGGAGATCACCCGCTACGTGCGGGCCATGCAGAGCACCGACGCGGAGAGCGTCCTGTCCATGTACACCCTGATGGACGGCAGCGTGGAGGCCCTGGAGTTTGAAGTCAAGGGCGATGTGCCCCACCTGGGCGAGCGGCTGGCGGACGTGAGGCTCAAGCCCAATATCCTGCTTTGCTGCATCACCCGCCAGGGCAAGGTGATCTTCCCCGGCGGCAGCGACAGCCTCCAGGAAGGCGATATCGCCGTGGTGGCCACTACCCGCAACCGTGTCATCGTGGAGCTGCGGGACATTTTCGAGGACTGAGGGGATCGGACATGAACATTGCCGTGATATGCCGGATCCTGGGCCTGGTCCTGGAGGTGGAGGCCGCCTTTATGACCCCCGCCCTGGGCATCGGCCTGTATAGAGGGGAGTGGGGCGGCGTGGCGGGCCTCTCCGCCGCCATGGCCGCGCTGCTGCTGTGCGGACTGATCCTCCGCCGGATCCCGGCCAAGCGCTCGGAGTTCTACGCCCGGGAAGGCCTTGTCACCGTGGGGCTGGCCTGGGTGCTGCTGTCGGCCTTCGGCGGCCTGCCCTTCTGCATCAGCGGGGACATCCCCTCCTTCGTCGACTGCTTTTTCGAGACCGTCTCCGGCTTCACCACTACCGGGGCCAGCATCGTCCCGGCGGTGGAGAACATGCCCATGAGCCTGCTGTACTGGCGCAGCTTCACCAACTGGCTGGGCGGCATGGGCGTGCTGGTGTTCGTGCTGGCGGTGAGCAACTTCACCGAGAACTCCGGGGACACCCTCTATCTGCTCCGGGCCGAATCCCCGGGCATCAATGTGGGCAAGCTGGTGCCCCGGATGCGCAAGAGCTCTTCGATCCTCTACGCCATCTATTTCGGGCTCTCTGTGATGGAGTTCCTGCTGCTGGTGGTGGATATGCCCGCGTTCGACGCGCTGTGCACCGTTTTCGCCACCGGCGGCACCGGCGGCTTTTCCGTGCGCAACGCGGGCATCGCCGCGTACAGCGTGTACGCCCAGCGCGTCATCACGGTGTTCATGCTGCTGTTCAGCGTGAACTTCTCCGTATACTATTTAATATTGCTCCGCCGCTTCGGCGCCGCGTTCCGCAATGAGGAGCTGTGGGGCTTCGTGGGGATCTACACCTTCTTCACCCTTGTGGTGGCGCTGGATATCCGCACGCTCATGGGCTCCTTCTCCACCGCGCTGCACCACGCGGCCTTCACCGTCTCGTCCATCATCAGCACCACGGGCTTCGCCATCTCGGACTTCGACGCCTGGCCATGGCTGTCCAAGACGATCCTGGTGTTCGTCATGTTCATCGGCGCCTGCGCCGGGTCCACCGGCGGCGGCATCAAGGTGGTCCGGGCCCTGTTCGCCTGGAAGATCGTCCGCCGCGGGGTCCGCCGGGCCATCCATCCCCAGGAGGTCCGCATGATCCACATGGACGGCGACGCCGTGGAGGAGGCGACCGTGGACTCCGTGTCCGCATTTTTGCTGGTTTACGTAATGCTGTTCGCCGGGGCCGTGCTGCTGCTCTCCCTGGACCATCTGGACTTTACGACCACCTTCTCGGCGGTGGCGGCGTGCCTGAACAATATCGGCCCCGCCCTGGGAAAGGCGGGTCCCATGCTCAATTACAACTGTTTTTCTCCCTTCGGAAAGATCCTGCTGGCTTTTTCCATGCTGTTCGGACGGCTGGAGGTTTATCCCATGCTGGTGCTGTTCGTCCCGGCGGCCTGGAAAAAATAATACATTTTATAGGAACGGATGTTCCGTCAATAGTGTGTTTTTGTCACATGTTCGGGGAATGCTTTTTATAGAGAATTACCAATCGAAAAAAGTAGAATTCCTACAATTCATGTGATAAAATAAATTTTATGCAGAATCGGCCCGGGCTGAGGGCCGATCAGTATCAGAGAATGAGGTGGTAAGGATGTCTTTGAAGCTCCTGAGCGGGGTCCATATCCCCCACAGGAAAAACACAGCCGAAATGCCGCCTGTCCGGATGCCCCCTCCCGCGACCGTCACCATTCCCATGGGCATGCACATTGGCCGTCCGGCCAACTGCGTCGTGAAGCCCGGTGACCATGTGGATGTGGGGCAGCTCATCGGAGAATCCGGCGGGTATGTTTCGGCGCCGATCTACGCCAGCGTCTCCGGCACGGTCAAACGGATCGTACCGGTGCTGCAGTTCATGGGCACGTCCTGCCAGGGCGTGCTGATCGAGTCTGACGGGGCCATGACCCCCGTGCCCGACCTGAAAGCGCCTGAGATCACCGGCTACGACAGCTTCATCGCGGCGGTGCGCAGCAGCGGCGTCGTGGGTCTGGGCGGCGCTACCTTCCCCACGTCCGTCAAGCTGGACGTGAAGGACACCTCCAAAATCCAGGAGGTCATCATCAACGGTGCCGAGTGCGAAGGCTACATAACCAGCGACCACCGCACCATGCTCGACCGCACCGACGACGTTATGGCCGGCTGCGCTCTTCTGGAGAAGTGGCTGGACGTGAAGAAGATCGTCATCGCCATCGAGGACAACAAGCCCGACTGCATCGCCAAGCTCACCGAGGCCGCCAAGGGCGACCCCTGCGTGGAGGTCCGCACGCTGCCCAGCCTGTACCCCCAGGGCGGTGAGAAGGTCCTGGTCTACCACGTCACCGGCAAGATCATTCCCGAGGGCAAGCTCCCTCTGGACGTGGGCAGCATCGTCATGAACGTCACCTCCCTGGCGGAGCTGGCCAGATACTGCGCCACGGGCATGCCTCTGGTGGAGAAGTGCGTCACCGTGGACGGCTCCGCCGTCAAGGAGCCCAAGAACGTCATCGCCCCCATCGGCACCTCCAGCCGCGAGGTGGTGGAGTTTGCCGGCGGCCTGAAGGAAGAGCTGGGCAAGCTGGTACAGGGCGGCCCCATGATGGGCGTGGCCCAGTACGACTTCGACGCTCCCGTGGCCAAGGGCACCAGCGCTCTGCTGTGCTTCAACCGGGAGGACGCCAGGCCCGTGGAGCCCTCCGCCTGCATCAAGTGCGGCGGCTGCATCGACCACTGCCCCATGAACCTGATGCCCATGGAGTTCGAGCGTGCCTTTGAGAACAAGGACGCGGAGCTCCTGAAGAAACTGAAGATCAACCTTTGCATGGAGTGCGGCTGCTGCGCCTTCCAGTGTCCGGCCCACCGGCCCCTGGTCCAGGTGAACAAGCTGGCCAAGGTCCTGGTCCGGGAATATGACGCAAAGCAGAAGGAGGCGAAGAAATGAACAACGATCTGATCGTAAGCGTTTCGCCCCACTACCACAAGAAGGGCGCCACGACCCAGCGGATCATGCTGGACGTGCTCATCGCCCTTGCCCCCGCTCTGATCGCCGGCTGCGTGATCTTCGGCATGCGGTCCCTGCTTCTGACGGTGGTCTCCGCGGCCAACTGCGTGCTGCTGGAGTCCATCTGGAACCGCCTGATGAAGAAGGACGACACCGTGTCGGATCTCTCCGCGGTGGTCACCGGCGTGCTCATCGCCTTCAACGTGCCCGCGGGCATGCCCGTGTGGCAGCTTCTGGTGGGCGACTTCATCGCCATCATCATCGTCAAGATGCTCTTCGGCGGTCTGGGCTGCAACTTCGTCAACCCCGCTCTGGTGGGCCGCGTCACCATGATGCTCTCCTTCACCAGCGGCATGACCGCCTACAACACCGGCGTAGCAAAGATCGACGCCCTGTCCTCCGCCACCCCGCTGAGCGCCATGAGCAGCCTGCACCTGAGCGACATCGGGACCCTGCTGCTGGGCCAGCACGGCGGCATGCTGGGCGAGACCTGCGCCATCGCGCTGATCATCGGCGGCGTGTACCTGGTGGTCAAGGACGTCATCAAGCCCACCATCCCCCTGTGCTTCGCCGGCTCGGTGTTCGTCTTCACCCTGCTCTTCACCGGCTTCAACTTTGAGACCGCGGTGCTGTCCGTGTTCTCCGGCGGTCTGATGCTGGGCGCCATCTTCATGGCCACCGACTATGTCACCAGCCCCATGACCGGCAAGGGCCGCGTGATCTTCGCGGTGGGCTGCGGTTTCCTGACCACCTGCATCCGTCTGTTCGCGAGCTCGGCGGAAGGCGTCTCCTTCGCTATCCTGCTGATGAACCTGCTGGTGCCCTACATCAACGACGGCACCCGGACCAAACCCCTGGGAGGTGTGGACGCGTAATGGAAGCTGAGAAGAAGAACAACTCTCTGTGGACGGACATGCTCCGCCCCGTGGTGGTCCTTGTCGTCATCTGCCTGGTGGCCTCCGCGCTGCTGGGGATCGTCAACGCCAAGACCGCTCCCGTCATCAAGGCCAACGAGATGGCCGCTCTGGCCGAGTCCATGCGCACCGCGCTGCCCGCCGCGAAGGAATTCGAGACGCTGGAGGTCAGCCCCGAGCTGGCCGCCAAGGGCGTCACCGGCTTCTACAAGGGCGACAATGACACCGGCTATGTGGTCGTCGCGGCCAACAAGGGCTACGGCGGCGACGTGGTGGTCACCGTGGGCTTCGACGCCGCGGGCACCATCCTGAACGTGGACGCCAACGTCTCCACCGAGACCCAGGGCGTGGGCAGCAAGGTCGGCGAGCGGGCCATCCTGGACCGCTTTACCGGGATCTCCGGCAACGCCGACGACGTGACCCTCCGCTCCGGCGCCACCTACACCAGCAACGCGGTCCGCAGCAGCGTCAACGCTGCCTTCGAAGCCGTGGCTGCTGTGATCGGATAATAGGGAGGAGAAGATTATGAAAAAACAATGGCAGATCCTCCTCAACGGCATTTTCAGGGAAAACCCGGTGCTGATCCTGCTGCTGGGCTGCTGCTCCACGCTGGCGATCTCCGTCACCGTACTGGGCAGCCTTGGCATGGGCGCGGCGCTGACCTTCGTGCTGGTCTGCTCCAACATCGTCATCTCCGCCCTGCGCAAGGTGATCCCCGACAAGATCCGCATCCCCTGCTACATCATCGTGGTCGCCACCTTCGTCACCCTGGTGGAGATGGTGGTCAAGGCCTACATGCAGACCCTGTACGACGCCCTGGGCATTTTCCTGCCGCTGATCGTGGTCAACTGCATCGTTCTCGGCCGTGCCGAGATGTTCGCCAACAAGAACAACATGCTCGACAGCCTGTTTGACGGCCTGGGCATGGGCATCGGCTACACCATGGTACTGACCGCCATGGCCGTGGTCCGCGAGCTCATCGGCGCCGGCAGCCTGCTGGGCAAGCAGATCATCCCCGAGGAATACACCATCCGCATCCTGGCCCAGACCCCCGGCGGGTTCTTCATGTTCGGCTTCATGATGGCCCTGCTGGTCTGGGGTCTCGACAGGCACGGCAAGAAGTTCAAGCCCGAGATGGGCTGCGGCGAGAACGGCTGCGCCAACTGCTCCATGGCGGATGGCTGCACCAGCAAGAATGACAAGGAGGTGGCGTGATGCTTATGAAATGCCTCTCGATCATGTTCGTCATGATCTTCACCCAGAACTACGTGCTCGTTCAGTTCCTGGGCATCTGCCCCTTCCTGGGCGTCTCCAAGAAGTTCGACTCCGCCATCGGCATGAGCGGCGCCGTGGTCTTCGTCATGACCCTGGCCAGCGCCGCCACCTGGCTGATCTACACCTACGTCATGGTCCCCGCCGGACTGGAGTACCTGACCACCATCATCTTCATCCTGGTCATCGCGGCTCTCGTGCAGTTCGTTGAGATCTTCCTGAAGAAGTATATGCCCCCCCTGTATCAGGCCCTGGGCGTGTACCTGCCTCTGATCACCACCAACTGCATCGTGCTGGCCGCCACCATCCTGAACGTGGACAACAGCTACTCCTTCCTGGAGTCCTGCATCAACGGCGCCTCCGCCGGCATCGGCTTTGCGCTGGCCCTGGTCATCTTCTGCGGCGTGCGCAAGGCCGTGGAGAACGCCAAGCCCCCCAAGAGCTTTGAGGGCCTGCCCATCACCCTGGTGGCCGCGGCTCTCACCAGCCTGACCTTCATGAGCTTCACCGGCATGGCCGAGAAGCTGTTCGGCGGCTAAGGAGGGACGAAAATGAGTGGAGTAACAACTGCTGTTATCGCGCTGAGCGCCATCGGCGCCGTCTGCGCGCTGATCCTGGTCATCGCCTCCAAGTACATGGCCGTCCCCGAGAACGAGAAGTTCCCCGCCATCCGTGCCTGTCTGCCCGGCGCCAACTGCGGCGCCTGCGGCTACGCCGGCTGTGACGGCTATGCCAACGCCCTGGCCGAGGGCACCGAGACCCGCACCAACCTGTGCGTCCCCGGCGCCAGCGGCGCCGCCGCCGCCGTGGCGGAGGTCATGGGCGTGGCCGCCGAGGGAGTGGTCAAGCAGGTGGCCTTTGTCAGGTGCAACGGCGACTGCGAGAAGGCCCAGCACAAGTATGAGTACGAGGGCCTGAACACCTGCTTCGCCGCCAACAGCCTGTTCGCCGGCGAGTGGTCCTGCCCCAGCGGCTGCCTGGGCTACGGCGACTGCGAGAACGCCTGCCCCAGCGACGCCATCCATGTGATCAACGGCGTGGCCAAGGTGGACATGAACAAGTGCACCGGCTGCGGCATCTGCACCCGCACCTGCCCCAAGCACATCATCTCCCTGCGCAAGTTCGTGGAGGAGAAGGTGCAGGTCCGCTGCAGCAACACCCAGGCCGGCGGCGTGGCCCGCAAGGCCTGCGCTGTGGCCTGCATCGGCTGCAAGAAGTGCGAGAAGACCTGCCAGCACGACGCCATCCATGTGGTTGACAACCTGGCCCGCATCGACTACGATAAGTGCCAGGGCTGCGGCGAGTGCGTGGAGGTCTGCCCTCAGCACGTGCTTGTAAAGTTCTGATCCAGTGCAAAAACTCCGCCCGGCTCCGGGCGGAGTTTTTTGTATGAGGGAAAAGGCTTCCCCTTGAGGGGAAACTGTCAGCTGTCAAGCTGACGGATGAGGTGTCACGGCTCGTTTATCCTTCGAGCCGAACTGCAGGGCCCGCCCACATTATCTGCCACAGCGCATGTGCGAGACGCGCATCATGCCGTTTCACACGTTTTACGTATCTGCGGGGAGCATGGGGCTGCGCCCGCACAGGAAGACCGCCCGTCGGGCGGAGTTTTTTATCGGAGAACGGCACGTCCATGGTTGACAGACAAAAAAACAAAAAACGCGCGGACCTGATCCTCATCGCCGCGCTGCTGCTCATCGCCCTGGCCATGGGCGCCTGGCTGTACCTGACCCGGGAGAGGGGCGCCCGGGCGGTGGTGTACGTGGACGGCAGGGCCGCCGCCTCCTATCCGCTGGATGAGGACCGCACCGTCCGGCTGGACAACCCCAACGGCTCCTTCAACCTGCTGGTCATCCGGGACGGCGCCGCCGACGTGACGGACGCGGGCTGCCCGGACAAGATCTGCGTGATGATGCACCCCATCCGCTACGACGGGGAGAGCATCATCTGCCTGCCCAACCGCACGGAGATCCGCATAGAGGGGGGAGAGGCGTCCGGCGTGGACGCCGCGGTGCCGTGAAGACGAAGAAGCTGACCACTCTGGCCCTGCTCACCGCTGGGGCCATGATCCTCTCCTATGTGGAGTCCATGCTCCCCTCCCTGGGCGTCCCGGGGGTGAAGATGGGCCTGGCCAACATCGCGGTGATTTTCGCCCTCTACCGCCTGGGCTGGAAGGAGGCCCTGGGGATCTCCCTTGTCCGGGTGTTCATGGTGAGCATGCTCTTCGGCAGCATGAGCGCCCTGCTCTACTCCCTGGCCGGGGCGGCCCTGTCCCTGGGCGTCATGGCCCTCTTGAAGCGGCTGGACCGGTTTTCCGAGACCGGCGTCAGCGTGGCGGGCGGCGTGGCCCACAACGCAGGACAGATCCTCGTGGCCATGGCCCTGCTGGGCAGCGCGAAGCTGGCATACTACTACCCGATCCTGGTGATCTCCGGCGTGGCGGGCGGCGTCCTCACCGGCCTCACCGCCGCCATGCTCATAAAGCGGGTCCCCGCGCAGAAATGACCCCGCGCCTCCCGGGCTTATTCGGACAAAAAACCGGAAGTTCCGCATAAAACCCTTGCAAAGCGCCGGGGGAAATGGTACGCTTTTTATGGACATGTCCCGCCTCGGAGGAAAGCCATTGCCTCGTTGGAGCGGCAGAGAAAAGACTTCCTTCGGGGCCGAGACCCGGAGGAGGTCATATTTATGAAAAGACGAGCCCTGTGCGCCCTGCTGGCGGCGCTGCTGTGCATTTCCCTGCTGCCGGTTCCGGTCATGGCGGCAGAGGAGACCGTGGCTATCAACGAGAGCAACTTCCCTGATCCCAATTTCCGCAGTTGGCTGCAGGCAAAATACGGCGATTCCGCTGTGATCAGCCAGGTCACCGAAATCGACGTGTTTAATAAATCCATTTCCGATCTTAAGGGTATCGAGTATTTCACCGCGCTTACGGAACTGTACTGCTTCGGTAATCAGCTCACGTCGTTGGACGTGAGCAAAAACACTTCGCTGACAACTCTGTCTTGCTACAGCAATCAGCTAACGTCGCTGGACGTGAGCAAAAACACTTCGCTGACATATCTGGATTGCGACAACAATCAGCTCAAGTCGCTGGATATAAGCAGGAATCCCCATCTGCTGGAAGCCTATATCAAAGGGGAAAAGAAGGAATCCAGCAGGAGTACGAAATATTCGGTATCAGGCAAGATTTTGTGTGTCGATCTCAATGTCAGAATCGACTGCCTGTCCGTTACCGCCCAGCCCAAGAGTCAGACCGTGGCAGCCGGGAAGACGGCGACGCTTTCCGTGGAGGCCAGCGGTCAGGATCTGACGTACCAGTGGTATGTGCAGAAGAAGGGGGAGAGCACCTGGACAGAGCTGACCGGGGAGACGAAGCAGGAGCTGACTGTCACGGCGGCGAAGGAACTGGACGGCAGCAGCTTCCGCTGCGAGATAACCGGCGCGAAGAGGGACGGGAAGGAGACCCTCACCAGCGAGGGGGCGACCCTGACCATCGTTTCCAAGCCCAAGATCACCACCCAGCCGAAAGCCGCCAAGGTGAAAGCCGGAAAAAAGGTCACTTTTAAGGTTAAGGCTACTGGCGGCGAACTGACTTACCAGTGGTATCGTCTTAAGCCCGGCGCCAAAAAGTGGGAAAAAGTGAAGAACGCCACAAAGACCACGTATTCCTTCAAGGCCGCTAAAAAGTGGAACGGATACAAGTACAAATGCCTTGTGAAGAATAAGGCGGGTAAAGTGTACAGCAAGGCCGTCAAGCTGACGGTGAAATAAGGCAAAACCACACCGCCGGAGGGACCGTCCCCCCGGCGGTGTTTTGTATCAGGCAATACACGACGCCGCAACATCCCGTTTTTCAATGCTTGAACTTACCCGTTTACCGTAGGGGCGGCTATCAGCCGCCCGCAAGTGCTGCGATTAATTCCAACGTTGGATTTAG
>JAEEGI010026547.1_pt1 | contig 11147 bp, 8 predicted proteins | sample 8958751 | NCBI WGS metagenome assembly JAEEGI01 (sample SAMN16246545, study PRJNA631951) | gut metagenome | biome: gut microbiome; feature: rumen; material: KS-attached | host: Bos | place: Iran: Karaj | collected 2018-10 | reverse complement strand
GGCTTGCGCCGGCCCGCCTTCTTGACAGAGCCGCGCTTCAAGACAGGGCTCAGGGCGAACTCGCCAGCCGAGACCTCAGGGACAGCGCTTCAGGCTATGCCAAAGCGCCGCTGCAGCGCTGCGTCCAGGGCAGGCCAGGCAAAGCCCAGGGGCTTTCCCCGCGCGGCCCCGCATTCTGCTGGAGCCGATCCCTGCCCCGGACGCAGGGCTCTACTTTGCGAGCTTGAGCATCAGGATGTCGCCCGACTCCTCATGGCAGTAGGAGAGAAACTGGTCATGGTAGAGCTCGAAGGTCGTGGCGAAGTCCGCCTCTTTCACGGTGACGCGCTGGCCTGCGGCCTTCCAGGCTCCCCTGCTGCGCTGGCCGTTGCGGTCTATGGCTATCTGGCCGTTCCTAGAGAAGATGAAGGAGTAGGTCTTGACGAGGGATGGGCAGGCGCCGTCCGTGCCTTCGCAGCCGTAGAAGGTCAGCGTGTCGGCGCCCTGCTTCTGGAAAAGCGCCTCAAAGGACGAACCGCCGGCAAAGGCGGAGCCAAACGCCCCCAGCACAAGGCCGGCGGCAAGGACGAACACGGTCATAAGTTGCTTCATGGTTGCTCCTTCCTGCCTTGCGGCAGACGTCATACGGGGAAACAAGTGAGAGAAAAGCCTCTAGTCGCTGGTCTTGAGCCAAGGGGCTTGCGCTATCACGTGCGGGCCGGCATCCCTGACGTCGGCAAGCCCGGCAAGGATGCAGCTTTCGAAGAGCTGGCGCCTGAGGCGCTTGAGCCACATGACAAGCCCTTCCTCCTCTGCGCCAATGCAGGCGATGGCGCAGGGCCGGCCGACGAGGACGGCGCTCGCGCCGAGGGCGAGCATCTTGAGCACGTCGGCGCCGGAGCGTACGCCGCCGTCCGCCAGCACGGGCATGCGGGAAACGCTGCGCGCCACATCGGGAAGGACTTCGGCGGTGCCGGGCAGGGCCTCCCAGACGCGTCCGCCGTGGTTTGAGACCACGATGGCGTCGCAGCCGGCCTCCTCGGCGAGGCGGGCGTCTTCTGGACTCATGACGCCCTTGAGCAGGAACTTGAGGCCGCGGGCGTGGGCGCCGTCCACGATGGCCTTCAGCTCCTCGGGCGTCTTGGGCGAGACGGGGCGGCGACTCTTGCCAAGAGCCGTGAAGGCGGCCGTGTCGATGTCCATGCCGACGGCCCGGCAGCCGGCCTCGGCAGCCTTGTCCATGCGCCCGAAGAAGAAGTCGCCGCTCCAGGGCTTGATCACGGGTATGCCCCAGCCTCCGGCTCTGGCGCAGGCGGAAAGCCCGCACTGGAAGGCCTCGTCCGTGCCGTCGCCCGTGCAGGCGGCAATACCGGCCTCTCTGGCGCCGGCAACGGCAATCTCGGCAAAGCGCTCCTCGGAGAAGAAGCCGCCCATGTTGAACTGGGCGCCCGCCATGGGCGCGACGAGCACGGGCATGGCAAGGGAGAAGCCGAGCACCTCGCAGGCTGTGGCCGGCGAGCTTGCGCCGTGCAGGACGCGCATCTTGAGCTTGACCTTGTCCAGGGCCTCGACGTTGGCCCGGAAGGAAGCCCCCGAGCGTACGCCGCCCATGCCGGGGAGCTCCCCAGCGCAGGCTCTGCCGTCGCAGACAGGGCAGACCCGGCAGACGCCGTTCATGCGCTCGCGGGCCTGCTGGCGCAGCTGCTTGATGTTCATTTCGACCTCCTAGCTGAAGGCCCTGGCGGGCCTGAATTGGCATTGGGACGCATTTGGGAGGCATGTGCGCTGGCGGTTTGGCCAAGGACGCATGCCGCATCCCTCTCTGGCGGCTCTACAAAAGCAGGGATCGGCATTTCCCGTCAAGCGCAGGACACGTTCAACGATCGTCCTCCGCTTGGTCGAAGTGCGCTTCGCCCTCTCGCCGCACCCAGACGGCGGCTGCGGCAGCTTGATTTCTGAGCTGTGCGGAGCCTCAGGTCTTAGGCGGGCACGGCGCGGAAGACGAGCTCGCCACCCGGCAGTCTTTTCTCAGCCCGCATGACAAAGGGGCAGCGCCCGACGTCGGCGCAGAGCCAGAAGTCCTGCACCGGCGCCCAGGAGGCGTTGGCGGGATCGAAGAAGCGGGCCGCGCCGGGCACGAGGTGGAGGGTGTCGACCACGCCATGCACCTCCAGAGGATGGTCCTCGAGGGCAAATTCGATGAAGGTCGCGCAGAGCAGGTCTTCCGGAGCGGAGATCTCGGCTCTGGTGCCGGAGGCCAGCAGAGAGAGCACGCCAGGCTGCTTTGCCCGGACGTAGCGGATGATGGCGTCCGCCGTGGTAAAGGAGCCCAGGAGGAGCTCCGGCGCGGAGATGGCGGCCTCAAGGCAGCGGGTGCCGCCGCTGGTGGTCTGCACCACCAGACGATCCTTCACGTCGAGCGACATGATCTGGTGAGGGGAATTTCCGCTGTCGAAGCCGGGAACGATGCGCCCTCCGCGCTCGCCGACGAGCAGGGAGCCCGGCAGCTCTGCGTGCAGAGCCTTGGCCCGCTCGAGGGAGCTCACGGGGATGATGCCCGCGGCCCCCCGCTCCAAAAGCAGGGAGGCGCAGGTAAAGGCCCGGAACACGTCGATGACGACAGTGAGTCCGCAGGCGCGCTTCGCGCCCTCCAGCATCTGCAATATGCGGATTTCCATGGCTGTCTCCTTGAGCTTGCTCAGACAATAGGGCTGGTTATGGCTCGGGTCAAGTCGAGCTGGCGGGACGCATTCCCTCAGCAGACGGCCCGTTTCCAGACAGGGGCGCATGCGCGCCGTATACGATCGCTGCCGGCAGAGAGCATTCCTTGCCGTGGAAAGTCACCGGCTTTTCCTAACCAGCGCCGGCCTGCCCCGGGCAGAAGGAAGACAGGCAGGCCATGCGTCCGCGACTCTTCCGCACGCGTCTGGCCGAGGCGAATGGCGGCAGGACGACGATGCGGCAGGCTGGCCTCGCCCCTTTTCCCACGCAGCCAGCGCGCTCACCGGTGCCGACAGCGCGCTCCATGGGGCAGACAGCGCAAGACCAGCGGCCCCTCTTCCATGAGCAGGACAGGGGTCGCCGGCTTGCGTCCGAGAGGCTGGCGGGCAAGGGACTTCAGGCAGGACTTGCGCAATCCGGCATGCGTGGGGGCCAGGCGGAAGTCTCCTTCCCTTGGCGTCCCAGCGCAGTCTGGATTGCCTAGAGGCTGGCTGCACCGCTGGCCAGAGCCTCCTCGATGGCCTTGACCGCGTCAGCGGGGCAGGCCTTGAAGGCCTCCTGCAGCTCGTCCGGCAGCTTCGCCTCAGCCTCGTGGGCAAAGAGCCGGAGGAAGACGCAGGCCACCGTGCGCTCGTCAAAGCCCTGCGCTACAATGCGCTCCAGCAGCTCAAGCCACCTGGACGGCAGGCCGGCCTGCACGAGCCCCCGGAAGGTCAGCAGCGGCAGGCGCCGCCCGGCCGGCAGCCCTTCGCAGACGGCAAGGGCCTTGCGCAGGCGGGCAAGCCTTGGGACCTGGCTCTGGAAGGCGTCCCGCGCCGAAGCTTGCGGCGCCGCTCCCGCTTCGCGGCCGGAGCGCTTCCTGCCGCCGGCATCACCGCGCCGGCCAGGAAGAAGCTTCTCCGCAAGCGAGGCGAGCACGCCCTTGCCCCGGGGCCTGGACGTGCCGACATCGGAAAGCTGGCGCTGGGACTCTGCGACGTGCCTGGAGGGCGCCTGCACCGGCACGCCTTCGTCTGCGGCGTCTTCCATGGCGCAGGTGTCCGTGACAAGGCTGTCCGCGACAAGGCTGTCGCGGGCGCAGAGCTTCCTGGCCCCTCTCCCCGCGCCGCGCATGCCCGCGCCGAGAGAGGCCGCCATGCAGGAATGGATGACCGCGCTGCCGAAGCCGAACTGGCCTGCGGCAGACATCTGAGGCACCTGGCGCAGTTCCGGCAGCTGGCCGGGACGGGCAGACCCCTCCGTCTCGTCGACCATGACGGCGGAAGTCCAGGGACTCACGAGGCGGTAGCGCAGGGCGAGCTCCTCGCCCAGGGCTGCATCGTCCAGGCCGCTCAGCAGCCTGGACGCGCCAAGGCGGGCGAGCACGGACAGGGCCTCCCCGCCCTTCCCCTGGGCAGGCTCAGGCAGGCTGGCGCTGGCTGCAGGATCGCCCTTGAGGCTGGCCCTGCCCTCCGCCTTGCCGGCATAGCGGGCGAAGAAGAAGAGCGTGTCCCCGCCAAAGCAGGGCACAGGCGCATCGGGGTAGATCCACTCGGGACTTCCCGGCCAGGCCACATCGCGCATCTCGGGGAAGCGGCGAAGCCGCCGGAAGAGGCGCAGCACAGCCTGATTCATGCTTTCGTTTGGCGTGGCCAGCTCGACTGCGCCCTGGGTGGCCTTCGCCAGGCGCTCCAGCACGTCGGCGGCCACGGCGCTGCCAACGCCCAGGGCAAAGACCCGGCAGCCGGCCTTGGCAAGCTTCCTGCCCCAGTCCCTTGCATCCCAAACCTCGCCGTCTGTGAGCAGCAAAATGTCGGTGCGGTCGCTTTCGCCGTGGCGGGAAGCCTGGCTCCGCCTGGCGACCGCTTCCAGGGCCGAGGCGAGCTCGGTGCCGCCCATGTCGGCCTCGATGCCCTGCACGAAGGCCATGGCCTGCCCTATGCCGCCAGGATCTGCAGGGATGGTCTGCTCTGCCATGGAGCGGTGGCTGGAGCCGAAGCAGGTCAGGTTGAAGCGGTCCCGCGGCCTGAGCTCCTCGAGCAGGCAGAGCAGGCCCTTCTTGGCCTGGAAAATGCTGTCCCCCGACATGGATCCCGAGCAGTCCACGACCACCTCGAGGTTGAGTGGATCCTCCTGGGCACTCTCGGGAACGTGCACCGAAGCCAGGCAGATCACGCCTTCGCCGTCGGCTTCGCCAGCTATTTCCAGGGGCGCCGGCGCAGGCGCGACCTCAGGCCGCTCGAGGCAGACCACGCAGTCGCGGTCCGCCACAGCGCCTTCGATGCGTACGGTCTTGCGGCCTGCGTCCTCCTCGACCAGGGTCTTGTCCGCATGCGTGGGCGAGGAAAGCTCACAGGCCTCGAGGCCCCCAGACAGTTCCAGCCTGAGGGCAAAGCCGTACTCGGCGTGGATGCTGGACGAAGGCGTTTCCCAGGGGGCAAAGCCGGCATCGGCCGGGTCGCCGTAGCGCTCGGCAACGACGGTGGGCAGGCGCAGGCGCAGGGAGCGGCCGTTCCAGACCGGCAGCTGGGCGTAACGGTACCTGAGCACGGCAACGGCATGGGGGTGGAGCTGGCCGACGCTCACGGTGTAGAGGCCCGGCGCCGTCTCCTTGAGGAGCATGGCGCTGCGGCCTTCGGCCATGGCCTCCTCGTAGCGGGCCTCGGCCTTGGCCTTGGCGTTCACCTTGGCCGTCAGCGTCCGATCGCCAAGCTGGCAGGACACGTCGAGCAGCACCGCGCCAACGGAAAGGGGGAAGGTGTAGACGGCCTCCACGGGCACCTGCTCGACGTTGACGTAGGTCTGCTCGAGGACGCCCTCGATAAGGCCGGGCGTGGCGGAAAGCTCGGCGCGTATGCCGTAGAGGGGGATGCTGGCTGACATGTGTTCGCTCATGAAAAGCTCCTTGCCATACGATGGCTGGACGGCTGAAGGGACAGCTGAAGGGATGGCGCTGAAAGCTTGGTTTCAGCAGAGGCGGCTGACTCAGGGCAGGCGCTGCAGGTGCGCGTGGGCAGGCTCAGCTAGCCGCCAGCCTGGCCGCCTTCAGCGCTCTGGCTACGCTCGCCAGCCCGGCCACCTTCGCCAGACTGGTCCTGCGGCAGGCTTGCGGGCGAGCCGGCCGGATCAGCCCTGGGATCTCCCGGGCACAGGCCTGCCAGCGCCTCCATGATCCTGCGGACCAGATCGCGCACGGCTTCCGGCGTCAGGCCTGCGCGGGCCGCATCGATGCACAGGTGCACGCCGGGCGCCAGATATATCCGGCTCTCCACCCTGACGTCGCCTGGCTTGGGGAGGGGCTCGGGGACGGCCGCCGGCGCGCCGCCGGCAATTTCCTGAATGCGTTCAAGGCTCAGGCCTGCGGCCTGCCAGCGCTTCACGAGCAGCAGCTGCTCAAGGTGGCCGGCAAGGTAGTAGGAGCCCCGGGTCGCCCCTTCGGGCTTGTCCATGAGGCCTTTCTGCATGTAGTAGCGTATGGTTCTCGGGCTGACCCCGGAGAGGATGCTGAGCTCCTCGAGGGTGAATCGCTTGTTTGTGTCCATGGCTTTTTTGTCGCAAGAGGTGGCGGAAAGAAGGGTCATGCCATGAGCGGAACGCGCTTTGCCGTATCGCCTGGCTGGGGGACTGGGGGCCTTGGATGGAACGGGAATGGATTTTCGGCTTGGACTGGACCTGCCCTCCCGCAGAACTGGAAGCCCTGGCAGGGGGTGCAGAGGAGCAGGGCTCTCTGTCGGACGGGCCAGAATCTGTCCACGACTTTTTTGACACTTCTACTGTTAAAAATCAAGTGGCAAAATAGCCTTGAGCGAAAAATAGCTGCCAGCCCCTGCCTTGTCTTGTCGTCTTTCGCAGTGGCCTGCACGGCGCCTTACGCGGGAAAAACGCAATGCAAGGAATGCAGGGAAAGACGCATCCTGCCTCCCGGACCTTTCAGCCGCCAGGTCTCTCAGGCCTCTCAGGTCTCGGCATGCCTGCCATGAGCGGGATAAAGGCGGCTTGCCTTCCCTCAGTGCCAAGGCCCTCTCCCGGCGGTGCCGAGAGGGGGTGCAGCTGGGGGGAATTGCTTCCCCCTAGCCGTCCTGTGCCTCTTCCGGCCAGATAGGCTCGCGTTCCCTGGCAGCCCCGCATCCGCCTCCTTGATCGAGGCTTTACCTTGATCGAGGCTATAAGGCACTCGGCATTGGCTGGCGTGCCAAGCAGAGAGGCGTCTCCGCAAAGCCGCCGTACTCGTCTTTAGGCGGGTTCGGCGGGGCAGGCCTGGCCTTCCGCAAGGCCCCGCTGTCCGGCTCGCGGACATCGCGCTCCCTGACATGACACCTGTCCTGTGTCCAGTCCCGGCCCCTGTTCTGGTCGCTGTTCTGGACGCAGGAAAGGTGCTTGCGCCAGCGGTTCTGGCGATGTCTTCTGGCATGGATGGCTCCTTGGTCCGGCACCTGGACAAGACGCGATGCAGGCTGCCCTGCCCGCCCTCTCCGGCGCCACAAGCCTGTTATCTGAACACATAGGATTCGGTAGGACTTCTGCGCACATCGCGCAAGCCACGCCAAAAGCCAGGCCCTGGCATGTGCCCGCCGCCTGAGCCTGCCCAAGCGTGCCTGCATGCAAGCTCCTTGGGCGCAGTTGACAGGCTACGCCAGCCACCCCATAAAAGCCTGTACAGCGCCGGCGCCCTGACCTGTGCACGCCGGCACCACTGTCCAAGGAGACACCATGAAAACCTTCTTCCGCACTCTCTGCATCTGCCTGTGCTGCCTTTTTCTTGCCTCGGGCTGTGCCAAGCAGTCCTGCGACCAGGCTGCCGGCGCCCCTGCCGGGGAAACGCTCTCTGCTGACGGCAGCAAGCTCTCCGCCGATTCATCTGACTTCGTCCTGCTCAGCGAAGCCGTGCCGGATGCCATTCTGGAGCTCCGCTACTACTCCACCTACAACTTCGTCGGCGACCGCATCGACGGCTACGAGCAGCCCGTGGCCCTGCTCACCAAAGAAGCAGCCGCGGCCCTCGGCAAGGCCAGCGACAGCCTCAAGGCCAAGGGCTACCGCCTGAAGATCTTCGATGCCTACCGGCCCCAGAAGGCCGTGGACCACTTCGTGCGCTGGGCCAAGGACGAAGCCGATACCCGCATGAAGCCCTACTTCTATCCCGAGCTCAACAAGAACCAGCTCTTCCCCCAGGGCTACATCGCCGAGCATTCCGGCCACAGTCGCGGCAGCACAGTCGACCTCACCCTCTTCGACATGAAGAGCGAGAAGGAAGTCGACATGGGCGGCACCTTCGACTACTTCGGAAAGCGCAGCCACCCCGACTTCAAGGGCGTGACCAAGAAGCAGTTCCAGAACCGCATGATCCTGCGCGAGGCCATGCTCGCAGCCGGCTTCAAGCCCTTGCCCGAGGAGTGGTGGCACTTCACCCTCAAGGACGAGCCCTACCCCGACACCTTCTTCACCTTCCCGGTCAACGTGGCCTCAGTCGCCGGGGCCAAGGCCAAGTAGCCTGCCTCCTGCCCCCTTTTCCCTTGGCACCTGCGTGCATTGCCCCTTTCGCGCAATGCACCTTGGGCACGCACGCGAAGGGGGATGTCCGATTCGCTCGGACGTCCCCCTTCGGCGTTTTCCGGCTGCGCTCCGAACGTCGCGCTCGAGCCGCTCTGACGGAACAGGAAGGTGCGTGCCTGCCTTGCTCCCCTGTTCTCTCGTCCCCTGACGAGGCAGGCGGAAAGAACTGGCCAGCCGGAGCCGGCGGCGGAGCTGGCAAGGCGCCTGGCAAGATGCCAGCCCCGGTCCCGGCGACGCAGGGCGCTATTCCACACTCAGCTTGAAGACCGTCTGGCTTTCCTCCTCGGGCACGGCGGCAAAGCGCTGCCGGCAGTCGTCGAGCTCCTTCTGCAGGGCGCCGAAGATCTGCTCGATGTCGGATGCCGTATAGCTGTAGTTGATGCGGTTGGAGAGGTTGCCAACAACGCGGATCGCGTTAAGGGCCTTGGTGGTGCGGGACTCGGCAAGACGGATGAACTTGGCGCGCTTCACTTCCTGATTTGCCATGGCTTGTGCTCCTCCTGTATTTCGTGAGCTTTTCCTGGGACTATTTTCGAGAAATTTTCCGTGGTTTTTTCCGTGAGCTTTTCCGCAGGCAGAAGGCTCTCGGCAACGTCACGGTACCACAGCAGCCAAATGCGTCAATGCTTTGCAACATATTTTTAAAAATCTCGCAAGCAGTGTCGCCAGAAATGCCGTCGAAAAGGCTGCGGCATGTCTGCGATTCAGACCGCCGCATGATCGCCTTATGAATGCTGCATTATCGCCATAAACGATGCAGGATAGTTTCCATCATTCGGCACCATTCTGCGCTTGAACACAGGCAGGCGACCTCCTGCACGGCCGCCCGCTGGCCTTGGCGATCTTGATGGCCTGATGGCCTGCTCTTTCCAGCGGCTGTCCCTGCGTCCTTTGGCGGCAAGCTTGTGGCAAGGAGCCTGCAGGCCGTGCCTTCCAGCTTCCTTCAGATCTCTTCCTGGCAGGAAACGCCTGGCAGGCTCGCCGTCGGAAAGGCTTGCTTCAGCGTCGCAGGAGGCGTCAAAGACTATCCTCAACGCTGGGATCGTCAAAGGGCATTTGCCAGCCTCAGCGGCGCAGGCTACACTTGGCCTGCCTGCGGGAACGCCGGCCGGACTGCCCAGCGCAGGCCGCAGGCCAGAGGCGCCCTGCCGGCTCATGCGCCAAGGAGGCTCCCATGCCCTACGACGAACCTGTCATGCGCCCGCCCCAGGAGGCCCAGTCTCTGCTCCTCCGGGCCACCCAGGGCTGCACCTGGAATCGGTGCCGCTTCTGCTACGTCTCCCGCGGCTACCCCTTCAAGGCGGTTACGCCCGAAGAGCTGGACCGCGAGGCGTGCGAGCGCGCGCCGCACTTTCCCTCAACAACCCGCATCTACCTCACGGGCTCCAATCCCTTTGTCCTGCCCGCGGCGACGCTTGCGGCCTATATCGAGGTCCTGCGCCGGCACGTCCCCTGGTTCAGCGAGCTTTCCATGCAGAGCTGCGTGGGCGACATCGCCCGCAAGAGCGATGGCGAGCTCGCAGAACTTCAGCGCCTTGGCCTCTCCCATCTCTACATCGGCACGGAAAGCGGGAGCGACGAGGCCCTTGCCCTCATGCACAAGGGCCACACGGCCGCCGAAGCTGCCCGGCAGCTGGCCAGGCTGGACGAGGCCGGCATAGCCTACACCTGCTTCTACGTCCTCGGCCTTGGTGGCAAGGGCGCCGGCAGAAAGGCAGGCCTGGCAGCGGCGGCCCTCTTCAACCAGGTGCATCCGCGCCGGATCAGCACCACGGGCATGACGGTCTTTCCGAACACGCCCCTGGCGGACATGCTGCGCGAGGGAAGCTACGAGGAGGCCAGCGAGCGGGAGAAGATAGAGGAGCTCCAGGCCTTTCTGGAGCGGCTGGAGGCAGACACCTTCTACGATGGCGTGCACTACCTCAATCCTCTCAGCTACCGCTTTGCCGTCCGCGACAGGGCCGCCAGGCAGGCAGCCCTCGAAGACATCCGCGACGCCCTCGAGCACAGCACGGACGAGGAGCTGGAACTCATGGTGAGCCGCCGCTTCATGCACTCCCTCTGAGCCTGCCGAACGCCCCCGAAAGCGCCGGCTCGTCCAGCCAGCCCCGCTTGCGGCGCCCCAGCCGGAAGCTTCGCAGGCCAGCGGCAGGTCCCAGCCAGACGCAAGCCAGGCCCCAATCTGGCTGGTGCCTGATTCCAGGGGCTCCCCACGTCCTCTCAGCTATCCCACCCTCCACAAGGAGATGCCCATGGCAGCGCGCGGCACTCAGCTCAACGTCCTGCTCTACGGCAACATCACGCTTCTCGACGCCTTCGGCCCCGTCGACGTGCTCTGTCGCCTCGACGGCGTGCAGGCACGCTGCTACTCCCTCGCTGGCGGCATGGCGGCGGCAGGCCAGGGCATCCAGGTCGCAACGCAGGGCCTGGCCGGCATGGAGACGGCGGCCTGCTCCTTCTGCCCGGGGGCTTCGGCACACGAAAGCTGTCTGGCGACGGCGCCTTCCTCTCGGCGCTGCAGTCTGCCTGCACACGCTCGGCCTACATGCTCGCCGTCTGCACGGGCTCGGCCCTGCTGGCCAAGGCAGGCCTGCTGGCGGGCCGGCGGGCCACAACGAACGATCTTGCCTTCGACTGGACAGCCAGTCTGGGCAGGGACGTGCACTGGGTGCGCAGGGCGCGCTGGGTGAAGGACGGCACCATCTACACCTCGGCCGGGGTCTCGGCCGGCATCGACATGGCGCCCGGCTTTGTCAGCGACCTGTACGGCGAAGCCGAGGCCAGGGGCATCTGCCGGAGCATGTCCTACCGCTGGAACCGCGACCCGGCTTGCGCAAGCGGGGCCGCACCGCTCCTCCGGCCCTTCCGGCCAGCAGATGCCGCCCTTGCCGCCAGCTGGAGCCAAGCCTTCTCCG
>JAEEGI010026541.1_pt1 | contig 11148 bp, 8 predicted proteins | sample 8958751 | NCBI WGS metagenome assembly JAEEGI01 (sample SAMN16246545, study PRJNA631951) | gut metagenome | biome: gut microbiome; feature: rumen; material: KS-attached | host: Bos | place: Iran: Karaj | collected 2018-10 | reverse complement strand
TCGGTATATACACAAATTTTTCTCAAGAAAACTATTCAATACAGTTCATTAAGAAATCTACAGCACCGTTTATGCCGAATTTACGGACATCTATTGAGATGTCATAATTGCGGGCATCAGTCCAGTCTTTACCAGTGAAAGTTTTAGTGTAAAGCTCACGGCTATAGTCGTTGTCGACCACCATTGCTGCTGCATCCCGCATGTCCAGACCATACTTCTCAGCTATCCTGCGCTTCCGGCAATCCTCTGTCGAATGGATGAAAATCTTCAGTGCATTCGGATGTTCTGCAAAGATGTGGAATCCACAACGACCAACGATGACACAAGACTCCCTGGCAGCAATTTTCCGAATGGTCTCTGCCTGTGCATCAAAAAGATCATGCGACGTCTGGTCATGTTCTGCTCCGTCATACTCAGCCTTACTCATGTAGTTCTGATAGAAGTTTGTGAAGTCGTCACGCCATAGTGGATTACGGGTTTCGATCTTCTCCATAGCTTCCTCCACTACCCGGTTCCGCTTAGCCACCTCATTCAGGATCTGCTTATCCAACAGCTTCACATTAAGCCTGCGAGCCAACTCTGCTCCAATCTCATGTCCGCCGGTTCCGAACTGGCGGCTGATCGTAATAACAAATTTTTCCTCCCTGTTCATAGAGCGCAATCTTTTAGTTAAACTATTTTCTTGTTGGCAAAGTTACGAAAAAGATTTGAAACTACCAAACCTTTTCGGAAATTTTTTTGTTTATTGTTGAATGTATTGTGCTGCAGCTTCTGCACATCGTTCCCCGTCGACACCTGCTGAGACGATTCCGCCGGCATATCCGGCTCCTTCCCCACATGGGAAAAGACCCTGAATACGAATATGTTGCAACGTATCTTGATCCCTGACAATACGCACAGGACTACTCGTTCTGGTCTCAACAGCAATCAATGTCGCTTCATTCGTCAGGAAACCATGTGCCTGTCGGCCAAAAATCTTAAAGCCCTCCTGCAAACGTTTGGAAATCATTTTTGGCAACCAGAAATGCAAAGGACTCGAAATCAGTCCAGGAGCATAGGATGATTTTGGCAAGTCATAACTCAGTTTATTATTGACAAAGTCTGCCATTCGCTGAGCAGGAGCCGTCTGCTTCATATTTCCCTGCTGCCAGCACATACGTTCCAAATCTTCCTGAAACTTCATGACTTTCAGCACATCGTTTCCATTGACATCTTCCGGCCGGAACTCTACGACCATGCCGCTGTTGCTCCATTGGGTACCGCGACTGGCAGGGCTCATCCCATTCACAACAATCTGCTCCTTGTCTGTGGCAGCAGGAATCACGAAACCACCAGGACACATACAGAACGAATACACGCCACGGCCATCCACTTGTGTCACCATAGAGTACTCTGCAGCAGGCAACCATCGTCCTCTGCCCTGCTTCGAGTGATATTGTATCTGGTCTATCAACTGAGACGGATGTTCCAATCTCACACCAACGGCAATACCTTTCGCCTCAATTTCCACTTTTGCTTCAGTCAAATAACGATAAACGTCTCTGGCAGAATGTCCTGTAGCAAGTATCACGGGGCCGAAGTATTCTTTATCCGCGATACATCCAACGACCTTATCGCCATTGATAATCAAACCCGTCATCTTCGTTTGAAAATGCACTTCTCCCCCACATTGGATAATCGTATTACGCATGGCCTCAATGACTTTGGGGAGTCTGTCCGTTCCTATATGCGGATGGGCGTCAGCCAAGATAGCCGTTGATGCACCATGCTGACAAAAGACATTCAGGATCTTATCTGTATTGCCTCGCTTCTTGCTGCGGGTATAGAGTTTGCCGTCAGAGTAGGCACCTGCCCCACCCTCACCAAAACAATAGTTGCTCTCGGCATCCACCTTCTGAGTCTTTGTGATATTGGCTAAATCTTTTTTCCTGTCATGAACATTCTTTCCCCGTTCAAGGACGATGGGGAGCAATCCGAGTTCTATCAGACGCAAAGCAGCAAACAATCCACCAGGACCAGCTCCAACGACAATCACCTGTGGACATCCCTCAACATTCTGGTATTCCGTCCTGACAAACCCATCATCATGAGGCTGTTCATTCACGTAAACCCTCACCGTCAGGTTCACCCATACCTGCCGCTGCCGCGCATCAATGCTTCGTTTCAGAATTCTTACCCCATACAGCGTCCGTTGGTCGATACCCTTTTCATCGGCTATCCACCGCCTCAGCCTGTCTTCTTGCGCAGCCACTTCAGGCAGCACTCGTATCTGATATTCGTTTGTCAACGTATCACCACTTTTCTACGTCCATGCAGATACAATCCGGGATTCAACGGTTTCTCGCTGAGTCGCCGTCCTTCCAGTGTATACCAATAGGAATCGTTATCCTGCGTCATTACTGGGGATGCAATACCATTGATAACACCTTCGCCCCATTCTTTTGTGAGGAATGCCACCTTCTCGGCGAGACATTGTTTCATAAGCTGCTTTCGGCTATCTATAGGGCCAGTATATGCTTCCGGCCAACGGGCAACGTTACTGTCTACCGCATAGCGGATACGCTCAATGAAGTCATCAATGGCCTTATCCAGCTTAGGATATTGCATGCCAAGGAAAGGTTTCCAAATATCTATAACACAGTCCTTGAATCTGTGAAACATGTATATTTTACTTATCCAGACGGATCCGTAAGGCGGGTCTTGCCAGATGAACTTATTATGTCCTCGACGGAAAGCATTCCCAAAGTCCCACACCGGTCCGAAAATCAACTTTGTGTCGTCTCCCCGATCCTTATGTATAAAACAGCTGCCACGAAATGATTCTGCATCATCAACAATCTCTCTGACAATATAATAGCGCGCCAGCGTATCCATATCGATATACTTTTCCCAAACGACACTCGCCCTATTTTGTGAACGGATGGCTTTATCAGTATCTTCAATGAATGTCGTGATATAACTTCTTTGTTCATTCGACAGCACTTCCGGATCATGAATAGTGATATTCACACTGTTCCGATCGTCTTCTCCGTTTGGTACATATATTTGTCCATCATACTCATAGTTGTCAATCTCGAGCAACCAGCCACCCGTAATTTCCTCCGGGTCTGTAGACAAATCGTCCTGCTTTGTTATCTCCACCCGATTCTTACCTACACGGATTTTATCTGTAAGCATATAGAGTCCTATATAGTCGCCGTTGAGAACCACTTCTACAGGTTCCTGCTCCGGCGTATATGTCATACCGATCAGCCGACTCAATTCAAAGCCCACCGTATTACGAAGGAACACCAAATCGTCATCGGCATGGGCCAACAGCGTAAAATGACGATTTTCTTTCATCCCCAAAGGACTCACTTTATCCTGAAACTTCAGACGATAGGGTTTCTTATTCAATCTATTCCATGTCATGTTGCCACGGCCCTTTATCTGCAAAGGTATCGGAGTTTCGGCAGTGCCTAACGACTCATATCCTTCTTGTCCAAGAGCATCTATATAGCACGTCGCATTGACATAATACTCTTTACTTGTGATGGGCTCATCCGAATTAATGAACATGATGGGCAGCGTACCGGAGCAGTACTGTCTTCCAGCCTCATTTCCTTTAGCAGCAACGGAAACTTGCAGTAAAAACAACGCCATCAAAGTTGAAATAAGCTTTCTGTCACACATATGTAAATACATAGCTATTTTCGTTCTTCTATATAATTCATTTTCGGGTGCAAAATTAATCTATTTTTTTCAAATAACAATGTTTTCATCTAAAAACTTTAGTAATTGGGGCCGATTGTTATGCATCAAAAAACCTTTCATGCAAAAATCTCGCAAAAGATTTGGCTGTTTCAGGGAAAAGCACTACCTTTGCAGCAATCTTTTCGAAATGTGACAATGTTTGTACGCATACATTAATTAATATTAATAATTCAATAATAGCATGGTAGTCAACTCTATTAGCTTCTTGCTGTTTTTCGTTGTTGTATTTGTAGTTTACTACGCTCCCCCCGTTGCTAAGAATGTAAGATACCAGAACTCTTGGGTTCTACTGACCAGCTACTTTTTTTACGGTTATACCGACATAAAGACACTGCCGATATTAATAATAGCGACCACTGTGTTCTATCTGATTGGGAAATGGCTGAAAAATGCCATGGACAAGGACAACCACAAACTGGCTTCACGCATTACGACTTTCGGTGTGTGCCTGGGCGTTGGTGTGCTTCTGTATTTTAAATATTTCAACTTCTTTGCAGAATCTGTCAAAGAACTCTTGAATGCTGTAGGATTTCATGTCTCCTGGTCGGCACTTCACATTCTTCTCCCCATCGGCGTCAGTTTCTTCACATTCAAGTTCATCAGCTATATCATCGAAATACATCGGGAAAGGATTGAGCCTTGCAGGAATTTCATAGATTTCGCTGCCTACATCGCATTCTTCCCCACGATTCTCAGCGGCCCTATTGACCGTCCCGGCACTTTCATCCCCCAATTAGTCAGAAGCAGGACATTCAGCTACGACTTGGCAATGGACGGGTTCAGGCAGATACTCTGGGGCATGTTCACTAAAATGTGTATTGCCGACATTTTGTCGGCAGGAATAGATATGGTATGGAACAATTTGGAGGCACAAAACGGCTCTGCAATTCTTTTGGCAACCTTATTGTACCCTATTCAGATGTATGCCGATTTTGACGGTTATTCCAATATGGCTATAGGAACAGGCAAGATATTAGGATTCCAAATCTCCAGGAACTTCAATCATCCGTTTTTGGCAAGGAATATTGCTGAGTATTGGCGGAACTGGCATATCTCACTGACCAGTTGGCTGACTGACTATGTGTTTTCTCCTCTGAACATTGCCTTCCGCAATTATCAGAACTACGGTATTGCACTGGCAATTGTCATCAATTTCGTACTTATAGGCTTCTGGCACGGAGCAAGCTGGTCATTTGGGCTTTTCGGCCTGTATCATGGTCTGCTGTACCTCCCTTTGATATTCTCCGGCTCTTTCGGCAAGAAAAAGAAACTCAGGCCAAATCAACACGGACTGCCCAAGTTGTCCGATTTTTCCAAAATGGCTATAACATTCATCCTTGTAGCTTTCGGACTAATTCTGTTCCGAGCCGACACGGTGGCCGATGCCGTGACATATACAGACCACTTGTTTACCTTTTCATTGTTTTCAGCACCTGTCTATCCCATAGGTATATCCACCTGGGCTATCATACTTGTACTGTTGGTTTTGGAATGGTATCAGCGCGACAAAGAATATCCCCTGCAAATGAAGCCCGCGTTTCTTGCAAACAAGAAGTGGCTGCCCTACGTTTTAGACTTTATCATCATTGCTGCCATTATATTCTACGGGAACTTTGAAGGCAGTCAGTTTATTTATTTCCAATTCTGAACAAGATGAAACGCTTTGTATGCTATATGATGACGCTGGCCGTCATCGTCTTTGGAGGTATCGTAACGGTCAACTATACACTTGATCCTGGACATGTCTATCATGGACAAGAGTACATCAACAAAGTCATTGCTGGAATCAGGGAAGGATACCATGTTGAAGGAATAAGTGATATTGACGAGCGCCTTTATAAACTTAGATTTGCCGAATTGCATCAAGGAGAAACTTTTGACTATCTCGCTATGGGATCCAGTCGCATCATGACTGTTTCCAAAGACGTCATGCATGGCAGGTCTTTCCTAAATCTCAGTATTTCAAGTTGCCAAATTGAGGAGATCGTCGCTTTTTATCAGATATGCAAAGATTTCAACATACATTACTCCAATGTGCTGATTCCGGCCGACCCTTCACTTTTCAACGGACACTATATCGATGACAGATGGAAGTGTCTGGGGGATTATGTCAATGAGTTCATGGGAGAAGATGTCACAGGTTCAAAACTAGATTGGGATATCGTATGGAATCTTTTCTCTGTATCCTACTTTAAGACAGCACTTCGTTCATGCTTGGCCGGAAACCAAGAATTGAAGTATGTCAAAACAGCCACCAATGACGGTGCGACTTTCCGGACTGACGGTTCCTTTACATGGGAAAGGCCCGTCCGTGAGGCCCCCCAATCAGTTATTGAAGAAAAAGCACATACTACGCATTTTCATTTATACAAAGATTTCTATGACATTTCTGAGAAACGCGTTGCCTTGTTCACAAAACTTCTGGAAAGAATGAAGGCCGACGGAATAAAAATATACCTCGTCCGTAGCCCCTTTCATCCTATTTTTTACAAGAAGCTATTAAAGCTGAAAGGAGCAACCGATGCTTTTGATTTTGTTGACCGTTACGCCAAGGAAAACAACATTCAGCTCATTAGCAGTTTTAACCCACTTGATGAGGGACTTAACGAATCTGACTTCTATGACGGACCTCATGTCAGGAAAGAAGTCATGGACAAGATTATCGAAAGAGAATTGAGCACTGGACGAACACCAAAAAAGCAGGAGCCGCATTTTCAGTGAGGCTCCTGCTTGTCAATGGTGTCAGTATATGGAGACTATTTGACGATAGTTCCCCAATACTTACTGTCGGTATTTGCGTGGAAGATGACCATGTTGTACGTCTTGCCTATCTCCAGCAAGGCATCGCTGGGCTTCATAGGACTGACACAGAACAAACCAGAATAGTTCGTTTTCTCACCTTTGTCCACAACGGCGGTACCCAGTTTGATGGCTCCAATGCCACCAGTGCCATGGGAACTAATACAGCCAGAATTGCTGGACGAGAAGAAATACCATTTGCCGTTACAATACTTACTCAATGATGTACCATAGAAGGACGTCATGGCAAACTCCTGGGATGCTCCCGGCGCAATTTTGTGGGGATTCGACCACCAGTGAGTCCATCCTTCATTATCAATGACGGTAGGACCGTTGAAATGACATCCCAGTTCAACACTTCCGCTAACAGGCTTTCCACTGCTATCCCAACCATTCAGACTGTTAGTTTGTTTGATATACACCTTGAACTTGCCAGAGTGATAGACAGTTTGGTTGGTCTTGTTGATAAGCTTGAATGTTACCTTACCCGCAGTTCCTGAAGTTTTGTAACTGACCGCATCCCTAAAGGATATACCTGAGGAAGTGCTTCCACCAGAACTACCACCAGAACTACCACCGGAACTTCCACCAGAACTACCACCGGAACTTCCACCAGAACTACCACCAGAACTACCACCGGAACTGCCACCGGAACTTCCACCAGAACTACCACCGGAACTACCACCAGTGTCGGTGTTCTTCTTCAGTGTTAATTTACGGGATGAGGCAACTTTTTCTGTCGTCTCAAAATAGCTGTGAGTAGGGAGGAAAGCCAGCGTTTTTTGCACCAAATTGTAGGTTTTTCCAGCAGCATCTTGGAATATGTAATCACTAGCTTTAACATTCCAAGCCGCTGGACAAATAAATACGGCATAAGCACTTGTAGTTACCGTACTCTTGGTTCTCAAAGCTTCGTCAAGTGAAGAACAGGTAGTTACATCGCTTGCAGTGGGTTTGAAAGTGTCAGCTTTTGGATAGGACGTACCAAACCAGAAATAATTCTTGTCAAATACTGGTTGTTCATTGCCACCAGTATTATCACCTGTATTGCCACCTGTATTACCTCCGGTGTTGCCACCAGTATTACCACCTGTATTACCACCTGTGTTGCCACCTGTATTACCTCCGGTGTTGCCACCAGTATTACCACCTGTATTGTCACCAGTATTGCCTCCAGAGTTATCACCACTAGAGCTACTGCTGTCTGTACCATCTTTTCCACCGGCTGCCTTGGCATCGTCCAGAGACATCACAGCAATGCTGCCTGCCGTAGTGAACTTATCAACAGTTTGGTAACACTTATAACCTACAATGTCAGTAACAGCGTCCTTCAGTTTAAAGTATATCTTACTATCCTTATTCATGATGACCACATTTGATACATCCCAGTCTTTCGGGAAAAGAATGACGCCATAGCGTTGATCATAGGTCTTTGCAGTGATGGAAATGGACGGTTTTGTCCTTAAAACATCTGCAAGCGAAGCAAATGCTGTACTGTTGTAATATTTGCTATTCTTGAGGTAATCCACTAAGTTCGAATAAGTCACTTTCATCGTGGCAAGAACAAAGTAGGTTTTACCGTTGTTGATCAGATTGACCTCAGTAACGATGTCGGTGGCATTCACCTTACCGTCTTTGTTGACATCGGCTAATCCACCCTGTTCGTTGGCCAGATCAGCGTCGGCAATGGCTTTCAAGTCGGTAGCATCCACCTTCCCGTCTTTGTTAACATCGACAGCGATCTGTCCATAGGCGAGTCCGCTGCTTATTAGCATTGTCGCCAGCATAATTAAAAAACGAATTCTTTTCATTGTTGATAAATTTAAATTAATATGAATTATTATCTTATTTTAATTGTCTTCATTCTCAGTCCGCAGATTCCAGCGCCTTCAATTCTTTCACTCTCCTGGCGAGCTCCTTGCCTACGGCTTGGGAACCTTTCCAACTCCAGTGACTGTTATCAAAAAGGAACACATCCTTCTCACCAGATGCCAGCAAAGGTAGCAGGGCGTATTTGCAGAGCATCACTTCCGGGCGGTCGCCCAGCAACTCGCGTACTTCCTCATTCACCCGTTTATGTCCATAAGGATTGTCGACGATATAGTCCTGATAGAGGTCATATTTGTCGACAGGCAACATCAGAACAAGGGCAAAACCTCGTTCATGGGCTTTTGTTGTCAACAGGTCGAACACTTCTTTGACCTTCGAACTAATGGTCTCGTCTATTGTTAATCCATTCAAGATGTCAGCATAGTAGAAATAAAGTTTGCGTGGCTCATTGCTACTGAAGAAGTCACGATCCAGTTGAACATCATAGACAGGATTACGACCTGCATAGCGGTACATCAGGAAATCACGCGTCCTCAACAAAGACCATTGTCTGACATCCCAAACGTTCTCTTCCACGTACTCGCCAGGAATATCTGGTTCACCAACTTCTACCTTGTCGGTTCTGAAGTCTTCGATACGAAGCGCAAAATCACGCTCACCAACCTCTACGACCATCACATCAATGTTGGTGGAATCGACGATACCCTCATCCAACAAGTTCCAGGCATACTGGATAGGATTGTCATAAAGATCACGCCGCGTGTTGGCCACAGTCAAACCTTCTTGAGCCATGTAATTCTGATAGCCAGCATGTTCCTGCTGGGAGAAGGAATCACCTATGGTCAGCACGTTCACGTGGATGTTTCTCAGATCTTCCGTCTCGCGTACCTTATTAAATAATGTATCTTTCAACTCATCCCGCTCAATACGCTGATCGTATTCCTGACCGATAATCACAAAAGCAAGACGCCCCAAGTCGCCTGTGGACCGTGGTCTGATATACAGATTGAGGTAAGCCGTCAGCCCGAAAAGCAGCAGGAACACCGGCAGTACCGTATAGGAGAGTTTTATGAGGAACTTCTTCATAGCTGTCAGAACTTAAAATAGATAAACGTCTCGACCTCACCGGCGAAGAAGAACAGCATCAGGCCAATGCCTGCATATATAGTATAACGGACGATGGTATGACGGAAGATACCGTCGGCCGGGAGTTGCAGAGGGTGCTCCTTTTTCCTCGTCGTCCATTCCATAATCAGCACAATCAGCATGAACACCATGGTCGCCTTCTTAACGGGCAGACTTGGCATGGAGAACAGTGATGTCGAGATGATGCCGCTGAAGAAGCGGAAGGCATCAGCAACACTGCTGGCATAAAAGACAATGAAACCCAGCGATACCAGTACATAATTCAGTACCATCTTCGAGAAATCCTTTAGTTTGGGCAGGCCATGGTCGTTGGGACGCAACTTTTTGTTCTTACCGAATGCTCCAGAAAGCACCAACGGCACATAGAGCATGGCATGATAGAGTCCAAACAGGCCAAACGTCCAGTTCGATCCATGCCAAAGTCCAATGAGAACAATATTGATGGTCACGGCAAGCATTACACCCCAGTTGGCCATATTGCGGAAGGCAATATTCAATGGCATGAACACATAGTCGGTTATCCACGAAGTCAATGAGATATGCCAGTTACGCCAGAACTCTGCGATGTTACGGGCCAGCAACGGATGGTTGAAGTTACGGGTAATATTGAAGCCCAGAATCTTTCCCACACCGATGGCCATATTCGAATAACCATCAAAATCGGTATAGATCTGCATGGTATAGAGCAGTGTCCAGATCAACAGCGTTGATCCCGCTTGATGGGAATAGTCAGCCCACACATAGTCTGTCACCAAAGCCAGGCGGTCGGCAATACAAATCTTGGTAAACATGCCCCAGAGAATCTGTCTGCAACCATCGACAGCTTGTGCATAATCCAGCGAATGCGATTTGCGAAGCTGTGGAATAAAGGTATTCGGACGATCAATAGGCCCCGAGAGCAGTGTCGGGAAAAACGCAATATAAGTGGCGAACTCCACCATGTCCTTACACGGTTCGATGTGTTCGCGATGAATCTCTATCAGATAACTGATCAGTTTGAACGTAAAGAAGCTTACACCTACAGGCACGATGATGTTCAGGGTTGTCCACGTAGCCTTCAGACCTACAACACTGAGCAAATCTGCTATCGACTCACCAAAGAAATTCAGGTATTTAAAGTAGAGCAACAAGCAGATTCCCAAAGCTACACCGAGGGTTGTCAGGTACGAAGCCAGCTTCGTGCGGCCCTTCAACATCACAGCCCTCAGCCATAGGCCAAGGGCATAAAACACTGCGGTCGCAACAAGCAGTATTACCACCATCTTCCAGTCAACGACGCCGTAGAAGAAATAACTCGCCAGCAGCAGCCAGATGTTTTGACGGCGAGGAATCTTCTTAGTAAACGGCAGATAGTAGACAGTAAATACTACTATGAAAAAGAAGAGGAACCTGACAGAGTTGACTACCATCCTACAGTTTATCCATCATTGAATCAACCATCTCACCGACATTGTTCCACTTCATGATTTCAAGCGAAGTGAACTTGATCTTGAATGCCTTTTCGATAGCAACAATCAGTTGAATATGGCTCAAGGAGTCCCACTCCTCGATATCGTTGGCACTTGTCTCGTCGGTCAAGTTGCACTCATCCAGATCACGCACATCGGTAAAAATCTCATT
>JAEEGI010026538.1_pt1 | contig 11149 bp, 8 predicted proteins | sample 8958751 | NCBI WGS metagenome assembly JAEEGI01 (sample SAMN16246545, study PRJNA631951) | gut metagenome | biome: gut microbiome; feature: rumen; material: KS-attached | host: Bos | place: Iran: Karaj | collected 2018-10 | reverse complement strand
GAACAAAACCAATAGACGTAATTGATAATATATTGACTAATAAGTGTATAATAATGTGTTCAAAGTTTAAATACGCTCCGATGTTCCAGTTGGGACCGGACACCACAGAGTACTACAAGATTCCAGGATCGGAGAAACTGGTGAAAACCACAGAGTTGGCTGATGGGAAGACGATTCTCGAGGTTTCTCCCGAAGCACTTACGCTGGTGGCGCAGCAGAGTTTCCACGATTGCCAGTTCATGCTCAGAAGGGCGCATAATGAACAGGTCGCGGCGATACTTAACGATCCAGAGGCCTCTGAGAATGATAAATACGTGGCCCTTCAGTTCCTGCGTAATGCTGAGACTTCCGTCAAGGGAGTCCTTCCATTCTGCCAGGACACTGGTACTGCCATTATCCATGGTGAGAAAGGACAGGGAGTCTGGACTGATTTCGAGGATGAAGAGGCCTTGAGCCTCGGTGTATTCAACACCTATACTCAGGAGAACCTCAGATACAGCCAGAATGCTCCTCTCAACATGTACGATGAGGTCAACACCAAGTGCAACCTTCCCGCCCAGATTGACATAGAGGCGGTGAGAGGCTCTGAGTACCGTTTCATCATGGTCGCCAAAGGCGGCGGATCGGCCAACAAGACCTATTTCTATCCGATGACCAAGGCCACCATCCAGAATGAAGGAACTCTCCTTCCTTTCCTTGTAGAGAAGATGCGTTCCCTTGGCACCGCAGCCTGCCCGCCTTATCACATCGCTTTCGTAATCGGTGGTACCTCAGCCGAAAAGAACCTGCTGACAGTCAAACTCGCCAGCATCAAGTATTACGATGCGCTCCCTACAACGGGTGATGAGACCGGCCGCGCTTTCCGCGACATAGACCTCGAGCAGAAACTCCTCGTTGAGGCTCAGAAAATCGGCCTCGGGGCTCAGTTCGGAGGCAAATATCTTGCACACGATATCCGTGTCATCCGTCTTCCTCGTCACGGGGCCAGCTGCCCTATCGGCATGGGTGTCAGCTGCTCGGCCGACCGTAACATCAAGAGCAAGATCAACTCTGACGGAGTTTGGATCGAGAAGATGGATTCAAACCCTTCGGAACTTATTCCTGAGGAATACCGTCGTCCCGGTGAAGGCCCTAAGGGTATCGTCATAGATCTGGATAATGGCATCGATTCCGTACGTGCAGAACTAACCAAGTATCCGGTAGGTACGAGGGTAAACCTTAATGGTACAATCATAGTGGCCCGTGACATCGCTCATGCCAAACTGAAGGCCCGCTTGGACGCCGGTGAGGAAATGCCCGGTTATTTCAAGGACCATCCTATCCTCTATGCCGGCCCGGCCAAAACTCCGGAAGGCTATCCTTGCGGCAGCATGGGTCCCACTACCGCCAACCGTATGGATCCTTATGTGGATGAGTTCCAGGATCATGGCGCTTCCCTTGTCATGATAGCCAAGGGCAACCGCTCAAAAGTCGTAACCGATGCCTGCCTCAAGCACGGAGGTTTCTACCTCGGCACTATTGGTGGTGTGGCTGCCGTCCTTTCACAGAGCAGCATCCGAAGCATCGAATGCGTTGAGTATCCAGAGCTCGGAATGGAGGCTATCTGGAAGATCCGTGTAGAGGACTTCCCGGCCTTCATCCTCGTCGATGACAAGGGTAACGATTTCTTCAAGAAACTCGGTCTTTGATTCAGCGATTCCAACTTACGTCACGAAGGTAGACCTGTCTGGTCCCTTCGTGGACTGAGTTGAATGCCAGTTGCTTTCCGTCGCTTCTCCACCTTGCGTGGAGGTCGCACCGGGAATATTGTTCCTTGTACTCTTCGGGGACATAGAACCGGCCGAGCGGCAGGATCGCCTCATCTTCCAATCTCAGGAGGACCCAGGAACGGTATCCGTCACTGTTCCAATAACCTTCAGTGCTGATGAACTGACCGTCGGGGGAGAATACGCAGTGACCGTCCCAGTCCAGAATTCCTGGAGCGAGGTGGCGGACTTTGTCTTCCTCTCCCACTTTGAATATTGTATGGCTCCAGCATGAACCACCGTCCCAACAGGCGGTTACGGCCAGTGTCTCGTCATCTTTCCAATTGAAATGGGATCCTTTCCATCCGTCAGGGAAACAGCGCCGAAGGTCGGTTCCGTCACAGTTGATGGTAAAGGAAACGGTGTCCCAACTGTAGATATGTCCCCGTCTCTCCATTTGCCCGTGGAAATCTTCGACCGTTCTGGCCAGGAAGAATATCCTCTTGGCATTGGGACTTATTATAGTGTGGCAAAAATAAGCCAGACCGTCATCCTTTGTGATTTCCGGCATAAGTGAACGGGCCTGCGCAATGGAAAGGATGAGTTTCTTGTCTCCGGTTTTGAGGTTGACTAGCCAGAGTCCGTCGTCTTCTGGCCACATCTCATCTTCCATGGCATCCTGTCCATTACCTGCGTAACCATAATCAGGTCTGCATAGCCTTAAGCGAGCGTAGTTGATGCTTACGGCCCATTCTCCGGAAGGGTCGACCGCACTGACGGGTGTAGGAATAATCCTTTCCTTCCCTGATTTCCAATCCAGGATGACTGTGACGAAACGGCCGTCCCTGCAATCGTTGAACAGGCATGACCCGTCCGGCAACCAGTGGAACATTGCGGCTTCCTGGAAATTCCAGCAGACTGTCCTGGAAACAGGAATCAATCTGTTGCTATCTTCAAGATCCACCAGTGCGATGAGTGCTGTGTCAGTCTGTTCGGCCAACCTGCCGCTGAAGCCAACCTCCAGTACACCGACATACCTGTTGTCAGGACTCCATGCATTGATGCCGAAATAATTTGCCAGCAGATGGTCCTTGGGCCCTGAAGTTATTGAATAAGGTTCTCCTACATTCGGGAATGGGGTTGGTTGCCTTTCAGAACAGGCAACAGAAAGAATGACGGCAATCACCCCTGCCGTCATTCCTGATATCCTGATCATTCTTTTCCGTCCTATGATTTTGAGAAGGAATAAGGACGGTCTTCGGGCGCGGTGCCACGTTCGGTATTCGGCTCGGAGACCATCTTGTAAACTATGCTGGCACCCTTAACGAGGTCGCCATGCTTCAAGTAGTTCTTGCCCCAGGCCTTTCCGTCCAGCTTGATTCCGTCGATGTAGAAGTTGTCTGATGAATTGGCAGGGGCGTCAAGCACGATCTTCTTCCCGTTCGGGAGATTGACGGTAACCTTCCTGAAGAGGGGAGTGCCGATGGCATATTCATCCGAAGAAGGGCATACGGGGTAGAAACCGAGGGCGGAGAAGACGTACCAGGCTGAAGTCTGGCCGTTGTCCTCGTCGCCGCAGTAGCCGTCGAAGTTGGAGTTGTAGAACTTGTTCATGACCTCCCTGACATGCTGTTGGGTCTTCCAGGGCTGGCCGCCCCAGTCATACATGTAGAGCATGTGCTGGATCGGCTGATTGCCGTGGGCATAGTTGCCCATATTCATGACTTGCATCTCGCGGATTTCGTGAATGGGACGTCCGTAGTAGCTGTCGTCGAAAAGCGGCGGGATGGTGAATATACTGTCAAGCATGGAGACATATTCATCGTCGCCACCCATAAGGTCGATAAGGCCCTGAGGATCGTGGAATACGCTCCATGTGTAGTGTAGGCTGTTACCTTCAGTGAAGTTTCCTCCCCACTTGAGAGGACTGAACGGCCTCTCGAAGGTCCCGTCGATGTTTTTACCCACCATCAGTTTGTACTCCGGATCGTAAAGGTTGCGATAGTTGAGGGCCGCCTTTGCATAAGGGGCAAGTTCCTCCTCACTCTTGCCGAGAGCCTTTCCGAATGTGTAGATGCACCAGTCGTTGTAGGCATATTCGAGGGTCCTTGCGGCATTCTCGTTGATCCCGACATTGCAGGGAACGTAGCCGAGACTGTCGTAATATTCCCAGCCGAGCCTTCCGGTCGATCTGACAGAAGGGTGAACTGCGTGTGCTCCGTGAATGACGGCTTTCCAAAGCTCCTCGGCATCGTAGCCGCGCAAGCCCTTAATGTAGGCTCCGGCCACAACGGATGCAGAGTTGTTGCCAACCATGCAGTTCCTGTGGCCAGGGCTTGCCCACTCTGGCAGAAAGCCGCTTTCCTTCCATGTGTTGACCAGACCTTCCTGCATCTTGACTCCCTGGTCGGGATAGACCAGATCTACGAGCGGGAAGAGACTCCTGAAAGTGTCCCAGAAACCGGTGTCGCCAAACAGGTATCCTTCACAGATTTCTCCGTTGAAAGGGCTGTAATGCACCCTCTTGCCGTCGGCTGTGATTTCAGAGAGGTCGCGTGGGAAGAGGACGGACCTGTAGAGGCAGGAATAGAACGTCCTGAGGTTGTCTATGTCCGGATCTTCGACTTTTATCCTGCCAAGTATTTCATTCCACCTTGCCTTCCCGGCTTCAGCCACCTGGTCGATTGACCTTCCCTTCAATTCCTGGAGATTGAGTTCAGCCTGCTGCTGGCTGATAAAAGAAGATGCGACCTGTAGATTGACCTGCTGTCCCTTGGCCGTCTTGAAACCAACCATGGCATACTGTCCGTCCACGGTTTCGACCTCGAAAGGTGTATCGCTGACCACCACAAACCAGTTGCGGAAATTTTCGGTGACTCCACCGTGATTGTTCACTGCCCAGCCGGTTATCCTGTTCTTTTCCATGTCGATCTGGACTTCGCCGCCCCTGAAGGCATCCACTACAAGGTAGGAAGTGTCCTTCTGGGGATAGGTCAGCCTGAATGCAGCCGCCCTTTCAGTGGGAGCCAGTTCCGCGACTACATCGTGCTCGGCAAGATATACCTTATAATAGTAGGGTTTGGCTGTTTCCGCCTTATGTGAGAACCAGCTCTGCCTTCCTTCTTCGTCGTATATGGGTCCGGTGGTTACTGGCATTATCGAGAAAGCACCGTAGTCGTTGATCCAGGGACTTGGCTGGTGTGTCTGCTTTAACCCTCTTATCTTGGTAGCAGAATAAGTATAGGTCCATCCGTTACTGTTACGGCCGGTCTGGGGAGTCCAGAAATTCATTCCCCAAGGCAATGCGATTGCTGGATAAGTATTTCCGGTAGATAGTTCGTAGGTGGATGCCGTACCCGCAAGGGGATTGACCAGGTCGACTGGATCGTATGCTATCTGGGTGTCATTGACACTGCAGGAGAACGCCAGCAGTAATAGGCAACTGAAAGCAAAGGAGGTGATTCTGTTCATAATGTGGGGAATTTTCTGTGATTTTTACAAAAATAACATTTTTTTGAAATTTTTTAGTACTTTGTCTTGCAAGGTATTTGAAAAATTATATATCTTTGCAAAGGAAATATAATTGCAAAACCAAGAATATTATGAAAAAAGTTATCAATGCAAGCATCGGAGGCCGCAGTTTTGCCCTTGACGAGGACGCCTATTCAAGGCTTTCTGCCTACTTCGACCATTTCAAGGCAAGGCTTAACAAGGATTCCCAGTCGATGGGGGAGGAGGTGATGTCCGATTTGGAAAACCGGATCGCCGAACTCTTCGACCAGGGGACCGGAGGAGCCGCCTACAGGGTCGTTGACCTTGAACTTGTTTCCAAAGTGGTCGGTCAGCTCGGGATGCCGGATGGTTCGGCCGAGCCCCTCGACTATTCTCAAAGTACATCCCAAAGTAATGAAGGTACCGCCAGGCAGAACGGTGGGACCGCAGAATCCAAGGGACCTGACTTTTCTTATGCCGGTGACAAAGGGGAGGCTAAGAAACGTCTCTACAGGGACCCTGACAACAAGGCTATCGGGGGAGTTTGCTCCGGCCTTGCCGCCTTCCTTAACATCGACATTACGATAGTCAGGATCATCATTCTTCTTGCCCTCCTTCTCTGGGGATCCGGTCTGATCTTCTATCTGGTCCTTTGGATAGTCGTTCCTATCGCCAAGACTCCTGCCGAGAAGTGCGAGATGCATGGACTTGAGCCCACGGCTGAGAACATGGCCCGTTTTTCTGAATATAAAAAATAGTCCGGCTATGGAAAACAGTGCTGAAAACGTGCGCTCCCAAATGCGCAAAGGGGTGCTGGAGTATTGCATTCTGAGCATCCTGGACAAGAAAGAGGCCTATGCTTCCTCAATACTTGATGAACTTAAGGCTGCCAACATGATAGTGGTTGAAGGAACCCTGTATCCGCTTCTGATCCGTCAGAAGAACCAGGGACTCCTGTCGTACCGTTGGGAAGAGTCTACCCAGGGACCGCCCAGGAAGTATTACTGCATTACCGAAAAAGGACGCCAGCAACTTCGTGAAATGGATTCCGCCTGGCAGGAGATAGTGGACACGATAAAAACCATTAAAGAGAATTAGAGATGAAACCAGTTGAACATGTCAGTATCGGAGGTTATGTCTTCAGCCTCGAGGATGATGCCTGTGTGGCGGCCAGAGAGTATCTGGATGAACTGGCGGCATTCTATTCAAAGAAAGAGAGCGGAGCGGAGGTTATGGAGGGGATTGAGGAGAGGATGTGCGAGCTTCTGCTTGAGCAGATGGTAGAAGGAGGAGTTGTAACCCTTCCGATGGTGGAGAAGGTTATAGCTACCCTTGGCAGGCCAGAGGCCATTGAGGAAGAGACGGAAGGCCCTGGAGATAAAGCACAAGGAGAGTCTGCCGGTGAGTCTGCCACCGGAGATGACGAGTTCAAGGTACGTCGCAAGCTGTACCGCGATCCTGCCAACGGGAAACTCGCAGGTGTCTGCAGTGGATTAGGGACATATTTCGGAATCGATCCATCTCTCCTGAGAATCCTGTTCGTTGTCTTCTCCTTGATCGGGCTGGGTTTCTTTTTCGGGCATGGCTGGTTGCGCCTGCCGCATTACTTCGTTCCACTTGTGTATGCCATACTTTGGATTTGCATGCCTGTCGCCCGTACGGTCAAGCAGAGGGATGAACTGCGTGGAGAGAAGGGGACTGTCGACGCGATCAGCGCCCGTATCCAGAGCTCTGTGCAGGAGATGGGAGAGGTGGCAGAAAATGTAGTCCGGTCAGACTTCTGGCCGGGAGTAGGGAGGATAATCGCAGTCTGCATAGGAATAGTAATGCTTGTGGCCGGTGTGGCCGGAGTAGTCAGTCTTGGCTGCCTGAGCATTGGCCATGATTTCCTCTCTAACACATTCGTGTTGAACCGTGCCCTTGAGGAATTAGCGACCGAAACTCCCTGGATGCTGGATATCCTGTCTTTCCCTCCACTGGTTGCAGCCCTGGCAGTAGTAGTTGTGATGCCATTTATCTGGCTGATTTACACAGGAGTGATGTTGCTCTTTGACCTGAAGGCTCCCAAGTGGCATCCAGGCCTCTGCATGCTCATAATATGGCTCATCGCACTCACTGTGCTAGCCGTGTTGAGTGCGATGGTCTTTTTCAAAGGAGCTATTTAGAAGAATTCAGAACTACCTGGACCTGGCCGGAGCCTGGGCTGGAGCGGCCTGTGCCGGAGGAGGACCCATCCGCCTGTTCATTGCGGCGGGATTGACAGGGATCCTTCCAGGATCGTTGGCTGCGCAGATAGCCAGCCAGGCAACCATAGTTGCGTCAATCTTCAAGTCACCGAGGGAAAGCCTCTCGTAGGTGTCCATTATGGTGTGGTAGGTCCTGTTGTACTCAAGGACATCCTGGATGAACTGATACGCAGGCAGACCGAGCATTCCGAATGAAACATGGTCAGTCGAACCGGTGTTCCTCGGCGAGAGATAGTTGAAACCAAGGGGTTCGATGTATTTCATCCAAGCTTCGAAGAAGGGGAAGGCGGCGTCATTCCTCTCAAGGTAGATACCGCGGAAACGTCCGGAACCATTGTCCATATTGAGGTAGAGGGCGAATTTGTCAAATCCGGGGAGTTTCTTCTGATCCTTGAACAGGTTCTGCTCAAGATATCCTCTGGAACCATAAAGTCCCTGTTCCTCACCACCCCAGAGGGCAAGGCGGATAGTTCTCTTGGGTTTGATTCCCAGGTCGTGGAGGATACGCATGGCTTCTGTCATGACAATGCAGCCTGAAGCGTTGTCAGCAGCTCCGGTACCTCCATGCCAGGAGTCGAAGTGGGCACCGATAAGTACTATCTCGTCCTTCAGCTTGGGATCGGTGCCGGGGATTTCGGCATAGACATTATGAACTTCCTGGTCATCGGTAAACTCATTGATGAGTTCGAGTTCCATCTCGACTTTCTCTCCGTTTTCGATAAGGCGTACCATACGTCCGTGGTCCTCGATAGGCATCATGACCTCGGGAGTGGGTTCGGGATCACCGACCTTGTAGGAGACGCCGGTTCCGCTGGGAACATTGAAAGTTCCACGCCCGGTGACGATGCACAGAGGCTTCTCGGCAGCAAGAAGATCATTTGTCAACTGCCTGAGTTCCATCATAGCGTTCCTGTCGAATGCCTGCCTTGGGAAACGTCCTGCTGTGGGAGGTCCTGCAGGGGAGATGGCACCCTGAACCCTGTTGTCCTGTGTCAGGGCCTCCAACTGCTCATCCGTGTAACGTGAAGCCAGAGGATTGAAACTGATGTTATATGTCTGGGTGGCAGGCATGAGCAATACCTTTCCTGCAATTTTGCCCCTATATTTCTCGATGTCTTCCTTACTCTGGACGTCGAAGATCATACACTCTCCCTTCACGAGGCCCTTGGTGCTTCCAGACCAAGCCTTGGGATTCACCGAGAAGGCGCAATAGTAGGGCTGGGTCATGGCCGCATAGGTCTTGACAACGTCCCATCCGCCACGGGTAAATTCTGCGGCGAACTCAGCACGAGGGTTGGACAGGCCGAGTTCATTCAGTTTCTTAACCACTAGGCTTTCTGCCCTTCTTTTCTGTTTGGAAGCGGTGAGCCTTGATCCGAGCAGGTCGGTCATGTACTGGGAAATCTCTTCGATCTTGGAATTGTTAAGGCCTTCATCCTTGATCTTGGTAGCCAGCTCGGGAGACTGGGATACCTGTGCGAAAACTTGGTTGCCGCAAAAGACCATTGCGAGCATTGAGAAGATAATTAAACCTTTTTTCATAAGTCCGTTATTTTAACGCATGGGTACAAATATAGAAAAATTGATCAAAATGCTTATATTTGTCTGATTTTAAGATTTAGAATCAGTCGAGTTATGAAAAAGTTTATCGTTTTATCCGTCCTGTGTTTCCTGGCAGGAAGTGCCATGGCCCAGGAAGAAGATGGTTTCTTCAATCACCTTTCCCTCGGTGTGCAGGCCGGTACAGCTGGCATAGGTGCGCAGTTGGCTACTCCAGTAGGCCCGAATTTCCAGATACGCGCTGGCTATGCGATAATGCCTCCGTTCTCCTACAGCAGGACTGTTGAAGTTCCTGAGCATCCCGGTGCCCACGGTTCTGATAAAGGAGCCGACATTCCCGTTGATGCCAATGCCAGTATACATCTTTCCAATGCGGAACTGATGTTTGACATCTTCCCGTCATCCACCGGCATTTTCCATATTACCGCTGGTTTGCTATATGGCCCGAAGAATGTGATAAAGGTGACTAACACAAGTGCCCTTCCCAGTGATTACAACATTGTCGGACTGGATGTTGACGAATATACCGTCAGGGCTGTCAACAACAAGATTGACGGTTATATTGGTGTCGACGCCCTCCGTCCATATTTCGGAATAGGCCTTGGACGTGCTGTTACTACAGACCATAAGGTAAGTTTTACCTGTGATTTGGGTGCATTCTACTGGGGAAAGCCCGGACTGTTTGCTCCCGGCGAGGATCTTTTCGGCGAATGGAAAGATGTCCGTATTACTGCAGCCTCCCTTAACGGACGCGATGAAGGAATGATCGAGAAAGCTGAGAAACTAGTTATTTACCCTATGCTTAACTTCCATCTGTTTTTCAATCTTTTTTAGAACGTAAAAGCTATGAAAAAGTTTTGGCTGATAATTGCGTTGGCGGTCGCTTTTCCTCTTTCGTACTCATGTACGAAGGAGAATCCTAAGCAGGAAACTCCCACCCCAGCTCCAGCCCCCACACCAACCCCGACTCCCACTCCGACCCCGACACCAACCCCTACTCCAGAGCCGGCTCCAACGCCTGTGTCTGTGAAGCTGGTTGTCACTGGTTCCAATGCCCTGGACTTCATCGCTCTTACTGAGTCCGGCAAGTATCTTATCTGTGAGTTTGACTCGGATAAGGACAGGGTCTATTCGACAGGAGATTACACAATTTCTGACAATAAGTACGTCCTTGGCAATGATGCGACCCTGACGTTCTCACAGACCGGGTCACCGGTTACCTTCACCCTGAAAAAGAACGATGGCAAGGAAATTTCGGGATCTGCGAATCCTGTCAAGAATACAAAGATGACAGATAATGTCAAAAAGCTTTGCCGTACCTGGACTGTCTCCAGGACACAGATTTCAGTCTCTGGAAGCATTAATGCCAGCGCCAAGTTTGATGGCTGCAACCTTGAGGAGATATCTGCCTTTGCCCGCAATCAGGGGATGGAGATTAAGAAGGACTTTACAGGGATATCTATCAACACCATCACAGTGATGCCTACCGGTTCCGCTATCATTGCCTATAGCACCGGAAAGATAGATGTAGCAGAGTGTGACTTTACTGCCATTGAAAAGGGTGAGCTGAAGTATTCCTGGAAAGATGAGTCTGCCCTTGGGTACGAATTGACCAATGGCACCGCAACAGTTTCATTCAAGGATGACAAATGTGCCCTTTCTGTCGGAGCCGAGTTTACCAAAGACGAGAAAAAGTACAACCTGTCAGTATCCTTTGTCCTGGAAGAGAAGAAGTAAGATTCCCGCTATTTCAGAATCTTTAGTCCTTGGATTACTGCATTTGAGAATCCAGCCTCTTCCATGGCGTTGAGTCCCTTTATGGTGATTCCGCCAGGAGTGGTTACCCTGTCGATCTCCTGTTCAGGATGAGTTCCATGGGCGTCTGCCAATGAGGCGGCGCCCTTTATTGTTTGAAGCGCTGCTTCAAGAGCCTGTTTGGGATAGAGCCCCAGTTCAATTCCGCCTTCCATGGTGGCCCTGACATACCTCAGAGCAAAGGCGGTTCCGCATGATGCCACCATCATTCCGGCCATGAGTTGTTTTTCATCGACTACCATGGACTTTCCTGTTGCATTGAACAGTCTGGTAACAGTCTGAAGAGTACCG
>JAEEGI010026537.1_pt1 | contig 11149 bp, 8 predicted proteins | sample 8958751 | NCBI WGS metagenome assembly JAEEGI01 (sample SAMN16246545, study PRJNA631951) | gut metagenome | biome: gut microbiome; feature: rumen; material: KS-attached | host: Bos | place: Iran: Karaj | collected 2018-10 | reverse complement strand
ATGGTGATTTCCTTTCCGAGTTTCGTGAAGACGCGGGCCATGTGGCCCCATCTCTTCATCTTCCTTTCCTTGCGGAACTCAAACGCTCTTCCCATACTTATTCGGCGATTTTGATGCGGTTGATGTACTTGTCGATGTCGTAGGCCTCCATGGACTGGGGATACTTGTCCTTGATGGTCTCGTAGAGGGCGAGGGCCTTGTCGTTGGCGCCCAGCTCTTCGTAAGTGACGGCGGCTTTCAGGAGATAGCCGGCGGCAAACATGTTGTCGGAAACACCGGCGGCCTTCTCGAACTGCGCGGCGGCTTCCTCATAGCGCTCCAGTCCGGCGAGGGCATCGCCGAGGCAGGCCTGGGCACGGGCGGCGAGGATGGGATCCTTGCCCTTGTATTTCTTGAGGTAATCCACGGCGGCCTCATAGTCCTTGAGCTGCAGGGCGCAGACTCCGGCGTAGAAGGGCATCGCCTTGCCGGCCTTGCTGCCGTACTCGTCGATGATCTGGGCGAAACCGTAGTTGTTGCCGTCGCCGTTGAGGGCGAGCTCGAAGTTGCCGGCGCGGAAGGCGGCCTCGGCCGGATAAGCCTGCTCCTGAGCCTCAGCCACCTTCGGCTTGAGGTAGAACTGGTTGTAGGCGAGGACGCCGAGGGCGATCACAGCCGCTGCGATGATGCATCCCCAGATGGTTTTCTTGTTCTCGTTGTAGAACTGCTCGGTCTTGGAAACGGTCTCTTCGATTTTTTCCTGTCTTTCCTGCTGAAGAGCCGCTTTGTCGTTTTTCTTGGTTGCCATAAAATATGTTGTCTTTGTTTAATCCGCTGTATAGCTTGCAAAAGTAACAATTTTCCGTGAAAAACATAAATAATTCAGTATATTTGTTGAGTTCGGACGGTAATTCCTAATGTTTTCGATATGAAAAAGTGTTTGTTCCCCCTGATGTGCCTGGCCCTGGCCGGGTTGTTGGGCGGCGCGTGTGCGCCCAAGTCTGAGACGCTCTCCCTTTTCAACGGAAAGGACCTGGAGGGCTGGAGTTTCGTCGTGGACGGGGATGTCCCGGCGGCCGATGTCTTCTCGGTCGAGGAGGGTCAGATCCTGATTTCCGGCACTCCGTTCGGCTATATGTATACGGACGCAGTCTATGGGGACTATGACCTGGAGGTGGAGTACGCCTGGGTCGGAAAGGGGACCAACAGCGGCATCTTCCTGCTGATCGATGAGACTTCCTGCCCCTTCCCCCGCTGCGTGGAATGCAACCTGCAGGCGGGCAATGCCGGCACATACGTACTGCTCGGCGGTGCGGGGGCCCTGGAGTATGTGGCTCCGGAAGACGGCGTGATGCCCAAGTTCCCCAAGATCGTAAAGCGCGAGGCATCCAGCGAGAAGCCGGACGGCGAATGGAACCTCGCCCGCGTCGAAGTGCGCGGCGGCCAGGTCACTTCCTGGATCAACGGCGTACTCCAGAACCAGTGCACGGCCCTGACCGCCTCGGGCCACATCGGCCTCCAGAGCGAAGGCGGGCCGCTGAAGGTCCGTGCCGTGCGGCTGACTCCGGTCGCCCGTGACGGCTTCACCATCCGGGGAAAGGCTCCGGAAGGACAGGAGACAGCCGTCCTCATGTATGATACTCCTTCGGGAGAGCTGGTGCGCGATACCGTCAAGGTCGTGGACGGCGGGTATGTCTTCTCCGGCAAGGTGGACGATGTCGTGCCGGGATCGATCCTCTTCCCCCGGGAAGGGGAGAAGCCCCAGCGGATCGGCATCTATATCGAGAATGCGCCCCTGGTGGCCCTCGGAGACCATCAGGTGACGGGTGGCCCGAACAACGATTTCACGCAGGTACTGCACGCCGCGACCGATTCGCTCGACCGGAATGCTCCGGATTTCCATGAGCAGCTGACCCGGGTGATGGGCGAATGCATCGCCGCCCATCCCGACGTCGAAGTGGCTGCCTTCATGTATTATATCTACAACCAGGATACGCCGACAGAGGCATACGAGGAAGGTTTCAACCGTTTCACCGACAAGGTGAAGAACTCCTCTTTGGCTCAGCGGGCCCGGGAGGAACTCGCTTCCCGCAAAGCCACGGCCCCGGGCGTAGAAGCACCGGACTTTACCCTCAACGACCCCGACGGCAAGCCCTTCGCGCTCTCTTCCCTGCGCGGGCAGTATGTCATCCTGGATTTCTGGGCCTCCTGGTGCAAGCCGTGCCGCAACAGCATCCCCGGGATGAAGGAACTGTATGCGAAGTACCACGACAAGGGCGTCGAGATCCTGGGCGTTTCCGACGACAGCAAGGAGGAATCCTGGAAGAAGGCCCTCGAGGAAGAGCAGATGCCCTGGCCCCAGGTCATCGACGAGTTCCCGGTGAAGAACAAGCCCGCCCGTGTTGGCTCCCTGTACGGTGTCCACTACATCCCCAGCTACTTCCTGCTCGATAAGGAGGGCAAGATCATCGGCCGGTTCGACCACGACGGTCTGGCCGCAGAACTTGCTAAGCTGCTAGACTGATAAGATTACATTTCAGGTCCGGATGGCCTTCGACTTCCAGGAGCGAGAGCTTTAACCCTTCGGGGAATGCTCCTGGAAGTCGAAGGCCATCCGGACCTGAAATGCAATCTTATCAGTCTAGCAGCTTAGCAAGCTCGACGGCCAAACCATCGTGATCGAACCTGCCGATGATCTTGCCTTCTTTATCGATCAAAAAGAAGGTAGGGACAGCGTGGACGCCGTAGAGTTGCGCCGCTTTTGTGGGTCGGTTCTTGCCCTGCGACTCATCGAGAACATGGATCCATGGAGTCTCATCTTCCACGATGGCCTGCTTCCAAAGGTCGGCATCACTGTCAATCGAAACGCCAAGAATCTCGAAGCCCTTGTCGTGGTATTTCTTATAGAGGTCTTTGAGACCCGGCATGCCGGCGCGGCAGGGCTTGCACCAGGAGGCCCAGAAATCTACGAGCACCGGCTGACCGCGGAGCGAGGACAGCGTGACCGCCTTCCCGTCACAGTCCGTAAGGGTGAAGTCAGGGGCTTCCATGCCCGGGGCCGTCGCCTTGCGGGAGACGAGATCTTCGCGCAGGCGTTCGGCGAGGTAGCAGTTTTTCACCCGGTCAGAGAAGCGATTGAACCCAGCTTCCAGTTCTTCATATGTAGACTCTCGGCTGAAGTTGTAATACATGAAAGCGGCAGCCTCGACATCGGGATAACCCGTAGTGAAATCGATCAGCGCCTGGCGGATCTTGGCGGGATAGTCCGGATCGTCCTTGGCAATGCCCTCTCCCGCTTTGTCCATGTCGCGGAAGAAATCGTTGTTCGGCCCCCCGGAGGCTTTTCCGTCCGTAATTGTCAAGGGCGCATTCTCGACAAACAGGAAAGTGCGTACCGGGTCCTTCCCTTCGGGATAGACCAGGACGGTCCCCATCACGACATCGTCCACGGAACCGCGGAAAACATACTTCCCATCCTTCAAGGCTACCGTATCTTGCACGGACTCCCCTGCAGGCGTGTCATAGCGGAGGACGGCATAGCCTTGCGCATCCGGGACTTCGCCTTCGATCTTATAACCCTTGGGGCCGCCGCAGGCGCACAAGAACGCCGTGGCGACACCAAGGGCAAAGAAAAACTTACTTTTCATCGTAGCTGTTCTGTTTCAGGTTGGGATTGTTGTCCACGGCGTTCCCGGGGAACGGGAAGATCCAAAGCTTGGATTCCGGGGTCAGGCTGAAAGTCTTGCCCTGGAAAGTACGGGTCATGGTTTCCTTCATGTCATCCAACTGATTCCAACGTTTGCGGATGATAAAATTGTATGCCGAGTACATCGTCTCACCCATGGAAGTCTGCTTCAGGCGTGCGAACGCAGTCTGCTTGTCCGCAACGCTCCCCTTCAAGGGAGCATATAGTTCCGGATTGATGCGATTGACGCGGATCTGATCCAGATAGCCCATCGCCTCGTCGACACGGTCCTTGCGGATCGCACATTCAGCAGCAATCAGATAAGCGTATGTAGTTTTCAGGCCGAAGGTGTTCCAACTGGCGCCGGCGGCCGATCCCATACCGCCGATATCAGCGTAAGGGAGGCCGCACATGGCCATACCCATACCCATAGTCGGATTATTGCCGAAAAGCATCATGCCCGTCGGCATGCGGACCAAGGCCGAATGACCGGCTTCCAGCTTAGCCTCCGCCTCGGGAGTGCGCAGCAAAGTGAAATTAAGTTCTGTATAAGTATGGAACAAGTCTTCTTCGCAGGAGAACGGAGCGCGGCTGACGAACTCGCAAGGAATCATGGGCGGCATGTAAGGCATGCGTGAACCAGTCATTGCCGGCGACCAGTAATTACTGATGGCCCCGCTGATCCGGATGGACTCCTTGGCGGCAGCCTCGGCGCCGTCGAAGTCCTGCATGGCCATGAGGGCCATGGCTTTGATCAGATAAGGGCATGCCTTGGACCAGCGCATCTGGTTGATATTCTTGACCGGTAACGCATCCGTCTCAATTGCCGCGTTGCAATCGGCGACGATCTGGTCATACACCTGTTTCACCGTCCATTTCTCCGGAGGGATGGAGATATCCCAGTCCTCCATCAGATACGGGATGCCAGGGGTATTCTCCGCCGTTGCCGGAGTATAAGCAGCGGCATATTTGTTTACCAGCATGAACTGAGCCCAGGCGCGCAGGCACAGGGCCTCTGCCTGAATCTGTTTGATCTTCCCGGCATCACCCGTGGCAAAACTGATGGAAGACAGGATCGGATTGGCGATCTGTCCGACAAAACCGAAAAGTTTTGTATAATCATCGTCAGAGGTTGTCAGTTCAGCCAGACGCCGGACATAGGATTCATCCCATTGTACCAGGATCGAATTACGGCTGGGAGTCGGCATGCTCAACAGGTTGGCGACATTACCCACCGGACCGGGCAAGACATCACCGGGAAGCTGATAGAAATCGAAAATCCGGTTGAAATCCCGGAACTCCGCATTCAACAGAAGCTCCAACTCGTCGGCGGAAGAAAGCATGTTCATGCCCTTGGGCTTGAGGTCGGTAAAATCGGCGCAGGAAGCCAGCAGCAAGGCCGCGGATACAATAGCGTATATCTTTTTCATAACGGTACTGTCTTAGAAGTTGATGTGAAGGCCGAAAACATAGGAACTCCGCAACGGGATACCGCCCGTTTCCGGATCGAAAACGGCATTCTTGGCGTAATAGCTCATTTCCCTTCCAGGACGGAATGCCGCCCAGACAGGAGGGAGATTGTCGATCTGGAGTTGGAGGTTGATGCGCTGGGCCTTGATGGCCCGGGCCCACTGCTGGGGCAATTCATACCCGAAGACAATATTACGGATCTTGAGGAAAGAGGCATTGCGCACACTGATGTCACTGTGATTGGGTTCTCCGGATGAAGGAGCGGCGATCGCCGTGCTGGCGTAACGTCCGATACCCGGGGTCAGGGTTTTATTCTCGGGCGTCCAGGCATTGGCAAAATAGCTGGGAAGGGCGGCGTTATTACCGATTCCAGAGACCTCCTCTTCGATCAAGGCCCGCATCTTATGACCTCCATAGTAGGCCATCAGGATGCTCAGGCTGAAACCATTCCACACGAAACGGTTGTCCAAGCCGGCAATCACGACCGGATCGGTTTGACCTGAATAGACCAGCGTCTCGACGGGAACACCTTGAGCGGAAGTCCGTATCGTCCTCTGGCCGGTCGTCTCGTCCACCGGACCATACCATAGCGTCTTACCCCTGGAATCCTCCGCATCGCTGATGCCGGCGAACTCATAGCTCCATAATGCGCTGGTCGGATAACCTACCACGTAGGGGTTACTGAAACGCTGATACGCCTGGATAGCGGGATTGTCGACACTGGTGATCTTGTTGTGGTTGACGGCAAAGGTCACCGTGCTGCTCCAGCCGAAGTCACTGCGGCGCTTCTCGCGGATCCAGTCGCCGGTGAAAAGCAGTTCGAAACCGTTGTTGGTCATATCGGCCGAGTTGACGAACATCTGAGTGAATCCGGTCGTAGGATCAAGCGTCTTGTAGGAGAAGAGGTCCAGACCTTGCTTGCGATAATAGTCGAGGGAACCGCGGAAACGGTTGTCCACGAATGAGAAATCTAAACCAAGGTTGAAAGTTCGTGTCTGCTCCCACCGGAGATTGGGATTGGCCGGACTTTCGATATAGCCGTACGGCAGTCCGGTCAGGGTATTCAACTCATCGCTCTTAGCCGTCATATAACTGGTGGCACCCTGATAGATGTTACCGGTGACACCATAACTGACACGCAATTTGAGGATGTCGATTCCGCGGACGGCCTTGGCAAAGTCTTCTTCACCGATATTCCACGCCACGCCGGCGGACCACAGAGGACGGCCGCGCAACTTCACGTTCAATCCGTAGACGTCCGCAAAATCCTTGCGGAAAGACCCGAACAGATTGTAGCGCCGGTCGTAGGTATAGGTGAAGTTGGCATAGGCGGAGGCATAGCGATGGTGCTGCTCCATGATAGGACTCATGTTGCCGTCAATGTAAGGACGGTAAACATTGATATAAGCCGGATAGGAAGATGTCGAAGTCTTCAGATAAGAGGGGCTGTTCTCCATCCGGCTCAACGTACCGAAATCCACCAGCTGGGTGGCGGCATTCTGCAACTGGTCATCATAGCCCAGCATCAAACTGCGGGTACCGGCGTATAGGGTCTCGCGGAACTCCGTACCAGCCAGGGCGATGATCTCGTGCTTGCCGAAACTGCCGGAATAATTGACCTGGCCACGGGCGGTCCAATAGCTGCCATCCATATTGGTCACATTGCGGAAACCACCGGTCTCCGGCGTATGGTAAGTGACTTTGCCCGTCTCGGGATCGATCTCCTTATATGCGTTGTAGAACAAACGGGCCACATAACTATCCTGGTTGGCCTGCCAGTCCGTGGAACGATGATCGGTCTCATAGACCAGCTGCGCATTGGCCGTCAATCCCTTGACAATCTTGAAGAGCAGGTCACCGTGATAGCGCATATACTGGCGGGAAGTATTCTCGACATTATTGAAGTACTCTTCCGCCAGGTTGATGCCCATTTCCTTGAAGACACCGCCTTCCGTATTGTCGCGGTAGAGGTTAGTGCCCAGCAGGCGCACGGAGCCGTCCGCCTCGGTGAGGGATTCGTAGGCGGGATAGGACCAGGGGCCGTAGGTACCGCCGGAACCCTTTCTGCGGTTCTTGCCGTAAATGCCGTTGACAGAAGCGGTCGCGGTAAGCCAGGGCGCTACCTCATAAGAGCCTTTATAGCTGACCGACATCTGGTTGTCAAAGCTGTTGATGGTACCGGCATTATCGGTGCGGTAGTTGACGACAAAGTTGCTCTGGAACTTGTCACTGCGGCTGCGCAGGGCCATGTTGTACTGTTGGAGCAACTGACGGCGATAGACGGCGTCACCGAAATCACGGGCGAAGTTGTTGCCGGCAAACTGGTTGCAGACCTGGTCTACCTGAGCCTGCGTATACTCCCCTTTCGCCATCTTGTAATAAGCGTAGCGGATGGGAGAGATGCGGCCGTTATGGTTGTTCAGGCTGGTTTCGAAGGATGTGATGGGATCAGCTACCTCTTCCGGAGTAAAGAAATAGTACTTGTAGTAATCACTCTCAACTTTCACCTGCTGCTCGGGCGTGAGGTAGAAATTGGCGCCATAGTCCAGGTTGCGATTCTGATAGACAGTGATGTTGGAGGAGAAATCCACGTCGATCCTTCCTTTCTCACGGGCGCTCTTGGTCGTGATGACGATGATACCATTGGATGCGCGGGCGCCATAGATGGCAGCTGCGGCGGCATCCTTCAAAACATTGACACTCTCGACGTCATAAGGGTTGAGGTCATCGATGTCGCCTTCGATAGGAAGGCCGTCGACGACCAAAAGCGGATTGGCTTCAGCATACATGGAGCTGACACCGCGGATAGTAAGCTTACCGCCATAGGTCGACAGACCGGCTACGCGGCCTTCCAGATTCTGGAGGACAGACGGGCTATAACGTTCCTCGAGAGCGCGGGCGTTAACAGTCGCGATGGCACCGGTTACCTTTTTCATCTGAATCTCCTGATAACCGGTCACGACGGATCCTTCCAAGAACATGCGGTCAGGGCGCATCTGCAGGTCAAACTGCGCCCTGCCGTTCAACGCCTCGACGACGGTCTCCATTCCCAGGAAGGAGACTTCGATCTCACTGTTGCGCAGGTTCCTCACGGACAGGCTGTAGTTACCATCCGCATCCGTGATGGCATAGGTATTCTCGCTCAGGTTGCGGACGGTAGCGCCGGGAATCGGCTCTCCTTCCTGGTCGGTGATGCGGCCCTTGAGTTGGACGCTCCCCCTTGGAGAAGGGCCCTGCTGTCCATCAGAACCCGACTCGACGTTTCCAGCCGCGGCTGGCTGCACCATCATGAGCAGCAACAGCAACGGCAAGGCGGCTTCCCGAAGGAACCTCTTGAATGATTGGTTTTTGGGCATAAGTAGATGATTAAAGAATATGTACTAACTAACTTGGCGATGTCTGACTAACCGAATGACACCGCCAAGATAATAAAAAACTTCAAGATGAAAAAACTATTTGACCGGAGTCAGGCGCATCGCACGGATCTTCAGCGGGCCGCCCTCACTCTGCAGGCCGATGTGACCCTCCTTGCTGAGGGCTGTACACTGGTTCTGGAGGACGCCGTTGATATAGGAAGCGATCACTCCGCCCCGCACTTCGATATGGGCCAGATTCCATTCACCCTCAGGCTTTTCGCTGGAGGGTTCCCGCTTGTCGATCTTGGGGAATTTAGGCAGCACGCCGTCTTCCGGGACTACATATTCCTCAGCCATCGCTCCGCCAAGCAGCACGTAAGTGCCGGCGTCCCCGGCTTTCAGATTGCATTCCACACACTGGGGAAAAGGGCAGGACGTTTCTCCGATATGGAGGAAGATGCCGCTGTTACTGCCGGTCCCGACCCAGGCATATTCCACTTCCAGGTCATAATCGGCATAAACCGCATCGGTATACATATAACCGAAAGGAGTACCGGAAATCCGGATCTGGCCTTCATCCACCGAGAAGACTTCCGCCGCCGGGACATCCCCGTCCACGACGAAACTCCAGCCTTCCAGGTCTTTTCCATTGAAAAGGGAAAGCGTATCAGATTTGGGCGCACAGGCGCCGCCGAGCATCCCGGCCACGGCCAGACACATAAAGGGAATTACATGCTTTTTCATATCGAAATCATTAAGAATTACCTACGCGATACAACAAATATAGGGAATTATTTATGTTTTTCGCGGAAAAGTTGTATTTTTGCAAGCTATACTGCGGATAATAACAAAGAAAAGCATATTTTATGGCAACCAAGAAAAACGACAAACAGGCTCTTCAGCAGGAGAGAATCGAAGAGACCGTTTCCAAAACCGAACAGTTCTACAACGAGAACAAGAAAACCATCTGGGGATGCATCCTCGCGGCGGCGGTCATCGCCCTTGGCGTCCTCGCCTACAACCAGTTCTATCTGAAGCCGAAGATGGCGGAAGCCCAGGAGCAGGCCTATCCGGCCGAGGCCGCTTTCCGCGACGGCAACTTCGACCTTGCCCTCAACGGCGACGGCAACAACTATGGCTTCGCCCAGGTCCTCGACGAGTACGGCAACAAGGCCGGCAAGTCGATGAATCTCTATGCCGGAATCTGTGCCCTGCAGCTCCAGGACTATGAGGCCGCCGTGGATTATCTGAAGAAGTACAAAGGCAAGGACCCCATCCTCGCCGCCCGCGCCCAGGCTTGCCTCGGTGACGCTTATGTCGGTCTCCAGCGCTATGACGAGGCCGTTTCCCAGTTTGAGAAGGCCGCTGCCGTCTCTGACAACCTCTACGCCGCCGGCTACCTCCTGAAGGCCGCCGTCACCAGCGAGGAGCTGGGCAACAAGGACAAGGCCCTCGCCCTTTACGAGACCATCAAGGACAAGTATCCCCAGTCCATGGAGGCTTACGATATCGACAAGTACATCAACCGCATCAAAATCGCCGAATAAGTATGGGAAGAGCGTTTGAGTTCCGCAAGGAAAGGAAAATGAAGAGATGGGGCCACATGGCCCGCGTCTTCACGAAACTCGGAAAGGAAATCACCATCGCCGTCAAGCAGGGCGGTCCGGACGTGACCGGCAACCCCCGCCTGCGCGCCCTTATGGCCGAGGCCCGTGCCGAATCGATGCCCAAGGAAAACATCGAACGCGCCATCAAGAAAGCGACCGACAAGAACCTCGGCGACTTCAAGGAGATCGTCTACGAAGGCTACGGCCCTCACGGCATCGCCTACCTCGTTGAGACCGCTACGGACAATAACACCCGCACCGTCGCCAACGTGCGCAGTTACTTTTCCAAGTGCGGCGGGTCCCTGGGAACCAGCGGTTCCGTCAGCTTCATGTTCGACCACAAGTGCGTGTTCCGCATCGCGGAGAAAGAAGGCATGGACCTGGAAGAGCTTGAGCTCGAGATGATAGACTACGGCGTAGAGGAGCTTTTCGAAGAGACCGAGTACGATGAGGATGACAACGAGAAGAAGAGCATCGTCATCTACGGCGACTACACTTCCTATGGCCAGATCCAGAAATTCATCGAAGAGAATGGCTATGAGCTGATCTCCGGCGGCTTCGAGCGTATCCCGAACGTGGACCTCAAGGAGGTCACCCCCGAGCAGAGAGCGACGCTCGACAAACTCACCGAACTCCTGGAGGACGACGAAGACGTCACCCATGTGTACAACACGATGAAGCCGGAAGAGTAGTTTATTTGCCGGTATCAAACCCAGGAACGGACCGCTTGATACGGTCCGTTCTTTTTTTATAAATTTATTAGTATCTTTGTGAGATTGAAAGCATAATCATCCCATCTGATGAGTATACAGAGTCAAAAAATAGCCGACCTCGTCGAACGCCGCTCCTCCGCTACGCTCGGAGGGGGCCAGAAACGGATCGACGCCCAGCATGGGAAGGGCAAGATGACGGCGCGTGAACGCCTCGCCCTGCTGCTGGATGAGGGCAGTTTTGAGGAATTCGACATGTTCGTACAGCATCGCTGCACGAATTTCGGCATGGAGAAAGAGCACTTCGACGGAGACGGTGGCGTCACGGGCCGCGGTACGATC
>JAEEGI010026536.1_pt1 | contig 11149 bp, 7 predicted proteins | sample 8958751 | NCBI WGS metagenome assembly JAEEGI01 (sample SAMN16246545, study PRJNA631951) | gut metagenome | biome: gut microbiome; feature: rumen; material: KS-attached | host: Bos | place: Iran: Karaj | collected 2018-10 | reverse complement strand
ATTGGGGCGGATATTCCGCTGTTGCCGAAATCCTTTGACGCCGTGAGTTTGAACGTCATGCTTTTCTGAGAATTGGTCGGGATGACGACGGACTGCTTCAGCTGTTGACAGTTGATGTTTGGGGGCATGGCGAGCTCGATGACCGCCGTGATGTCATGGGCGGTCGGATTGCGGAAGATGAAGGCCAGCGAATTGTCCTGTCCGGGCAGGATGAAAAAGTCTTTCTGGCGTTCAAGGTATTCCTTGCAGTTGCCTTTTCCCGTCATGACGGGCTGGTGGGCGGCGACGGTGAAGAAATTGCCGCCGTTGGCTGGAAGTTTTTCCTGCCCTTGGAGGCGGAGCGTGGCGGGATTGCGTCCGATTTTATAGGCGACGGCGTCGTTTTCCACACCCAACGGTGTTTCATTGCCGTAAAGATCGATGACGGAGGCTTTTCCTGTGACGCCAAGGAGAATGATCATGGAGTTTTCCTGTGCGCGGTTGAGATTCCAGGCAGGGATGAGCAGGTCGCCGTTTGCGGCGCGGAAGGCGAAGGCGTCTATGTCCGCGCCGAAATCCATTTGGGAGAGGAACGTGGCCTTTGTGTAGAGAGAGGCCAGCGTATTGTAGGCGGCGTAGGCGCATTTCGGATAGAAATCGCGTGTGACGAGCCCGAAATTATGTTCGCCGTAAGTAGCGTCATAGCCGTCATTTCGCAGATCATACCAGTTGTATCCGATGGCGCCTTTCGCCCAGCTGTAGAGGAATTTCTGGAAGAGGGTGATGGCCTGGAAATGTTCGCCGCCGTCCGATGAGGGCAGGGCGGTTTCGTTGGCGTACCATGGCGCGGTGACGTTTTCTTCCTTCCTCATTTTGAACATGTTGTCGAGCTGGAGGCGATAACCGGAGAGACGTCCATGGCCGTGGAACGCATGGATGTCGTATGAACCGCGACCAAGCGTAAGGGTCTTTTTCATGTGGTCCGGATCAAGAAGCGAGGCATGGGACGACGGCGGCATGAGGGCGAAACCGCCTGTCAGGACATACGTGCTGGGAGCATGCTTTTTGACTTCTTCGTATGCGATTTTCATCAATTGAATGTATTCCTCCGCGGAATAGTTGGCGAAGCCGACGAGATCCGGTTCGTTCCAGACTTCGCCGTAGCGGATCTTGTCTTTGTACCGTTTGGAGAATTCCGCGATGAATTTCCGCCAGAGATCGTAGTCCGGCCGTGGAACGCCTCTTTTCGTGCTGTCCAATGGCTTCCAGTCCTTTGCAGTCGCCCAGCCAGGGCAGTAATCGTAGATGGCCTGGATTTCGACGCCTTGTTCGCCGAAGAGATTGACGACACGGTCGAACGGCTCGAAATTCCAGCGGTCCTGCGACGGTTGCATGAGATCCCAACTGATGTCTTCACGGAGAATCTTGATGCCGACAGATGACGCCGCAATCGCCTCTTTTTTAATGACTTCAGTGGAATTCCGCTGCGGATGCGAACAGACGCCGAAAAGAAAGCCCTCCGCTTTGCCGGCAGTTGCGCCAACAGGCTTCATGTAGGCGAAACTGGTTATTTTTTGTGAAGGCGGAATCCGTTTGTCATTGTCATTGACAATCGTTTTGACGGTATAAACGCCGTATCGTGCGGGGGCTTTCACGGGAGCGGAGAAGATTGTCTGCGGCGAGACATCCAGCGGAAGCGTGTTTTGGGCGATGACGGTTTGTTTGTAATCGGAAATGGTATATTCAAGCGTGCCGCGGATGACGCGGGGGGAATCATTGTCGAGAACGATGCGCAGATCGTCTTCATGCCCGTTGGCGAGAATATGGATGGGATGGCCTGTGTCGATGACGGCGAAACGCGGGTTGAGTTCGACGATGTCGCCGATCTGGACGGTTTCGAGGGCGAACCAGCTGACCATGCCGTCCGCCTTGTCCAGAATGTAGTCGGCGGCAAGGCCATGGAAATAGGCGGGAAAGTCGATCCGCTTGTTTGGATTTCTGCCGCCGCCCCAAACACCGTTTGCGCCATTGCTTTTTACATTGTATTCAAGTGTATGCCATCCGGCGGGCAGCTTGGAGACATCGCACGCGTATTGGAAGATTTCGTTTTCACTGTCGCGCAACCGCAGATTCAGATGATGGATGGAATGTCTTTCTGGCAGAAGTACGCGGAGCTTGATGCGGGCGGTCGTGAAGGCGGGCAGTTTTGTGTGCGTATTGGCGTAATTGTATGGGAAGCAGAATTCCAAGAACGGGCCGATGGACTGTTTCCATTCGACTTTGTATTGGGGCTGTCCATCGACTTGTACGATTTTGGCGGATTGCTGTCGTTCCGCTGCTCTGTGAAGTTCAACATCGACGGGCAACGTGCGGAAATCGGTAATGGTTGTGAAAGGATTGTCATCCGCATGGAGGCCATTGGACGCGAGCATGCCGGAAACGGCAAGAAGAGCGACGATTTGTTTCATCATGATGAGAGTCCTATGGGCTATGTTGTGGCAAATGGTTACTTAGCGTAGCTGTGGAGCGTATTGCTGAATTTCGGCAGGAGATTGACGACTAGGAATGTAATGACAAGCGCGGAAAAGGCGAGAAGATGCGTCCAAACGGCGCGTTTGCGGCCGTTGGGGCGGTAGTAGGCGTGGAGGGAGGCGAGATAGAGGCACCATGTGATGAGAGCCCATGTCTCTTTTGGGTCCCACGACCAATAGATGCCCCATGCCTCTTCAGCCCAAAGAGCGCCGCTCCAGAGTCCGAACGTCATGAGCGGCAATGCGATGCGGATGACGGACCGGGCGGCGTTATGGCGTTTCAGCTTTAGCTCGTCATCACGTGTGCAGAGGCTGGTGAGCATCAACAGAAAGGCGACGGCGGCGGTCGCGTAGGAGACCATGTAGGAAAGAACGTGTGGGACGAACCATGGCGACTGCAGGGCGGGAACGCGTTGCCACGCGAGATTACGCTCCATGAAGAACGTGCCGATGAGCGGGAAGAGTGAAGCGAAGGCGAAATGCGGCAATGTCCAATCAAGGCCAAAGCGTTTTCGGATAACGAGATGCAATGGTAGAAAACAGAGCGACAGGAAGACGAGCACATGGACCATGTTGCCGAAAGGCGGGTGGCCGCAGATAACGTAGTTGCCAATGATCGTCAGCAGGTTGAGAAGCCATGCGGTGATGAATACGCCGATGGCGGAACGCTGCCGTTTCATGATGCCGAATACAAAACTGATTCCATAACCAATTGCGGCGGTTGTGGAAAGTATGATGAAAGTCGTTTCGTTAAACATTGCGCGATACCTCCGTAGGAGATTGCGAGAACCAGCAGAGGAGGGCGACGCCGACGATGACCATCCAGATGCCCGCGATAACGCAGCCGCGGCCTGGATCGCGCCGTGCCGTGATGACGATGTATTCATTGTTCTGCGTGTCGTGGGACATCAGATAGAACCGCCAGCCGTGGAAGCGAAGCGGATGGTTGACGCTGAATGGTTGCGGCGGCAAGGCGGTTCCGTCCGGAAGAGTAAGTTGCGCTGTCGCCTCGTAAAATTTTGGCACGAGGGCGGCTTTGTGGAGCAGAAATCCATTGTCCAGAAAGACTTGCGGCTTCCAGTTGTTATTGTCGTCGATTAATTTTTGCTTCGGAATGATGTCGCCATGCTTTGGCAGACGGATGGTTCCATCCATGTCTGGCTTCAACGTTTTCACAAGTGTGAAATCATCGCCTTCCTTTTCAGGCGGCGCATAATAATGATAGGAAGGCGGGTAGTAATCGACCTTGAAATCGGTGACAGAGAGAGAAAAATCCAGCGGGTAGGTGGTGTTGGCGGGGCCGGGCAGTTCGTTGGCGGGCTGTGCTCCAATGTAGGCGGCGAACTGCGTCTTTTTGGCGGCGAACAATCCGATGGCCGCGCCAAGCAGAAGAAAGGCGACGCCGCAGTGTGCAAGCAGGAAGCCTATACCGCGCAATGATTTGAATCGTTTGAATTTAAAACAGCCGATGATGCACCAAACCGCGAGAATGGCGAGAAGCGACCAGAAGACAGGCGTTCTGAAGACGGCGAGTTCGAGGCCGCCGTGTAGCGGAATCGCTCCGGCCAGAAGGAAAAGGACGATGAGAAGAATGAATTTGTCCACGGGAATTGTTAGTCTTAAGGTGGTCGATTGTCTGTTTTTGTGATTTTTTTGAAAATATTGCGTCTTAAAGCGCAGAAAAAATAATATATTGTGTTGATTATTCAAAAACAAGGAATAATATTATAAAACTGAACGCAAGGAGGCGGCACGTTTTATCTGAACGGAAGCCGCCTTGACTGTTTTTTAGCAGTCACATTTAAAAACGTCAATTTGAACGGAGTATAAAGGGTTTTCAGGCAATGTACGAGTTGCAAGACTGGGGTTTGTATTTTGAGATTTTGAAGCGGTTGTTATTCGCGGCAATCTGCGGTGTCATGATTGGTTGGGAACGAGACCTGCATGGTCGTTCTGCTGGATTGCGGACGCACATGCTGGTGGCTCTTGGAGCGGCGTTGTTCACACAATTGTCGCTGATTACGGCTATTTGTCCGCTGCCGTTCGCAGGTCATGAACGATTGCATGGCGATGTCTGCCGAATCGCGGCGCAGATCGTATCCGGTATCGGTTTCCTTGGTGCGGGAACGATTGTGAAGGAAGGATTTACGATCAAAGGGCTCACGACGGCGGCCTGCCTGTGGTTTTCCGCGGCGGTCGGCATGGCCTGCGGCGTCAATCAGATCATGATCGCCTTGACAATGACGGGTGGCGAATTGATATTGGTATTTATCGGCAAGTGGTATGAAAAGAAGATGGACCGCATCTTCCCGTTCCATTTGAAACTCGAAGGAGAAAGCAGCGAAGACATGCATGCGATTTATAAATTTATCAAAGGACAGCATGAGTATGCACGTTTCACCGTGGCGACCTTAAACATCACCGTGAACCATGAGACGAAACTTGTGTCGGCTGACTTCTATGTGGAAGGTCGGTTCCATGAATCGAACGCAGAGCACGCCTTCAAGCTTATCAAAGACATAAACGAGAATTATCCAAAGATCAAATCGATATCGTTTAAACGAAACGGTTAATGGTTTTGTAGGAGCAATCTATGCGTAAATGGCTCGTTGCGGCGGTGGCTGCCGTATTGTGTGTCGGTGTCCTGCATGGGCAGGGGAAAGTTTCATTTGAGGACGGAGAGAACTGGCAAAGCCATGTGCGAGCGGGCGGCGCCGTCATGGAAATTGTCGGCGAACATGCCGTGGACGGTGCGAAAAGCGCGAAGATTTTCTTTAAAGGTTCCGCAAAGGACACGTGGCCAGGCGTTTATGTCATATTTTCGCCGGAGGAATACAAAGGGCAGTCCGTGCTGACGTTCTCCATCTGGCATGAGGAAGAGACGGCATTGGACATCTCCTACCGCATGGATTTCGCGGAAGGGACGCCGATTTATGGTGGCATGGGCGTGCAGCCGCGTCAGAAAGCTCCCGTCCAGTTGTTTCTTAATATGAAAGACGCGGATGGCAATCCGAAATATCCGACGAAAATTTTGCTATATCGCCGGATGCCGCGTGAAGATTCGACGATTTGGCTGGATGATTTACGTCTAAGTGACAAGGTGGGAACGTTTAAGGAATATGCCTACATTCCGCAGCAGTATAATAATGACGTGACGGAGGAGGAGAAAGCCATGGGGGCGCAGTTGTTCCGCTACCATTGGATGATCCATGTGTTTCCGAATGTGAAGCCGAGCCGTTCCCACGCGGATGTCATATTTGAGACGGAGGATGTCATGTTGGATGCGACGGCGTGTCCGGGCGAAACGGAGCCGATGACGCTTTCCATTCACGCATTGAAGGATTTGAAGAAAGTCGCGATTGCTTTTCCAAAAGATTTGAAAAGTGCGGATGGCGGGACGATTCCCGCTAAGTCGTTCTCCATCAGCACAATCCGTTGTATGAACAAACGGCCGACGTATCAGTTGAAATCGTATTATGCGGATATTCCGATGATTCTGGATGGCGAGCAGACGCTGGAAATCAAAAATGGCACGACCCGTTCTTTCTGGCTGGATGTCGCCGTTCCGAAAGACGCGAAGGCGGGCATCTATAAAGGTATAGCGGAATTGGATTTGGACGGCGTGAAGAAGTCGATTCCTGTCGAAATTCGCGTTCGAGGATTTTCCCTGCCGGACGAAAAGACACAGTTCTTCGGCGAATACTATACACATCCAGGCGACATCGCGTTGATTGACAGCGACTTGGCATATATGCGGAGTTTGGGCATGACATCGCTCGGGCTGTGCATCCATCCAAACGTCGATGACTGCCGTTATGAAAACGGAAAGGTCATTTTGTCATGGAAAAAGGACGACGCTTTTGTGGCGACGATGGAAGCGTACAAACGGCATGGCTATCCATGTCCGATCATTTTGCTGGCGGATCCAGGGGCGACGTTTGCCCGCAAGCAGGGGCTGAAAATTACTCAGGATGAGTTCTTTACGGTGCATCAAGCCTTTTGGAAGGCCATGCAGGAGGAAGTGAAGGCGCGTGGCTGGGCGGAACTGATTGTGCAGCCAGTCGATGAGCCCGCATGGCGTGGCAAGGCAGCGATGGATGAAAATGTCAGTCTACTGAAATCGCTGAAACAAGTCCCCGGCTTGCGCACAGAGCAGGATGGGCCGGGCGACGCCTATTTCCACAATGTGGCGGGGCCGTATGCGGACGTGTGGAACTATAATGGCGCTGTCGGGACGCCGGAAGTCATGGCGAAACTGAAGACGGAAGGCAAGCTGGCGATGCTCTACAATTGTGATGTGGAAAGCTATCGTCCTGTCACAAGTCGTTATGTGACAGGCCTTTTCCAAGTTCGTAGCGGCGCAGACGGCGTGTTCAACTGGGCGTTCAGAAGCTTCCATGGCAGTCCGTTTAACGACTTCGATTCGCCATTGGGCGACACGACGAACTACTATCCGGGAGAGGGGAAAATCAAAGGCGGGCCGGGCATCGGATTGGTCAGCGCACGAGAGGGAATCGATGACTATAAATACATTAAGTATTTGCAGCAGTTGATCAAAGAGCATCCGGGCGAGAAGGCGGATTATGCGCAACGTGTGTTGGATGCGATTTTGGAAAGTATCCAATACAGGCCAGTCGTGCGGAACGAGGCGAAATTCACACACATGGGGGATAAAGATGGCAAAGGTTTCATTGATGGTGTTCTGAATTTGAATACAGGCTGGGATCTTCTTGATTATGACATGGCGCGGGAAATCATCGCAGGGCAGATTGAAGAGCTGCTTGGGCTGTCTGAGAAGTCGCAAGGCGGCAAGAAGGCGGTTTTGAGCTGCGAACTAAATGCCACGCCGGATATAGAATTTCTGAAAGCTAATTCAAAGCCGAACAGACATCAAGTGGTTGTGACGACTTGCGAAAAGAGTCCCGTTCTGGACGGCAAGCTTGACGATGACTGCTGGAAAACGGCAGGCGTCATGGACAACTTCTCATTGATGGACGGCAGCGGCAAGCCGACAGCGGGCACGAAGGCGTGGGTAACGACGGATGGCGTCAATCTGTATGTCGCCGTGGAGTGCGAAGAGAAGCTCATGGGCAACATCATCACGAATGTGCGCGAAAATCAGGGGGCGGTATATAGCGACGACTGCGTGGAGGTTTTCATTGACTCCGACTATAGTGGGCGTGAATACTATCAAATCTGCGTCAACAGCTTAGGTTATTACTATACGGGCGGTTCACAAGGAATGTGGAAGCCGTCGTTGAAGACGGCGGCGAGCCGTGGTGACGACCGCTGGACGGTGGAAATGGGGATTCCGCTGGCGGATTTGAAAATCAAGAATCGCTTATTCGGCTTCAACGTCTGCCGTGAGCGCCGTCCGTTGGAAGTGTTCGAATTGATTTGCTGGTCGCCGACGGGAGAGCGTTTCGGCGAACCGAGCCGTTTCGGTGAAGCGAGTTTCGAACACACGTTGTTGGCGGAAGTCGATCTTGACAGTGTGAAGCCTGGTAATAGCAAAATGACGGTATATCTGCGTGACGGAAAACACTATGAAGATTTGTCACTGTGCATTGATTACAAGCTTATTGCGAAAGGGCAAACGATAGAACAGAGAACGGTTACTTATACGGGTATTGAATTGTCTGAAAAAAACGATTCGAATAAGCAGTCAATGGATTTGAAGTACATTGTTCAGGAGATTCAATTGAAGCAAGGCGGTGAATTGCAAGTGCTTGCGCTATTGAAAGATAAAAATGGCAAAGTGCTTGGAAAACGGATGCAGCAGAAAACCATTCCAGATGCCGTGATTATAAGCGTGTTTGGAGGAGTTTTTTCTAAAGAACGGAACTGGCGTAGTTTGGGATTCATTCATTATGGTTCGGAGAAGGGACAGGAACTGGAAATGGCCGTTTGGGCAAAATCGAATCCCGACAAGAAGACAGTCGTAAAACTAAAGGAAAAAGACAATTTAGCGCAAATCAGATTGGCGGAAGGCGCCTTCCTGCCGTTGGACGAAATCTGCGCGGAACTGCGGGACGCGAAAACGAAACGCGTGATTGGTCACGCGGAGAAGAAGATATTCACAATTCGTTGATTAAGAACCACGAATGAACACAAAGCCGCTTCGTGGAGCCAAAAGCCGAAAGCAAAGGCTATAGCTACTATTTACTAACCACTGACCACTAATCACTAACCACTAAAACCGCCGAAGGCGGTTATTTTCATGCAAAAACGAATTGCAGCATGATCATATAGATAATTGTTGATATGATGATGCTGAGCAATGGATTGCGTCGCCATAAATGCAAGGCGATGCAGACGATGGTAGCGATCAGTTCGGGCAGGCCATGCGGATGCGACAGAATCTGCGTATTGCGGAAACAATAGACGACGAGCATGCAGATGACGGCGGGGCTGATGACGGAGCCCAAATAGAGGATGACTTTCGGCGGTTTTTGACTACTGCCGAAAGCGGCGAAAACGAAGCCACGGATGCTGTAAGTCACGAGAAACATGACGATTACCGCTGGCCAAACGTATGAAAGGGAGAGCTCAGGCATGGTCGGCATCTCCTTCTGTAACCGCAACGGCATTTTCCAGACGGCTTCTTAATGCGAGCAAGGCGATCAGGCCGACGACGATGGACGGAATCAGCATGTTGGCAGGATAGACAAGCAGACCGACGATGGCGCTGCATAGTCCAACAAGAGCCGGAATGCGGTTGGCCTTAACTTGTAGTTGATCCAACAGGATGACGATGAACAACGCCGTCATGGCGAAATCGATCCCCTTGGCGTTAAAGGAGATAAGTTGTCCCGCGACGTTTCCTGCGACGACGCCGATGATCCAGTAGAGATGGTCGAACATGGAGATGAGAAAACAATACGTCATGGAATCTTCACCGTCGGGATGGTTATCCGCAACTTCCAGGGCGAAGGTCTCGTCCGTCAGTGTGAGAATCATATAGAGCTTGAGCCATAACGGGATATGCCGCCATCGATCGATGAGTGGTAGTCCGTAAAGCGCGTAGCGGATATTGATGCTCAGCGTAAGGATGGCGATCGTGAACAGCGCCGTATGGTTTTTGAGCATATCGACGAGCAGGAACTGAAGCGTGCCCGAAACGGCGGTGGCGCTGGTGAAAAAGGCCCAGAAAGCGCCAAGACCGGTCTCTTTGGCCAGCAGAACGCCGCCCGCAAAACCCATCACAAGATAGCCCAGCATGACGGGTATGGAGGCTTTCCAAGAGGCCAAAGTTACTGTTTTCGTGAATTTCATGTTTTTATAGCTAAAAGTCTAAAGCTTAAAGCTTAAAGCAAATGCAAGGTTTTAGGAATATGGAAATATAGTTGAAACGTCTTGATTATAAAAGATGAAACGGGCGAAGCTTGAAGGAAGTTTTCGCTTTTCGCTTTTGGCTTTCAGCTTTTAGCTTTTGGGGGCCAGTCGCGGTCAACGAAGCCGATGGCTTTGTAAAAAGCGTCCAGCGAAGCGTTTGGATTGGCGAAAACGTTACGGTTGAAGCCGATAGCGTAATGGCGTTTACGGTCGAGAAGACCTTGTGAGCCATTCCAGCCGCTGTGACCGATGATGCGGCTTACATCATTGACAGGTCCGGACAGCATGTAGCCGAGTCCGAAAAGTGCCCAGTTGCCCTGAACCATTTCAAATGGATCGTCTGGGCTGCGGAGTGGCTTGGCGGCGTTGTCAATGGTGTCGCGGTGGAGAAGACGGCCTGTATCCAATGCCGCGTAGTGGCGGGCGATGGAAAGAGCGTTAGCCATAGCGCATGAGGCGGGGTTGCAGCAACGGCGGAAGAGCGGCTTGTTCATCCATTCGAGGCCCATCTTGTCCAAATAGCTGCCGTCTTTTGCGGCGACGAGATAGGCGGCGTTGCGCGCCTCTTCGTCGCCTGCACCGTAATAGAAGCGATCCATGTCCGCAGGAGTGGCGACGAGTTCGTTGAAAATCTGCGGAAAGTTCTTGCGTCCAAGCAGATGGCAAATCATACCACCGACCAGCCAGCCGTATGTGACGGGATGATATTGCTGTTTCGTGCCAATAGCGTAGGCGGGGCGGGCCTCCGCCATTTTCTCCGTCATCGTCCAGAAATCTGCCTGTTCCGCCTCCGTGGACGGCGGGACGATGAAAAGGCCGCAACGATAGGAGAGAATTTGCCATACTTGCATATCTTCCTTTCCGTTGCAGGCGAATTCCGGCCAGAAATCGCGGACGTTTGTGTCGTAGTTGACGATGCCGCGTTCGACGAGACGGTGGAAGGCTGTGGAGCAGGGGGCCTTGCCGGCGGAGTAGATGGGAAAGATCGTATTTTCATCCACCTTCTTCGTGCGTGACCAATCCGTCCAGCCTGCACTGACGTTGACTTCTAGCTTGCCGTCGATGTAAAGCACGGCTTGGCAGCCGCATTCGAGTTCCTGTTCGACGACGGCATTGAGGGCGTTTTGTACTTTATCTTGAAGATCCATGGTTGTGATTTGTTTTTCTTAAGTCTCTAGAGTTTCTGGAATATCTAGAGATTCAATCATCGAAAAAGGCGCGCGACATTCGTAAATGCCGCGCGCCTTGATGATTTAGCAATCTGTCAGTTTCAAATTAGAAGCTGATGGAGAGCTGGACGCCCC
>JAEEGI010026532.1_pt1 | contig 11150 bp, 8 predicted proteins | sample 8958751 | NCBI WGS metagenome assembly JAEEGI01 (sample SAMN16246545, study PRJNA631951) | gut metagenome | biome: gut microbiome; feature: rumen; material: KS-attached | host: Bos | place: Iran: Karaj | collected 2018-10 | reverse complement strand
CTTTTCCATGTAGTCGTGGAATTCCTGCGAATCCTTGTCGAACGGAGCGAAGGTGGAATGCCCGCCTTCCGAAGAAGCGGGGATGTACTTCTCGCCATCGAACGCGAGGAAGCCGACACCCATGCCGGTACCCGGGCCGATGACCGCCTTGGTCGCCTTCTGCGGGGCAGGCTGGCTGCCGTCGGTATGCGTGAGCTTGAAAATCTGTTTGGGGTCGTCCACGTCCAAGGTCGGGATACCGTAGCTGATGGCCATGAAATCGTTGATGACAAGGGTCGGGATGCCGGTCGCCGCAGTGAGGGCATCGCCATCCACGCTCCACGGGAGGTTCGTCATGACGCACTTGTTGGCAGCCACCGGACCCGCGGCACTGATGCACACGTGGCTCGGTTTGAGGTCAGCACGGCTTTCCGCGGCAAGCTTGAGCGTCTCGCGAATGGGAGCGTCAAGACCGTCGATATCCTTGGAGGGGCACACCGTTTCAAGAATCAGCGTAAACTTGCCGTCCTTGTAGCCCACGAGGCCAAGGTTCGTGTTGGTGCCGCCAATATCGCCTGCAAGGACGAGGCGGTCAAACTTTGCATCGGGATTAAGCCATTTGATTTCCATAAAAAACTCCGGTATTTGTACGTAATGAATATAGGAAAATTATTACAGAATTTGTGCAACCCCCAATCTTTCTATATTTTATATGGGATATTTTTAGGAGGATGAAAATGACACATTCCGCGTTTAGAGTTTTACCCTGCCTTGCCGCCCTGGCTTTTGCGGCATCTGTACTGGTAGGTTGCGGCGATGACGACTTTACCCCGATAGCAAGGCCAACCGCCGATCAAGGCGAGGATGACTACAGTTATTCCGACGACGATGACGTTTCCAGCAGTTCGCATGGGTCAAGCAGTTCACGATATTCATCGAGCTATAGTTCCTCGAGTTATTCGTCATCGAGTTACGAGTCGTCAAGGAAGGTTTACTACAATAGCACATGGTCCAGCGAAAGCCCCTCTAGCAGTTTCTCCGTAGATGCCAAGGAAGATTTCTTCAACCCGGACCTGACCTACGGCACCATGACCGACCCGCGCGACGGCAAGAAGTACAGGACTATAGAATTCAATGGCCAGACCTGGATGGCAGAGAACCTGAACTTCTCCGACTCCAGCATCGTCCCTCTCCTGGAAGGGCATAATACGTGCTACCATGAAAGAGAGAGCGAATGCAAACTCATGGGTCGCCTCTACAGCCGTGACGCCGCAATGAACAGTACAAAGTGCAGTTTTGGCTCCACCTGCAATCTGGGAACCGCCGCTATTCAGGGAATATGCCCCGACGGGTGGCACGTCATGACATACACAGAAGCCAGCGACCTAGTAGATTACGTAGGGTCAAGCAATGGTAAAAAAATAAAGTCGACCACAGGCTGGGGGCCAAGCGCGGCAGGGACAAACGACTACGGGCTCTCCTTTGTTGCACCGGGCTCCTGGGAAGCCGGAAACTTTGATTCAAAGGGTGGATACTCGCACACATGGGTTTACAATAGCGGTTATTCCACCCAATACTACCTGCTCATTCAAGACGGAACAGAGATATCGGTCAGCAGTTACTCGAGCAAGGAAGTCTATTTCCCTGTCCGCTGCATAAAGAACGAGTAGTTTTTAGTCATTGGTTGTTTTGGGATAAAGGAGAAAAAATGAGAAAAGTTGCTTTGGAGAAAAAGTTTATTGCCGCACTGCTTTTGGGGACGGCGTTCCTTGCGGGTTGCGGCGATGACGATGACTTTGCCCCAGTATCGAGGAACCGCGGCTACGATTACGCATTGAAAACCACAAAGGAATTTGCGGACTACCCCTGTAATGAGATGCGCGAAGGCCGCGAGGCCATCGTGGGGCGCGATAAGGATAGTTACTACTGCCAATTTGACTACCGAGACTCCGTGTATATCTGGGCAGGCTACGATGACACGCTCACGGCAACCGGCAAGGAGTTCGTGCGTGCAGGGAGCTCAAGCAGTTCCTACCGCTCATCAAGCAGCTACTCCAGTGGGGAATATTTTGATCCGGATGTCGATTATGGCCTTCTGAAAGACCCGCGTGACGGCAAGACGTACAAGACGGTAGTCGTGGATGGCCAACTCTGGATGGCGGAGAACCTGAACTATGCCGGCAACAACGTAGGAACAGCCGTCTGTTACAGCGATAACCTCAATAATTGCGACCAATATGGCCGCCTGTACAGCCGCGACGCGGCGATGGACGATTCACGGTGCAAATACCTGTCAGACTGCGACCTGGGTAACGGCCCCATTCAGGGAATCTGCCCCGACGGATGGCATATCCCGACCGTAGAGGAAATGGAAAACCTTGTAGATTTCATAGGCGACAATCTCTCGCGTTATAAGTCGACAGGATCAACCTGGAATTATGGCGGTGGTGTAGATACCTACGGGCTCTCCTTCTTGGGAGCGGGGAACTGGGATTCTGACGATGGCTTCGAGGACCTCCACAGGTACGAAGTGACATGGGCCTACTATCCGAATACATATCAGCATTACCTATTGCTTGGAGGACCTTCTGATATCGTATCCGTAGTGGATTATAAAGATTCCGAGTATTATAGCTCTGTCCGCTGCGTAAAAGGCTCAATAAGACCGGTCTCCTCGAGCAGTTCGTACAGTTCATCGAGCTACCGCTCGTCAAGCAGCTACTCTTCATCAAGCAGTAGCTACAGCGGCCCATGGTCTAGCGAGAGCCCTTCCAGCAGTTTCTCCATAAGCTCCAAGGAAGACCTGTTCAACCCAGACCTGACCTACGGTACCATGACCGACCCGCGCGACGGCAAGAAGTACAAGACCATAGAATTCAATGGCCAAATCTGGATGGCAGAAAACCTAAACTTCTCCGACTCCAGCATTGTCCCGCTCCTGGAAGGGCATAACACGTGCTACCACGAAAAGGAAAGCGAATGCGAGCTCTTTGGCCGACTCTACGACCGCGTCGCGGCAATGAACGACTCCGAATGCGATTTCAAGGAGGACTGCGAACTGGGCGATGGCCCGATACAGGGAATATGCCCAAGTGGATGGCACGTGCTGACCTATAACGAAGCCAGTTCCATGAAGGATTTCGTAGGTTCGAACTATGCGGAGAAAATAATGTCGGCCAAGGGCTGGGGTGCCTCCGTAGATGGTGAAAATACCTACGGGCTTTCCTTCATCGCTCCGGGAACACGTGATGGCGGCAACTACGATTCCAAGGGTGGTTTTGCCTATTACTGGATTTACACACCCTCTTACTACCAGAACTACCTCCACATCAACGGCGACAATGAAACAATATCGTTAAACACCTATAACAGCCAAAGGCTCTCCCTCCCCGTACGCTGCATAGCGGATACTCCTACAGCCACATCGTCGAGCAGTAGTTCTTCTAGTTCCGTGAGCAGTTCTTCAGCCAAGTCGTCGAGCAGTTCGTACTCAAGTTCATCCAGTGCAAGGTCATCGAGCAGCAGCGTTACGTTACAGCCTTAATCGAGTTCAGAACCCAGAAAATACACATACAAAGAAGCTACCGACGCCTATACCGTGACAGAACCCGAAACCAGAGACGGCTATTTTAACCCGAACATTGATTACGGCACAATGACTGACCCGCGTGACGGCAAGACTTACAGGACAGTCGAAGTCCTGGGCCGCACCTGGATGGCGGAAAACCTGAATTACGCCGGAAATACGGTCGGTAGAAGCGCCTGCTACAAGGACAGCAACGAGATGTGCGACCGATATGGGCGCACATATTCCAGAGCCGCCGCAATGAATGTTTCGACCTGCGCATATACTAACTATTGCGACCCCGGCGAAGAACCCGTCCAGGGAATATGCCCGAATGGATGGCACCTCCCAAGCACAAGTGAGGTATGGGAACTGGTGTTGCGCGAAAAAGGCAACGCGACACCGTTTATGTCGGCATACGGGTGGGTGGACGACCCCAATGCCATTCTCCCGGGCGAAAATACTTACGGGCTATCCTTCCTAGGAGCGGGACCCAAAGACAAGATCGGCCTATACGCATACATGTGGGTATCCCATTACGACGACAACCAGCATTATTTCATAGTCCAGGGTCAAGAAAATCACGTGCTCATTAACAACTATGGCGACTACGGAAATAGCGAAATCTACGCCTCCGTCCGCTGCATTAAGGATGAGTAGTTTTTAGGAGAAGGGTATGAAGAGCGTTGTTCTTGAAAAAAAGTTTATTGCCGCACTGCTCTTGGGAACGGCGTTCCTTACAGGTTGCGGTGATGATGACGACTTTACCCCGGTGGCAAGGAACCGCGGGTACGACTACGCATTAAAATCCACAAGTGAATTTGCGGACTACCCCTGCAACGACGTGCGCGAGGGCCGCGAGGCCGTCGTGGGGCGCGACAAGGAAAGTTACTACTGCCAGTTTGACTACCGCGACTCCGTGTATATCTGGGCGGGCTATGACGACACGCTCACGGCAACCGGCAAGGAGTTCGTGCGCTCGGATGCATCCAGCAGTTCCCGGGCATCAAGCAGTTCGCGGTCTTCCTCGAGCTACAGTTCATCCAGTTCCTCGAGCAGCTCATCATATTACAGGTCGTCAAGCAGCATCTCCATTTATGTACAAAACTATAGCAGTTCAAATGCCAGGGGAACGATCTACAAAGAAAAAGATGAGTATGTGGTAAAATGGCCTGAAAGCAAGGACGGATTCCTTAATCCCGAAATCGAATATGGCACGATGACGGACCCGCGTGACGGCAAGACGTACAAGACGGTCGAATTCCACGGACAGATATGGATGGCCGAAAACCTGAACTTTGCCGATTCCACAATTAACCCGCTCCTGAAGGAAGGCAAAAGCGTATGCTTCAAGAACGAGGAGAGCAACTGCGAACTCCTTGGGCGCCTGTATAGCCGAATGGCCGCAATGAACACTAGTTCATGCGACTACAAGATGTACTGCGATTTAGGTAGCGACCCCATTCAAGGCGTATGTCCATCCGGGTGGCATCTCCCGACAAGGCTGGAAATGGAAGACCTCGCCTATTTTAATGGTCGCTCCGCACAATGGCTGATGTCAACAAAATACGGGTGGGTCGACGACACAAACGCGGTACTCCCCGGGACAAATACCCATGGCCTATCGTTTGTAGGTTCAGGATACCTGTATGGCACATCATTCGAAGCTCATGGCCTATATGGATTCATGTGGCATTCGGGCCAAGACAACGAGCAGAACTACCTGGTAATCCAGGGCCAGCAAAACCACCTGCTGATTCACAAATACAACGCTCTGGAAGTGTACCTACCGGTCCGTTGCATAAAGGGCGATGGCATTCCGGTCTTTTCAAGTTCTTCCAGCGCGCTGTCATCAAGTTCCTCGAGCAACGTATCGTCAAGTTCTTCCAGCGTGCAGTCGTCAAGCTCCTCGCAGATTATGAAAAAAGTCAACCCCAGTCTAAAAGAAAAGGGGGAACAGTTCAACCCAAGCATTGATTACGGCACAATGACGGATCCGCGCGACGGCAAGACGTACAGAACCGTGAAAGTCGAGGGACAGACCTGGATGGCGGAAAACCTGAACTACGCCGGCAACGAAATAGGCAAATCCTATTGTTTTAATAACGACGAAGAATTATGCGAACTGTATGGCCGCTTTTATAGCCGTGACGCGGCGATGAACAGTTCGATATGCACGTTTGGCTCTACTTGCAGTTTGGGAAGCGACCCCATTCAGGGCGTCTGCCCCAGCGGATGGCATATCCCGTCATTTTTCGAGGCACTGGATTTGGTAGACCTTGTTGACAGCAACGCATCCCTACTGATGTCCGCAAAGGGATGGGGCATCGAGGATTCAATACATATAGATCCCGGATCAGATACATACGGTCTCTCCTTTGTGGGATCGGGAGCATACGACACCAAGTTCAATTTTTATGACCTCGACACACATGCATTTATGTGGCTCTATCAGCAATCCTATGAAATGTGCTACCTCCTCATAAGAGGAGAAGCGAACGAGGCGTACGTTAACATTTTCAAAGATTACGAAGCGAACTATCCTGTCCGCTGCATAAAGGACGAGTAGTCGTTTAGTCATTAATTGAGATTTTGGAAAAGAAAAAAATGAAGCGAATGGTTCTTGTAAAAAAGTTTATAGCCGCAATGCTTTTGGGAACGGCATTCCTCGCAGGTTGCGGCGATGACGACGACTTTGCACCGGTTTCGAGAAACCGCGGGTACGACTACGCATTAAAATCCACAAAGGAATTTGCGGACTACCCCTGTAATGAGATGCGCGAGGGCCGCGAGGCCGTCGTGGGGCGTGATAAGGAAAGTTACTACTGCCAGTTCGACTACCGAGACTCCGTGTATATCTGGGCAGGCTACGACGACACGCTTACGGCAACCGGCAAGGAGTTCACGCGCAAGGAAATTTCCAGCAGTTCACAGGGGTCAAGCAGTTCAGACGACGATGATTACTCTAGCAGTTCCTATAGTTCGTCTAGCTATCGCTCGTCGAGCAGCTATTCTTCGAGTTACAGTTCCTCGAGCTATCGCTCGTCGAGCAGTTACACCTGGGTAGACCCGTTTAATCCGGATACCGATTACGGTTCCATGACAGACCCGCGTGACGGCAAAACGTACAAGACCGTCGTCGTGAATGGCCAACTCTGGATGGCGGAGAACCTGAACTATGCCGGCAACAACGTAGGAACGGCCGTCTGCTACGACGATGACGATTTTCGTTGTGAACAGTACGGACGCCTATACAGCCGTGACGCGGCGATGGACGATTCACGATGCGAATACCAATCGAGCTGCGACCTGGGTAGCGACCCCATTCAGGGAATCTGTCCCGACGGATGGCATATCCCGACCGTGGAGGAAATGAACGATCTTGTAGATTTCGTAGGCACCTATGCATCGCGTTATAAGTCGAAGGAATCAAACTGGCGTTATGACGATGGAACAGATACCTACGGGCTCTCCTTCTTGGGATCGGGGAACTGGGATTCTAAAGACGGTTTCGAGGACATCTACAAGTACGAGGTGACATGGGCATACTATCCGGATACATATCAGCATTACCTATTGGTGGGAGGATCTGACGGTACCGTATCCATAATTAGTTATAAGAATACCGAGTATTTTAGCTCCGTCCGCTGCATCAGCGATGAAGCACCGGTTTATTATAGTTCATCAGCAAGGTCAAGCAGCAGCTACTCTTCATCAAGCAGTAGTTACAGCGGCCCATGGTCCAGCGAAAACCCATCCAGCAGTTTCTCCATAGATTCCAAGGAAGACCTGTTCAACCCGAACCTGACCTACGGTACCATGAAAGACCCACGTGACGGCAAGGAGTACAAGACCATAGAATTCAATGGACAGACCTGGATGGCGGAAAACCTGAACTTCTCTGACTCAAGCATTGTACCGCTCCTGGAAGGGCACAACACGTGCTACCACGAAATAGAGAGCGAATGCGAACTCTTTGGCCGACTCTACGACCGCATTGCAGCAATGAACGACTCCCGATGCGATTTCAAGGAGGACTGCGACTTGGGTGACGGCCCGATACAGGGAATATGCCCCGACGGATGGCACGTGCTCACATATGATGAAGCCAATTCCATGATAAGTTACGTAGGCGCAAACAACTATGCGAGAAGAATAATATCGGCCAAGGGCTGGGGCGAATCTGTAAATGGAGACAATACCTACGGACTATCCTTCATTGCTCCGGGAACACGCGATGGCAATAACTACGATTCCAAGGGTGGTTTGGCTTATTACTGGGTTTATAGAGCTTCTATCGACCAAAACTACCTCTTCATCCACGGCACCAATGAGACAATAGCGACGAATGACTATAATAACCAGAGACTCTCCCTCCCCGTCCGCTGCATAAAGGACGAATAGTTTTAAGGAGAAGAAATGAAAACGTGTCCGAAATCCATACGTTTTAGCATTGCCGTGTCGGCGCTTCTCTCTGCGCTACTTCTCGCAAGTTGTGGTGATGACAACTTTACCCCGATAGCAAGGCCAAGCGCCGATCAGGACGAGGAACTCTCCAGCAGTTCACGTGGGTCGAGCAGTTCTGAAGATGAGGACATCTCCAGCAGTTCGCGATCTTCATCAAGTTATTCATCATCAAGCTACAGCTCATCTAGCAGCATCTCTTCGTCGTCAAGCAGTTCTTCATCGAGTTATCGGGCGAATACTTCATCGTCCTGGTACAATCACAATTTATCGAGTTCCGCAACAAGAGAAAAGACTTATGAATACTGTGACGACTATTCGGTGAATTGGCCCGATACCAAGGACGACATATTTAACCCGAACATTGAGTACGGCACAATGACCGACCCGCGCGACGGCAAGACCTACAGGACAGTGGAAGTCCTAGGCCAAATCTGGATGGCGGAAAACCTGAACTTTGCAGACTCGGCCAACTTCCCGCTCTTGAAGGGCAACACCTTCTGTTATGAGGACGACGAGGAAAAGTGCAATATCCTTGGCCGTTTGTACAAGAGGCAAGCAGCAATGTATACCGAAAAATGCTACAACGATGCTGACAGTTTCTGTAACACCGGTGATGAACCCGTCCAGGGAATCTGCCCGGATGGATGGCACCTCCCCAGCGCGGAAGATGTATGGGAACTGATTGATCTCGAGAAGGGTGACGCAAGGGCATTCATGTCAGCATACGGATGGATAAGTGGCGAAGAAGCCGTCCTCCCGGGAGAAAATACCTACGGTCTCTCCTTTGTAGGGAATTATTTCAAGACCTTATCCAAATGCGGAACGATGAGCGGGCTTGGCATGTATGCAATTATGTGGGTGTCCAATTACGGTTTATACCATCACTATATGGTAATCCAAGGCCAGGAAAATCACATAATTCTCCTGGAGTATGAAACCGGTTCCTTAGAAAGGGGCGTCCGCTGCATTAAGGACGAATAAAGGTCCAGCAAATTAGTTCTTCTCGAATTCCAGGATGTCGGCCTGCACGGTGACATCGTCGGGGAAGTACTTCTGCGCGACACGCAGCAGGCGGAGCGCTTCGTCATCGCGCTTCTGGGCATGGGCATCGTAGGCCATGTTCTTGAAGCCGAACACGGATTCCGCATTGCCCTGTTTTGCCGCAAGCTCGTAGGCAGATTCGGCGCGGTCGTAGAACTTCGCGTCGTAGGCGAGGTTCCCGAGGAATATGGCCGCATCGCTGAAATCCGGTTTGATTTGTACCAGGTTGTTGAGCACGTCCATCGCGACAAAGGGCTTCTCGTCCTCGGCGAGAACGTCTGCTAGTTTGTACATAGTAGCGGCGTCATCGGGGCGAACGCCCAGCGCCTCGCGGTATGCACCCGCGCTTTCCTCAAACTGCTTGTTCAGGCGGTACACGTCACCAAGATACACGAGAAAGTCAACCTCCTCGGGGTGGGCGGCGTAGCCCTCGCGGATAACGGCTACGGCGCGCTCGAAATCGTTCAGCGCGATGTTCGCCTCCGAAAGCTGATAGACGATGCTTATGTCTTCCTTGTCAAACTGGTACGCCTTCTCGATGGCACGTAGCGCGCCGACCCCGTCGCCCACTTTACTGTAGGCTTCGCCGAGGTAAAGCCAGCCGGAAACGTTTTCCGGCTCCAGTTTCAACGCCCTGTGGTACGCCGCCACGCATTCGGGGTACTGCCGCAGCCTAAAGTACACGCTCGCCATGTTGAAAAGCGCCGGGGAGAATGTCCCGTTCGAGAAGTCGACCGCCTTGCGGTACGTGGCGGCGGCATTCGGCAGGTCGTTCACCTGGTAGTAACTGTTCGCGATGTTGAAACTGGTGGCGACGGGGTCCGCGCCTCGGGATTCCGCCTTGCGGTAAAGCGTGATGGCCTGCTTGAATTTGCCATCGCGGTAGAGGGCGTTCGCGCGTTCCATCAGGTCGTACGCGGATTGCGCCGCGAAGGACGGAATCGCGATAAACGCGACAAATAGGGCGCAGCGGGCAACAAGACTACGGGAGTTGCAGGCAGCAAGATGCCCGCGCAGGCCGCGCTTCAATTCATAACAATTATTTATCAATTTGCCCAAATTCATAACCCGTTAGTCCCTAAACTTCACTTCGAAAGGCTGTTCCATTCCGCAGAACGAAACCGCCTTCCCTGCCTTTTCTGCAGGTGCGAACGTCATGCGCGATAGCGCATCCTTCCCCGCCTGAGCAAGCCCCGTACCTGCCGGAGTCTCTTCCAGCACCTTGATATCGTACACACGCCCGCTCGCATCTACGCAAAAACTGAGGCGCAGCATCGCATCGATTTCGCGGTCACGGATCTGCGGGGGCACCTGGAAATTCGGGAACGCCCTGCTTTCGGGCTTCTTGTCCACATCACCCTTCTCCACGGAGAGGGCGCCACCCCGGAAATCGGCCACCATCTCTTCGCTCACGGCGGCGCCTGCCGTACCCGACGCGGTCCCGAGATTCATCGCGAAACGCGGACCCGCCTTGGGCGAACGCGAATTGGACTTCTGGCGATTCGGCTTGCGGGCAGGCTTCTTCTTCTCCACCTTCTTCTCTACTTCCTCCACCTTCTTCACGGCGATTTCGGTCTTATTGTACTTCTTCTCGTGGAATACCTTTCCCGTCAAGAAGAGGTTCGCCATCGTCACGGAAAACACGAGGAGCAAACTCGCGAGGATTGCCGCGAGCAGGATGCCCAAACGCTTGAAGACCTTCTTTATGTAAATCCAGACAATCATTCGGATGGCTTACTCCGCCTGTGCCGCGATGGAGACCTTCTTCACTCCGGCCAGGTTGCACATGTCGATAACCTGCACGAGCACACCCGTCTCGGCACCCTTATCCGCAATCACGACGGCTTCCCTGTCGGGCGCCTTCGCGAGCGACTGCTTCAAAATATCCTGCAGGCTCGCCAGGTCCACCTGGCGCTCGTTCATATGGATTGTCCCTTCGCGCGTAATCGCAATCAAAAGGTTCTCCTTCTCGAGCTGGCTTGCGGACTGCGCCTGCGGCTTGGTCACATCCACGCCCGTCTCGCGGGTAAACGAAGACGTCACCACAAAAAAGATGAGCAAGATGAACACGATGTCCATCAGCGGGCCCATCTCGATG
>JAEEGI010026528.1_pt1 | contig 11151 bp, 6 predicted proteins | sample 8958751 | NCBI WGS metagenome assembly JAEEGI01 (sample SAMN16246545, study PRJNA631951) | gut metagenome | biome: gut microbiome; feature: rumen; material: KS-attached | host: Bos | place: Iran: Karaj | collected 2018-10 | reverse complement strand
TTTAAAGCGCGAGAATAAGGAGTATGGAACCACTGTTATGCTGACAACTCATGATATGGAGGACATTTCTTCTCTATGTTCAAGAGTAATGGTCATAGGTCATGGCGAGAAGCTCTATGACGGAAATCTTCAGGATCTTCTCGGAACCATGCCTGAAAACGTGGATCATTTGGTGGCCGACATGTATAAGGAGTTTGACCTATGAGGGCATATTTATCGGTTTTTGGAATGCGCCTAAGGAACGAACTTCAGTACCGTGGTGCAATGATCGGTGGAATAGCCTGCCAGATGTTTTTCGGTATCATTTTAGTTGCTCTTTACAGGGCGCTTTATGCCGGAAGTCCCCAGGCTGTACCCATCGAGCATGTTGCGACCTATGTATGGCTCCAGCAGGCCTTTTTTAGGATGATGGTGGCATCAGACGCTGATCTTTTGGACAAGATAAGGTCCGGAGATATTTCTTACGATCTTTGCAGGCCTGTCAACCTGTATGGGTTTTATTACATGAGAATTGCGGCCCAGAAGCTTATGGGAAGCCTTATGCGCGGGATTCCAATGATGATAGTTGCTTTTCTCCTTCCAAGGGGCTGGGGAATGATCATGCCTGCATCAATTGGCGGACTTTTGATAGGGCTTGCAGCGTTGTTTCTCGGATTCCTTTGTATGTGCGCTCTTGAAAACATTACAATGGCTTTTACCATGAGAAGCCTTGATCCGAGAGGCATGCAGAGCATTTTGAACCTCTTGATGATCACGTTTTCGGGAAATCTGCTCCCTTTAACCCTTTTCCCTGACAGCTGGCAGAAGGTGATAACCCTTCTTCCTTATGCGCAGCTTCTTGATGCACCCATCAGATTTTACACGGGGGAATACGCCCTTTCTTCGGCGCCTAAGATTCTGATCGTTCAGGCGGTGTGGGCATTTTTTCTAATATGTCTTGGTATGGTCATGTGGAATGTAAACCGCAGGAAAATGATCATTCAGGGCGGCTGATTTGGATTAGATATGGATACATTACGATTATATTTCAGGTCAATAGGGATGCTTTTAAAAAGCCAGCTTCAATATCCTTCGTCTTTCATCATGCAGACTCTTGCTCAGCTTGTTATGGAAGGCGGAGAGATGATGGTGGTCATCCTGATCGTTGACCGTTTTCAAAATCTTAAAGAATGGACCGGGGGCAATCTCTATATCTTTTTTGGAATGATGGCTATTTCATTCTATCTGTCCGAGATATTCGGTCGCGGAATAACCGGAGATTTTCCTTCTATGGTTAGGACCGGTAGGCTTGATACATTTCTTATAAGGCCCAGAGGCGTGCTGACTCAGGTCCTCTGCGGAGGAACGGACCCCAGAAGGATCACCTGTGTTGCCGTTGGCGTGGCGGCCCTTGTTATGGGAAGCAGGCTTTCTAATATCGAATGGAATATTTTTAAGATCATTTTGTTGATAGAATCTATTGCTATGAGTTGCCTCCTCATATTAGGATTATTCATGATAGAGGCTATCTTTTGCATTTTCAGCGTGAAGTCCGTGGAACTGGTAAATGCCATAACCTACGGTGGAAAGAGCAGCTGCCAGTATCCCATAGATATTTATCCCCTTCCTTTGAGGGCATTGTTCACTGTAGTTGCGCCTTTTGCGCTGACACTGCATGTACCCGCATCATGGATCATGGATAAACCTCTGTACGGCTGGCCCACCTGGGCGGCCTTTGTAAGCCCATTATCGGGAGTTGTAGTATTTTTCATCATGACAGGCCTGTTCCATCTAGGTCTTCGCCACTATCGTTCAACGGGAAGCTGAGGAGATTAAATAATGGGCAAGAAAACCAGTAAAAACGGAATAATCTGGGCGTTTGTGATCGCAGGTCTGGTGGCTCTGTTTATTGTGATTGCAAACAGAATAGCTCCTTTTACCATAGACAACGACAATATTTATCTGAAAACGGTTGTTTCCGGAGAAATGACCGGGACGCCTGATATGCATTCATATTACATAGGCAGTCTCACCGGGTTATTTATGTCCGGGCTGTATTCTGTAACAGGGAACGGTATTCCATGGTTTGGAATAGTGCTGTGCTTTGATATAGGCTTTGTAATGTGGTATGTGATCTATTGTATCGTTATGAACTGCAAGAAATGGTACATGTCGATTATTGGAACTGTATTTTGCGGTCTGGTGGCAGCAGCAGTTTTTTACAGATATTTCGCCGAAACACAGTATACTATAGTATCAGGTATTTTGGGATGCGGCGCAGTATTTGCGGCTTTGATGGCGGATGTAAGGAAAGAAGCGGGAGAAAATGCCCTTCACCTTATTATGCTCTTTATTTTTTCAATAATGTCATATTCCATGAGAAACAGTGGTTTTATCATGGTATTTCCATTTATCGGAATGATATTTGTTGGAAAGATTTGTGACCTCTTTTATTACCAACATAAAGGTAAAACAGTCCATTGGGCGGTGTTTATAATAAGCGTAATTGCTGTTGTTGCTTCCCTTGGTATAAATTATGTTGCTAATAAGGCTACATATAGTTCAGCGGAATGGCAGACCTTTGACAAGTACAACGCAGCTCGTGTGGATATGGTGGATTATGAGGGATATCCGGATTTTGAGACATACAAAGATGTGTATGAATCTTATGGGATTAAAAAGTCATCCTATGTGGCTCTTACCGAGCATTACAATCTGATCCTTGATAAGAATATCAATGAGGAGAGCTTTACGGCTCTTGACGAGATCAATAAACAGATCCGCAAAGAAAATAATGCCGATCTTGTTTCAAAAATGAAGCAGGTGTTTATAACGATCTTTAGGCGCAATTTCCTTGATTACACAGATAGACCTATAAACGTGTTTGTTTATTTTATGTACCTCGCTGTTTTTGTCATTGCTATTATTTCGAAGAAATACAGACGTTTGAGTGACCTGGCGGTGCTGTTTGTGGCAAGGATGTTTGATTGGATCTATCTGGTGTTTATGGGAAGGTATCCCTTTAGAGTAACTCAGATCATTTATGTAGCGGAGCTGTTCTTCCTGGTAGGCTTGGTGATCAAGTATGAACTGTGGAATAGAGAAAAGCCGCTGATCTTTAAGAAGGCAAAAATGTCCATCGTTTATATGATCGCTGTGCTTATGATCGCGGTTATATCCATAAGATTTGGACTTCCTGTAGCAAAGAGCGCAAAGGGAACTGTGCAGGCATTTAATTCTCTCAGTGTTTGTTTTCAGGAATTGGAAGACTATCTGGAGGCTCACCCGGAAAACTTCTATTTCTTTGACATGACCAGCCTGCATTATAGGGAGAATACTCTTGATTTTACAGAGTCACCTTATGAAAACTATGTTTATATGGGTAGCTGGATTACCAACTCACCATGGTACAATAACAAACTTGCTGCCAACGGAATAGATGATCCCGGGCAGGCTCTTGTTGCCAGAGACGATCTGTATATAATCTTCCAGGTTGGTGAAGGATACAACAGGGATTTCTTAGATGATTACTTCGAAGAACACTATCCGGGCTCAAAAGTTGAAAAGGTGACTGAATTTTTAAGCTCCAACGGATTTGTATACGAGATCCTGACTGTTAATTAATGCTGAAGTATAATCATTGCCAACAACAGGTTATGCCAATACTATTAACGCGCATTTTTCAATTGCAACATTGTGCCATAACTGATAAACTATTGATAAGTATTCTATAGTCACATGTAGTATTTGTACGAGATAAGAACGTTCCAAAGGAAGGCCAATCGGAGGTTGCCCTATGGTATTGGAAGTATTTTTTATCGTTTTTACTTTGGTGTGCTTAGTTTCTTTGGTCATGAGTATCAGAGCAAAGAGGAAGAATTGGGGATTTGTAATGACCTCGATCCTTCTGATGATTTGTGATGTTCTTTGTATATTCCTGTTTAACAGTCAAACTATAAAAGCTACAAGAAATCTCCTTTTTATCAGCTATATTTCCTATTCATGGATGTTTATGGGCGCCGTCTGGACTGTTGTTAAGATGTCTTCCATTAAGAAGATCCAATATATTGTAATTCCTATGTTTGGTTGGAGCGTTATGCTTACCGGCCTTCTTGTTTATTGCTTTACAGCCCCTCGTATGATCTCGTTCACAAAAAGAGTCCTTTTTGGTAGGATCTGGTGGATAGCAGAAGGAACGGGTAATCATAATGGGCTTCTTGGCTTTACAGCCTATTCATATGGCTGCTTTGCTGCAGGGCTTGCTGTCGTGGTAGTTGCATGCATCTGTTATTTCCACATCAATAAGATCTTTAGAAACAAGTATATAATCATTTCCGTTGTCCAGATATTCCTAACGACTATGATCGTTCTTAACTACATTTTTAAATTGCCTATGTGGATTTATGTTCTTTTAATGAATCCTGTGTGTTACTTCATCTATTACTTTGCTTTTGTGGAACATAATGTCAGGTTAAAGAGCGAAGTTATTATGTTCTTTGCAAATGAAATGAGTGACGGACTCATTTTGTACAACGAATATAATGACCTGATCCATGTCAATGATCTTATTAAGAATCTGATGGATGATGATATCCTGAGAAAAATGGAGGATATCAATTTCTTTGAGAATTGGATTTCTCACGTTGAGCGTGTTGAGAATATTGAGGCGCTTCCCTATACAAAGGGAGATGAGACCCTGTATTTCACTGTAAAGAGGCATGGTATCGGACAGGAGCCAAATGCTGTCGGAACCGCATATGTGCTTCATGATACAACAAATTCCATTAATCAGATCCGTTTGATGGAACAGGTAAACAGCGAGCTTGAGAGAACTGCCAAGATGAAGTCGGACTTCCTTGCGAATATGTCTCATGAGCTTCGTACTCCTATGAATGCGGTTATCGGAATGGCGGAGATTGCGCTGAGAGAGGACCTGAATCCTCGTGTAAAGGACTGCTTAACCCAGATCAATCATTCCGGACGAAATCTGCTTAATATCATCAATGATATCCTTGATTACTCAAAGATCGATGCAGGAAAGATGGAGATCATTTTGGACAATTACGAGCCTCTTTCGGAGGTAAATGATATTGCTCATGTTCTTCAGACAAGGATTGGTGAAAAAGATCTTGAGCTCTTCTTTATTGTTGATCCCACCTTGCCTCATGAACTTATCGGTGACTGCATGAGGATCCGCCAGGTTCTTATTAATATTGCAAATAACGCCATCAAGTTCACGGAAAGAGGCTGCATCAAGATCACTCTAGACTGCGAGAGGATCTCTGCCGATGAACTGATGCTGGTTTATCATGTTATCGATACCGGTCAGGGAATCAAGGAAGAGGACCTTAAGAAACTGTTTGAGAGCTTTACCCAGGTAGACAGTAAGAGAAATCGTAATGTAGAGGGAACCGGACTTGGACTTGCTATTTCAAAGAGCCTCGTTGAGGCTATGGATGGAATCATTGGGGTAGAAAGTGAATACGGAAAGGGCTCCGATTTCTGGTTCAAGATTCCGCAGAGGGTCTCAAACAGCGGTCATGATCTTGTCGTGGAGAATGCCGGTGAGAAGATGGCATATTGCCTGAACGAGAGAAATATCATGGTCGATGAGTTCATCGGGGAAATGAAGAGGCTTGGGGTTGAAGCCAAAGCCCTTACTCATTTGGAGGATTACGAACCTTCGGGCAAAAAGGACTATCTTTTCATAGAAGAGGATTATTACAACAGTGTTACCGAGCAGTTTCTTGACGACCATCCGGATGTTATCGGTATCGTTCTTACGGATTTTGGTTCAGATTTCAAGCCGAGGCGGAAAAATGCCAGGGTCATGATGAGACCTATTACTACCCTTGCTAGTGTACTGTCCCTTAACTGTAAGGATATCAGCTCAATGAACTTCTCATCCGAGGATGACAGGAGTGCTCATTTTATAGCACCGGATGCAAAGGTGCTCATTGTTGATGACAATACCATAAACCTGAGCATTGCGGTCGGACTTTTGGCGCCGCTTAAGATTAAATGTGAGATTGCCCAGAGCGGTATGGAAGCTATTGAGAAGGTTAAGAATGATAAGTTTGATCTTATTCTCATGGATCACATGATGCCCGTCATGGACGGTATAGAAACCACCGAAGCCATCAGGGAAGATATCCCCGAGGCTGCAGATACACCCATCGTTGCTCTTACCGCCAACGTTATGGAAGAGAGCAAGATCATGTTCATGGAGGCCGGTATGGTCGACATGATCGCTAAACCCATTGACGTCAAGGAACTTTACCGAAAGCTCTTTGAGATCCTTCCTGCGGATAAGGTCGTTCAGCTGGATGCAAATGCACCTGTACCCGCTGAGCCTGAGGAATACGAGCATTATGACTGCCTTGACTGCGAGAGAGCCATCAAGGGACTTGGCTCCGCGAAGCTCTTTGCTAAGGTTGTCAGTGAATATTACAAGAGAGGTCCAAAGAACGCCGCTGAGATCGAGAGCGCCAAGGGCATTGAAGATTGGGATGATTACGCTATTAAGACCCACGCCCTTAAGAGCAGCTCAAGACAGATCGGTGCCATGGAGCTTGGCGAGTATGCCGAGACTCTGGAACATGCCGGAAAAGCAGGGGATGTGGAGACTATTACCCAAGTTCATCCTAAGGCAATGGAAATCTACAGAAGACTATTGGATGATCTTTCCAAGTACTTCCCTGAGGAAGAGGCTGCAACAGATCTTCCCGAAATACCTGCTGAGGAACTTGAGAGCATCTTCACCGAGTTGGCTGAGGCCTGCGACAATCTTGATATGGACGGCATGGAGGCCTGCGTCGAGAAGCTTAAGAAGTATTCTTACCCTGATGGAAAGAAGGATATCATCGACAAGTTATACGAAGCTATTGATGGCATGGACGGAGACGCCTGTGTTGAGATCATGGATGAATACAGAAACAGCTGATAAGACCTTTGATATATTGCTGATTGATTGAGAAAAGAGGGTTACTATGAAGAAAAGGTTATTGAGCGTTTTACTTGTCATGTGCATGGTCTTTGCCATGACGGGATGTGCCGGTAAGCATACGGACAAGCTTGTTTTGGCTTTGAGAGCGGGCACATATTCGGATGTAATAAAGAGCTGTCTTGCAGATTTTGAGGCAGAAAAGGGCATTACTTGTGAGGTCCTGGAGCTTTCCGAGGATGATCTTCACAGTTATATCCTGGATGATTCAGTGAGAATGAACGGTGAGTACGACCTTTGCATGGTGGACAGTTCATGGGTTGCGGAATATATCCACGAGGGTGTCCTCACGGACCTTGGAGAGCTTGGCTATTCCTTTGATGATGACATTATCCCTGCTACAACTACCATCTGCGTCCGGGATGGAAAGACCTATCTTGTTCCCTACTACGGCAATGTGACAGTCATGATGTACAATCGGACTGTGGCAGATGAGATGGGATACACGGAAGATGATATTGAGTCCATTGACGATATCCTCGAATTATGTACAAAGTCCGCTCTTAACAACAACGGTGGTTTTGTTTACAGAGGAGATACCGAGAACAATATCGTAGTAGATTTCCTTCCTGTTCTCTGTGCATACGGAGGCTGGGTGGTTGACGAAAACAACAATCCTACGGTTGATACTCCTGAGTTTGCGGCAGCTATGGAAATGTACCTGGAACTGGCAAAGACAGGCGGGGCACTGGCAAAGAACGATCTGATCTCATCCATCGAAGAGGGAAAGATGACAGTAGCTGTGGGCTGGCCCGGATGGTATGATACCGCATCAGTAAATTCAGACTATATGGCCTTCCCCGGAAAGGCAAGCGACGGAAGCAACAGCTACAACTCCAACATATACGGAATCTGGACCTTGGGAATCCCTTCAAACTCCACAAACAAGGAGATGGCTGCAGAACTTCTCACTTATCTCATGGATAAGGATGTTCAGAAGGGTACTATAAAGGATGGCGGAGTCCCTTGCAGGTATTCATGTCTTAACGATCCGGAAGAGATAGCACAAGATCCACATCTTCCGGTTATATGTAACGCGCTGGAGAACGGTGTGTACAGACCGGTTATGCAGGAATGGCCGAGATTTTATTCAATCCTTGGAACAGAAATGATGAAGATCATGGCAGGACAGACAGACATTGAGGATGGACTCAGCGTCGCACAGGCAGAGCTTGAAGCCATGATGAAAGAAACTAAATAGTGTATAAAAACCCGCTTCGGTCGCAATTGATCGGAGCGGTATTTTTTTGCAAAAATATTCATTATTTTGTTGGATTTTTTGGGCTAATAATGCTTTAATAGTATATAGGTTTTTTAATGAAAAACCATATAATTTACGGAGGGACAAAGAATTGTCTGAGCATTATATCATCGAATTAAACCATATCACCAAGACATATGATGATAATGGTTTTACTGCCGTTGAGGATTTCAATCTTAAGGTTAAGCAGGGAGAATTTGTAACTTTTCTCGGCCCCTCAGGATGCGGCAAGACGACTACGCTTCGTATGATTGCAGGGTTTGAACTCCCTACAAGCGGTCAGATATTATTGGATGGTCAGGACATCGCCCAGCTTCCTCCGAATAAAAGACCGATCAATACGGTATTTCAGAGATATGCATTATTCCCCCATATGAATATTTATGAGAATATTGCTTTCGGATTAAAACTTAAGGGAATGAATCCCGAGCTTATCCGCAAGAAGGTTAGTCATGTCCTTGAGATGGTTGATCTTGAAGGCTTTGAGAAGAGACGCGTCTCCACTTTGTCCGGTGGTCAGCAGCAGCGTATCGCCATTGCCCGCGCACTTGTTAACGAGCCCAAGATCCTGCTCCTTGATGAGCCTCTGGGAGCTCTTGACCTTAAGATGAGAAAGGAGATGCAGCTTGAGCTTATAAATATGCATGCTCAGCTTGGTATCACCTTTATATATGTTACCCACGATCAGGAAGAGGCTCTTACGCTTTCTGACAGAATCGCCGTATTCAACAAGGGTATCATAGAGCAGATTGGAACGCCGAACGAAATATACAACCACAGCGCGACAGAGTTCGTCTGTAACTTCATTGGAGACATAAACCGATTCTCTGACGAGATGGTTGCATCTCTTAACAAGAAGGGAACAGCTCTTGATCCGACATACCATCACTACATCCGTCTTGAGCGCATACACGTTAACAGCAAGCCAGAGGAAAATGCAGTTACTTTTGATGGAACGGTCGAGAGCATGGAATACTACGGTCTTTACATCAAATACACGATAAAGCTTGCTGAGCAGACCGTAAAAGTTATCGAGAAGAACGACGGAAGCACACCGTACAACGTGGGTGACAAAGTGACTATAAACTTCTTGCCGGCGAACATAATGAGCTATCCTCCAAAAGCAGAGGAGGCTTAGGATGAAATCACTCGCTGCTAAAAAAATTGAGCCGCAGACACTGCTCATAATATTGGGCGGACTGTTCTTCGCGTATTTGTTCTTCGGCTTTATGCTGATGCCGTGTCTTAACACACTCACGAGCATATTCAACGTAAAGAATGCCGATGGAACGACAGACCCGTTCGCAGTTATAAAGTTTTTCCTTGCAGGAACGATGGGTAACTTCGTATGGAACTCGCTCAAGCTTGCCATCTGTCTTGTAATAACAGTAAATGTTGTCGGTATTTCGATAGTTTTGCTTACCGAATACTTCGATATAAAAGGCGCTAAAATCCTTCGCATGGGTTACATGACAACGCTGATATACAGTGGTGTCGCCCTTGTTACAGGATACATGTTCCTTTACGACAACGATGGTATTATAACGACGCTTCTTGTGAATGCATTCCCGGATATGAACCCGAACTGGTTCTCTGGATTCAACGCAGTTCTTTTCACGATGACGTTCGCCTGTACAAGTAACCACATGCTTTTCTTGAGGAACGCCATCCGCGGAATAGACTACAATACCGTAGAAGCGGCGCGGAACATGGGCGCGAACCCGTTCAAGGTTCTGTGGAAAATTGTTCTGCCAACGCTCTTGCCGACGCTTTTCTCGCTTACGATTATGACGTTCATCACCGGTCTTTGCGCTATGTCCGCGCCTACTCTTTTGGGCTACGACTCCATCAACCCGGAGATTGTCCGCCTCGCTGGCTCCTCTACAGCCGATGAATCGTTCCCGCAGGCACGCGCCGCGCTCCTTTCAATTATCCTTGCGACGTTCACGATTGTCCTGCTTACTGTCCTATCCGCTTATGAGCGCAAGGGACACTACCTTTCAGTCTCAAAGACAAAGGCAAAGCTTCAGAAACAGAAGATAAACAATCCGGTTGCGAACGTCCTTGCGCATATTTACGCGTATGTGTTGTTCATCATCTACATGACTCCGGTCGTAATGATTCTTATTTTCTCGTTCCAGACATATAGCGCAATTCGCCTTAAGACGATTGATTTCAGCGGATGGACATTCGTAAACTTCTTCGGGAAAGAGGACTATTCTTACCTTACGTCGCGCGGCGTGTACAAAATAAGGGAAGGTTCGATATCCGGTGTTTTCTCGAATGACGCGACGCTCGGCGGTATAAAGATGAGTTTCATTCTTTCTGCAATAGCCGCCGTTTTGGCTGCCGTAATAGTCGTTATAGCGTGTTCATACATTTTCAAGCACAAGAAAAAAGGAATGGTTCTGGAATATTCACTGCTCTTTCCGTGGCTATTACCGACGATACTTATTTGTTATTCGTACCGTATTTACTTTAACAGCCAGGAAGTTTGGTATGTTTTCGGACAGAACTTGTACTACGGACCGAACGTAAGGATCCTTATGATACTGGCGTATACGGTCGTGAAGCTGCCGTTCAGTTTACGAATGATAAAGGCGGCGTTCTATGCGATAGACGACGAGCTTGAGGATGCCGCGAAGAACCTCGGCGCATCGCCTATTATAACGTTCCTAAAAGTCAAGCTGCCAATCATAATGCCGAGCGTTCTAGCCGTAATTGCGCTTAACTTCAACGCGCTTTTCACAGAGTACGATATGTCGGCAACGTTTGCGTCAACTTACGGAACTACATACGCGATGGTTATCCAGTCTATGTGTCTGGAAGAAGGCTTGTACGGCTATAACGTAAACGCGTCGGGACGGCGATGCGCATCTACTGTGGTCATCATGATAATAAGCGGTAT
>JAEEGI010026526.1_pt1 | contig 11152 bp, 10 predicted proteins | sample 8958751 | NCBI WGS metagenome assembly JAEEGI01 (sample SAMN16246545, study PRJNA631951) | gut metagenome | biome: gut microbiome; feature: rumen; material: KS-attached | host: Bos | place: Iran: Karaj | collected 2018-10 | reverse complement strand
TGATTTTGCCTTTTTCAAATTACTGATAATTAGTTGATTATGCAATCACTTCTTTTTCGGGGATATTTCTCAGCGTCTCAACGAGGAAGTCCCAGAAGGGCTGCACGCTCTCGATGAGGAGGGCTTCATCGGGTGAATGCGGGTGTACCAAGGTGGGGCCAAAACTCACCATATCCCAATTCGGGTACTTCGAGCCGAGTATGCCGCATTCCAAGCCGGCGTGGATGACCATCACCTTGGGCTCCTTGCCGAACTTCTCCATATAAACCTTCTTCATCAGGTTGAGGATGGTTGAGTTGATGTTGGGCTTCCAACCAGGATAGTCACCGGTGGAGTAGGCCTCGGCACCGTTGTCGGTGAGGTTCTTGCGGATTTGCTCAGCGAGCTTGTCTTTGGCGGCGTCGACGAGGCTGCGGGTTAGCGATGCGGTCGTGATCTTGCCGTTGTCCATCTTCCAAGTGGCCAGGTTGCTTGAGGTCTCGGTGGTGCCTTCAAAGTCTTCCGACATGGCGATGACGCCGTTGGGATAGCGGGCGATGGCGCAGAACATGTTGTCTTGCGTCTTCACGTCGATGACTTGTTTGGGCATCTCGGCGCCTTCGCAGAGGATGGCCAGCTCGGGCTCGACCTCGGCAAACTCTTCCTTGCAGATGCCCTCATATTCGGCGGCATATTGTTTGAATTCCTCTTCCTTGTCGGCAGGGACGACCACGATGGCTTCTGCTTCTCTTGGGATGGCGTTGCGCAAGCTACCGCCATCGATGCAGGCGAGGCGCAGGCCATATTTCTCTGCTGCCATCAGCAGCATGGTGTTCAGCACTTTGTTGGCGTTGGCGCGACCCAGGTTGATGTCCATGCCTGAGTGACCGCCTTTCAGTCCTTTCACGAAGAGGCGATAGGCTTTCATGCCAGTGGGTACGGCTTCGAAGGTGGGCGTCCAGGTGCCGATGTTGTCGACACCGCCAGCGCAACCGACATAGAGTTCACCTTCGGTTTCAGAGTCCATATTCATCAGGATATCGCCTTTCAGCACGCCAGGCTGCAGCTTGTTGGCGCCCGTCATGCCCGTTTCTTCGTCGATGGTGAAAAGGGCTTCGATGGGGCCGTGTTGCAGGTCGGTGGCCTCTAGGACTGCCATGGCGGCAGCTGCGCCCAGACCGTCGTCGGCTCCGAGGGTGGTGCCATTGGCCTTCACCCATCCGCCTTCGATGTGGGTCTCAATTGGGTCGTTTTCAAAATCGTGCACCTTGTCGGCGTTCTTTTGCGGGACCATGTCCAAGTGGGCTTGCAGGATGACGCCTTTACGGTTCTCCATGCCTGGAGTGGCGGGTTTGCGCATGATGACGTTGCCACATTCGTCGACGATGGTTTCAAGGCCGTGCTCTTCGCCCCATTGTTTCATGAAGGCGATCACTTTGGCTTCTTTCTTCGAAGGGCGCGGAATCTGGGTGAGACTGTAGAAGTTTCTCCACACGCCATTCGGTTCTAAATCTTTGATAGAGCTCATGTTTAAATGGTTTTATTTGTAATGATTGTTCAAATTTTAGTCGGCTAAATTACGGTTTTTTTCTCAAATCGAAACAAAAAGTCGTATTTTTGCACACTAAAACTTTAATAAAATGAAAAAAGTATTACCGCTTTTATTGTTTGTCCTGTTGGCTTTTGCCAGCTGCCAGAGAGGCCCTGCCATCTATCAAATGTCTGAGAATCCGAAAGAAATGGCCGACAACGCCGAGAAGTTTGCCAAGCAAACCATGAAGCGTGCTTCAAGCTATTCTGACGAGGAATGGAAGGTGGCTGTCGACCAGTTTGTCGCCATGTCAAAGGATTTTGTGGAAAAAAAGCGTACGATGAGCGAACAGGATGTGTTTCGCGTTGATGCAGCCCGTCTGCAGTTCATCAAGGCCGTCTCTGATAACGGTAACGAGGAACTTGTGGCTGAAATCAAGTCGCTCTACAGCGAAATCAACAGGTGATTGCCGCTTCGGTTAGCTTTTTGCACCGTTGGGTGAAAACTGTTCGTCGTATTGTGTATTATTCCTATTTTTGAAAACTATTTACGACGATAATGACACTTCACACATTCTATTTATTCCTTATTGTCATGGCCGTGGTGGCCTTGGCCGTATATGTGAGCCTTTTCTTTGTGGATGCTGGCTACGGCAAGTTCTATGACCCGAAATGGGGTCCCGCTGTCAACAACAAACTCGGTTGGGTGCTCATGGAGTCGCCTGTGTTTGTCGCCATGCTGCTCTTGTGGCTCCTATCCGACCGCCGTGACGATCTGGTTAGGCTGGCTTTCCTTTTCGTGTTTGAATTGCACTATATCCAGCGCTCCTTCGTGTTTCCGTTTCGTATGCGAGGCCATAGTGTGATGCCGCTTTCCATCGTCGTCATGGGTGTCACTTTCAACGTTCTCAATGCCTTGATGCAAGGCGGTTGGATTTTCTATTTTTCACCTGAAGACTATTATCCTGCCGATTGGTTAACGGATCCTAGGTTCATCGCTGGTTTTTTGGTGTTCATCGTCGGCATGTACATCAACATCCAGTCCGACGATATCATCCGCAACCTGCGTAAGGAGGGCGACACAAGGCACTATTTGCCCAAGCAAGGGATGTTTCGCTATGTCACTTCGGCGAATTATTTTGGGGAGTTTATTGAATGGGTGGGTTTTGCCATCCTCACTTGGTCGTGGGCGGGTGCTGTTTTCGCATGGTGGACCTTCGCCAACCTCGCCCCGCGTGCTCATAGGATTTATGATGCCTATAGGAAGGAGTTCGGCGCTGAACTAGATACGAAAAAGACAAAACGTTTTATTCCTTTCATTTGGTAATACAGTTTGATTATGGAATCACAGATTTTCACTCCTTGCCAAATCGGTCCCATCACCTTGCGCAACAGGGTGATACGTTCGGCTGCCTTCGAGAATATGGCTTACGGCAACCGCCCCTCAGAGGATTTGTTCAACTATCACACGGCTGTGGCGCGTGGCGGCGTCGGCATGACGACGGTGGCCTACGCTGCCGTCAACCAGTCGGGGCTGTCGTTTGATGGCCAGCTATGGATGCGCGAGAAGATTGTTCCCGAATTGAAGCGCCTCACTGATGCCGTCCATTCCTACGGTGCCAAGGCTTCCATACAATTGGGGCACTGCGGCAACATGACGCACCGTGCCACCTGCGGCTGCATGCCTGTGGGCGCCTCGAGAGGCTTCAACTTGTATTCGCCGACATTTCATAGGAAACTGAAGAAAGAAGAGATTTACGGGTTGGTGAAAGACTTCGGTAAGGCTGTCAACTTGGCGCGTGAGGCAGGCTTCGACTGTGTGGAGATCCATGCCGGTCATGGCTACTTGATTAGCCAATTCCTGTCGCCATACACCAATCGCCGCCACGATGAGTTTGGCGGCTCTTTGGAGAACAGGATGCGTTTCATGCGCCTTGTCATCGAGGAGGTGATGCGTGCCGCTGGCGACGACATGGCTGTGGTGGTCAAGGTGAACATGCATGATGGTTTCAGACGCGGTATGCACCGGGAAGAGTGCATCAAAGTGGCGCAGGAGCTGGAACGCCTCGGCGTGCATGCATTGGTGCTCACGGCGGGTTTCGTCAGCAAGGCCCCGATGGAGGTGATGCGTGGCGCGATGCCGCTCAAGACTTTGCGTTATTACATGGATATGAAGAAGTTCTGGTGGCTGAAGGCAGGCCTTGCCTTTGCCGGCAGGCTGTTGATACCCACCGTGCCGTTCAGCGAAGGCTATTTTCTGGAGGATGCCAAGGAGTTCCGCGCAGCCCTTAAGATGCCTCTCATTTATGTTGGCGGCATGGTCTCGAAGGAAAAAATGGAAGAGGTGCTCGGCTCGGGTTTCGTTGCCCTGCAGATGGCACGTGCCTTGGTCAACGACACCGATTTCATCAACAAGTTGCAAAGGGGCGAGGTGACGCGCAGCGAGTGTAAACACTCCAACTATTGCATCGGACGCATGTATACTCTGGAGATGAAGTGCCATCATTGCGTGGAGAATATGCCTAAGCAGCTTCAGGAAGAGATTGACAAAGCGGAAAGGACGCTATGAACAAAAAGAAATGGTTGAATCGGTTTCAGGAAGCCCAGGGACATCTGCCTTGGGCGCTAGTGACGGGCGGAAGCTCGGGCATGGGTCTGGAGTATGCACGTCAACTGGCTGAAATCGGCTGCAACCTGCTGTTGGTCAGCAATCAAGAAGAGGAATTGCAAAAAGCCGCTGAGGAACTGAGACAAGGCCGAACCATTCAAGTCATACCGCATTACCAGAACTTGGCCACGGAGACAGCCGCAGAGGAGTTGCTGGCCTATTGCCAATCGGAAGGCTTACAAATTGATATCCTCATCAACAATGCAGGGATGTTCTTCTTCGAGGAATTGACCACTGAAAACGAAGCCAAGGCTTTGACAATGATGCGCTTGCATATCCTGACACCCACGAGGTTGTGCGTCGTTTTCGGTGAAGAGATGAAGAAAAGGGGCAATGGTTACATCGTCAACATGTCGTCGATGGCGGCCACCTTGCCTTGTCCGGGCATCACGATCTACTCGGCCACCAAGGCTTATCTGAAGAGTTTCGGTAAATCCCTGTTTTTTGAGATGAAGCCATACGGCGTGGGTGTGACCACGGTCTGCCCGGCAGCCATCGCCACACCGCTCTATAAATTAAAACCCAATTTGTTGAAGTTTGGCGTGAAAATTGGACTGATAGGTACACCACAATGGTTGGTGCGGAAGGCTTTGAGGGGCATGATGAAGAAGAAAAGGGTAGTGAAGCCTGGGTTGATGAATCATTATCTGCCGCCTTTGATCGCCATTCTACCCCACGGATTAGTGAATATGCTATGGCAAAAATTCAAGTAACGATATTGTTTTTGTTGGCCTGCCTGACGGCTTCGGCACAACGCTACGAGAAGGTGCCTTTTGGCGACTTCGAGCATTGGACGGTGCGTTATGTCACCGAATCGCAAGTCATTGGTGGACAAGAGAAAGTGCTCTATGTGATAGGTCCTACGGATACCATCCGCGGTAACGACCCTTATAAATACAAGAACACGATTTGGTCTTCTTCGAATGCCTTCGCCAAGGTGATGGGCGTGGTGAAGACGAGTACCAATGTCACTCCCGATCATGGCCCGACGGGCAAATGTGCCAAACTGGCTACGGAGTTTGCCTCCTGTAAGGCGGCGGGACTTATTAATATAAAGGTGTTGGCGGCGGGTTCCATCTATTGGGGCAAGATGCTTGAACCCATCACTGGCGTCAGCAACCCATACGCCTTCATGGACTGGGGTATCCCTTTTACAAAGCGGCCTAAAGCACTCGTGCTCAATTATAAAGCCACCATCCCAAATACGGGCAAGCTGGTGAAAGGCACCACGTTCCGCACCACGGAATTCAACGGCTACGATGCTGCTGAGATCCTCTTTATCTTACAAAACCGTTGGGAGGACGAAAAAGGCAACATCCATGCGAAAAGGGTAGGGACGGCTGTGTGCCATATCGACAAAAGCTCCAACGGGTGGCAAAGCAATTTCAGAATTCCAGTCATCTATGGCGATGCCCGAAAGGCGAGGGAATACAAGCCTTTTATGGATCTCATTTCGGGCGACAAGACCATGTATGCCTTGAACAAGAAAGGCAAGAAAAGAGTCATCCAGGAAGAGGCTTGGGCCGAAGCGGATTGTCCTGTCACTCATGCCATCATGATGATTACCTCCGGCAGTCAAGGGGCTTTCACAGGCGCCGAAGGCAACGTGCTTTGGGTGGATGAAATCCGACTGGAGTATTGAGTGATTTTTCATTTTTTGATTGCGTTTTTAAAAATTTCCTATTTTTGCAGCCGTTTTTGAAAAAAAGTATTGAACTATGGATTTAAGCAAGATTGTATCGATATCCGGTAAACCTGGACTTTATGTAGTTAAATCTCAAGCCATTGGAAGGCTTATTGTGGAATCCGTGCTCGACGGCAAGTGCTCTCCCGCTTTTGCCCGCGACCGTATGAGTTCGCTTGAGGAGATCTCGATTTTCTCCACCGACGATGACCGTCCGCTGAAGGAAGTCTTCATGATGATCCACGACAAGATGGGCGACAAGGTCGACTTCGACTTTAAGAAGGCATCGAACGAAGAATTGCGTGAAAAGTTCGCCTTCGTCATGCCCGACTACGATGAGGAAGCCGTCTATCCTTCCGACATGAAGAAGGTCTTCGCTTGGTATCAAATGCTGAACGACAAGGGCCTGCTCGACTTCACGGTGGCGGAAGAAAAACCCGAGGCTGAGGATGAAACACCCGCCGATGCCCCTGCTGAAAAAGAATAAATTTTTTCATGGCATATATTAATTGTTAAAAGCCGCTTTTGCGGCTTTTTTTTGTATCTTTGTCCCGTGAACCTTATAGTCATTGCGAGGAGGCACGACGAAGCAATCTAGACATGAAACAGGTATTCACTCTAGGATTGCTTTGCTTCGCTCGCAATGACGAAAGTACCATAGTAATGACAATGTTATGAAGCAAATAATAGACTTTAAACTCGTTGGGAAGCAGGACTTCGGCCGTTCGGTGCTGCTGCAGTTGCACGGGGAATGCGCCTTGCCCGACATGGTTCCCGGACAGTTTGTGCAGGTGCGCGTCGACGGCTCGCCGTCCACCTACCTACGTCGCCCCATCTCCATCCACGATGTGGACTTCCAAAACCATGAAATCACCCTTTTGGTGCAACAAATAGGTGAGGGGACAAGACATTTGGCCGCGGCCGAAATAGGCGATACCATCAATGTGGTGCTGCCACTTGGCAATGGCTTCAGCATGCCCGAGAAAGGGGAGAAGTGCCTGCTCGTCGGTGGCGGCATCGGCATCGCACCCTTGTTTTATTTCGCCAAGGTGATGAACGAGAAAGGAATCCGGCCCACTTTGCTTTTGGGTGGTAAGTCGGAAACGGATTTGCTTCGTCTGACTGATTATCAAAAACTTGGAGAGACTTTCGTGACCACCGAAGACGGTTCACTCGGCGAGAAAGGCTTCGTGACGATGCATTCGGTATGGCAAAAGCAAAGCTTCGACAAGATCTATGTCTGTGGTCCGAAACCGATGATGAAGGCCGTGGCGAAACTGGCCTCCGAAAAGAACGTCTGGTGTGAGGTTTCGCTCGAGAACTTGATGGCCTGCGGCCTGGGTGCTTGCCTCTGCTGCGTGGAGGACACCGTCGACGGCAATATGTGCGTCTGCAAGGAAGGTCCGGTATTTAACACAAGGAGGTTGAAATGGTGAACATGACGATTGACTTGGGTCGCGGCTTGGTGCTGCGCAACCCCGTGATGACGGCTTCGGGTACCTTCGGCTATGGCGAGGAGTACACCGACTTCGTGGATTTGGCCCAGCTGGGCGGCATCATTGTGAAGGGCACGACCCTGCATCCGCGCGAGGGCAACCCCTATCCGCGCATGGCCGAGACGCCTTCAGGGATGCTGAACTGCGTCGGACTGCAAAACAAAGGCGTCCAGTACTTTATCGACAAGATTTATCCCCGCATCAAGGACTTTGATACCAATGTGTTGCTTAACCTCTCGGGTTCCACCTTGGAGGACTATGTGAAAGGTGCCGAGATGGTGAATGTTTTAGACAAGATTCCAGCCATCGAGTTGAATGTCTCGTGCCCCAATGTGAAGCAAGGCGGCATGGCCTTTGGCGTGACCACTACGGGCATCTCTCAAGTGGTTTCAGAAGTCCGCAAGGTGTATCACAAGCACCTGATGGTGAAGTTGTCGCCGAATGTGACCAACATCGCGGAGATTGCCTTGGCTGCCGAGGCGGCGGGCGCTGATTCAGTGTCGCTCATCAACACGCTGATGGGCATGGCCATCGACGCGGAGAAACGCAAGCCTAAACTGTCTGTGATTACAGGTGGTTTGTCGGGTGCCTGCGTGAAGCCTGTGGCCTTGCGCATGGTGTGGCAGGTGGCCAAGGCGGTGAAGATTCCCGTAGTGGGCTTGGGCGGCATCTCCAACGCCACCGATGCCGTGGAGTTCATGCTTGCTGGTGCCTCGGCCATCGAAATCGGCACGGCTAATTTCATCGATCCTGCTGTCTCAGCAAAGGTTGCCTGGGGAATCAATGAATATTGTGAGCGGCATGGTTTCAACAAGGTCGCCGATCTAACCGGTGCCTTGTTGTAGAGACGCAATGATTGCGTCTCCAATGATTGCGTCTCCGCACATGAGATAACCATTTTTCAGATTTTATCCAATTCGCACAAGCCATCCTTATTGCCCACCACGAAGTCGACGGGCGGATTCTTGCCTTGCACGAGTTGCGAGAGATAGAGCGGCTCGCCTAGGATGAAGAGGCTGCAACAGAAGGTATTGCCCGCCTTGAGTTTGGAGTTCTCTGCCGCCTCCACCTCAAACTGTTGGTCGCCGAGATAACGGAAGGTGCAGCGACGGTCGGGACGCCACGATACTTTAACGCCGTCGCCGACATTGAGTTCGCTGACATCGATATGGGGCGACAGCACCTTATCGGAACCATTGTCCTTGTCGATTTCCTCAACGAATTGCTCCCATCCATCGAAACCGAGAAAGCGCGAAAGAATCTCCAACGTGCTGTTACGCGTTTGGTCGGCACCGTCAATGTAGCCCCAAAGGCGTTTCAGCGTCGTGGGACTCATGGTCTCGCGGGTGCGTTCAAAGACGGCGCCGCTGAGGAAGATGAAATCGGTGGGCGTTTTCATCTTTCGTTTCAGGCTCTTCTCGATGCGGTGCTTTAATTCCGCTATTTCTGGACTAGTTTTCTGCATGGTCTTTTTTTTGGCACGGGACTTCGGGACTCGGGACATGAGACTGTAGTCCCGCGTCTCGAGTCTCGCAGTCCCGCGTCTTTGCAACCGCAAAGAAACAACATTTTTTCGGATTGATTTTAGTCCTTTTTGGTCCTTGTTTGTTCTTTTTTCGCTGATAGCCAAGAAAACCTTATCTTTGCACAAAAATCAAGCGATGACGGACGACATCAGCACATCGGGACCTCTCAGCGGAGCTTTCCTATCGGCAGAAGAGGCCCAGACCTCCTACGAGCCCTTGGCGAGCCGTGGCTTCAACCAGTTGGTGAAGGTGAAGCGGCAGGGGAGGTGGTTCCTGCTGAAAGGACTGAAGCCGGAGTTTCGACAGCAGCCCGTCTACCTTGAGATGCTGAAGAAGGAATATGAGTTGATGGTGCAACTCGACCATCCCAACATCGTGAAGGCATACGCCAAGGATGTGGACGATGAACTAGGCCCTTGCATCGTGATGGAATACATCGATGGCGTGACGCTGGATGTTTTTCTTGAAGGCGATCCCTCCAAAGAAGTCCGACGCAAAGTGGCGGACCAACTCGTGGATGCCTTGGCCTATATCCACAGCAAGCAGATCCTGCACCGCGACCTCAAGCCGAGCAACATTCTTATCACACGCAATGGCAACAATGTGAAGATCATCGACTTTGGTCTTTCCGATGCCGATGACTATGCCATCCTGAAACAATCTGCTGGCACCTTGAAATATATGGCGCCTGAACAAATGGAACCTGGCCGAAAGATAGACTGCCGAGCTGACATGTATGCTTTTGGCCTGATGTTGGGCAACCTGTTTCCGCACCGTTATCGCCACATTGCAGCCCAATGCACCCGTAAGGACCCTGAAAAGCGTTATGCCGACATGGAGGCGGTGCGCAAGGCTATGGCACGGAATGACCGGTTGCAAAGGGCGCTTCCTTTTGTGGGGCTTTTACTACTGGCAATGTTATGTGTCGTACTTGCCTTGAAAAAACCTGCTGCGACAATCGAGACTTCTGATGACTTGGTGACTGGCATGACGGCGGATCAGCGTAAATATCTTGAAGAGGCCGAATGGTATATCAACACCATGCTGAAGCCGATTACTGATGAAGCCAAACATGGAAGAGAGTATCGAGAGGTGCTGTTGGCACGGTTGTCAAACACCAGTGCGGAAATTAAATCCAAGCTCAATGAGATGAGTTGTCTTTATCAGAACGACGACCAGCTGCAATTGGCTTTCTCATCAAGGGTGGCTCATCATCAGCAACAACTTGAAAAGTGGTCGGCGGAACAGATCAATAGCCATTGTAGGTCATACAAGGATGATTATCAAAAACATCATTTGAGCCAAGCCGATTACGACAGCCTTGAATGGCTGGCCGCGCCCATCATCATGGCTTTGCCTGTGACTGGGATTACCGACACCACGGCCCAAGGCAGCATGGATGTGACCGGAAATCACTATGACGGAATGGAGACGGGGCTGTGCTGGGGCATGCTCCACAACCCCACGTTAAAGAGCCAGCATGCCTGTTGCGAGCCCAAGACGGGTGTCGTGGTGATGAGTGGACTGAAACCCAACACCACCTATTTCGTCAGGGCATATCTTTCGGGTAGCGTTGGTGTCATATATAGCCGAGAGGTCGCTTTCAGCACACTGCCTTCCGATAAGGTGGGTATGCTACCTGAAGGTGCTTTGCCCAAGCTGTTCTCAGTCAGCGAAGGCAAGCAGGTACTGTTTTCGAAAGGCAACTTGCAATATCAGGCGACGACAAAGACATGGCGTTTTGCCGAGTATCAATACGAAGTGATTGGGAAAGACAACGAGAAAATCTCGGAGACCTATGCTGGTTGGATCGACCTGTTCGGATGGGCGACGAGCGGCTACGACCATGGCGCGGTGAACTGGCAGCCCTGGAGCGGCAACAAGGACACGAAGAGCAACGCCTTGCATTGGGCTTACGGCGATGCTTCATACAACCTGTATGACGAGACAGGCCAGGCGGATTGGGGCTATAACGCCATCTCGAATGGTGGCAACCAGGAAGGCCAGTGGCGCACCCTTCGGAAGGAGGAATGGTTGTATCTGCTCTTTGTGCGCAACACCGCCTCGGGCGTCCGTTTCGCCAAGGCTGTCGTCAATGGAGTGAACGGGTTGGTGGTACTGCCCGACCAATGGCAGGCGACCACCTATCAGTTGAATTCCGTTAATATGGCGAAAATGAATTACACCAACAATGTCATCTCCCTTGACGATTGGCTGCAGGTGTTGGAGCCTGCAGGAGCGGTGTTTCTGCCTGTGGGAGGTGCCCGCA
>JAEEGI010026525.1_pt1 | contig 11153 bp, 9 predicted proteins | sample 8958751 | NCBI WGS metagenome assembly JAEEGI01 (sample SAMN16246545, study PRJNA631951) | gut metagenome | biome: gut microbiome; feature: rumen; material: KS-attached | host: Bos | place: Iran: Karaj | collected 2018-10 | reverse complement strand
GTTGGAGCGGCGACGTCCAGTCCCGCTGGGAAGTGCTCCGTGCCCAGATTCCCTCCGGCCTGGACTACACGATCTGCGGCATTCCCTACTGGAACACCGACATCGGCGGTTTCTTCAACTGGTTCTATGAGGGCGGTACGGACAATGTCGCCCTGAAGGAACTCCAGGTGCGCTGGATGCAGTGGAGCGTTTTCGTGCCGGTGATGCGGAACCATACTTCCGGGCCGCTCACGACCGAGGTTTACCGCTTCGGGGCGCCGGGAGAATGGGCCTTCGACGAGCAGTTGAACGCCATCAGGCTCCGCTACAGACTGATGCCTTACATCTACTCCCTCGCCGGCGCGACCGTCCTGGAAGATGCGCTGATCATGCGCCCGCTGGTGATGGACTTCGCGAAAGACCGCAAGGCCCTCGCCCTCAGTGACGAGTATCTGTTCGGACCTTCCATCCTGGTCCATCCGGTCACCGAGCCGGTCCTGACCGACGGCCACGCGGCCCTCACGGGCGCGTCCGCGGCCTCATTCACGACCTACCTCCCCGCCGGGACCGACTGGTATGACTTCCATACCGGGGAAAAGGTCCGGGGCGGTCAGGAATATGCGCGTGATTATACCATCTCGGAGATCCCCGTTTTCGTGAAGGCCGGCTCCATCCTTCCTTTCGGCCCCGATGTCCAGTACACCTCGGAAAAGCCCTGGGACAACCTGGAACTCGCCGTCTATCCCGGTGTCGACGGGCACTTCACGCTGTACGAAGATGCCGGTGACGGTTACGAGTACGAGAATGGGGAGTACACGACCATCGAGTTGGTCTGGGATGACGCTTCGGGCCGTCTGACCATCGGCCCTCGCCAGGGTTCCTTCCCGGGTATGCTGCGGGAGCGCGATTTCACGGTCTGCGTCCCCGGCCGCTCGCCGGTGACTGTCCATTACACCGGGAAGCGGGTGTTCGTCCAGCCATAGGAGATTCCCGGTCCTGCCGGGAATGACGGGGAGGCGGTGACGGGGAAGCGGTTTTTGCATAGTCGCGGTTTTATTCGTATATTCGCATACTGAACCACAGACACGAAACGATAACCTGGACCGCCATGGATGATGTAAAAATCATCGAGATCAAGAAGAGTGTCTTCGCGGACAACGACGAAGACGCCGCCAAACTCAGAACAGAACTGAAAAGCAGAGGGGTTTACCTCCTGAATCTGATGTCCTCGCCCGGCGCGGGGAAGACCACCACGCTCATCGGCACGCTGCAGCGCATCAAGGACAAGGTGCGCGTGGCCGTGATGGAGGCGGACATCGACAGTGACGTGGACGCCGTCAAGATCAAGCAGGCCACGGGCATCCCCACCATCCAACTCCACACCGGCGGCATGTGCCACCTGGATGCCGAAATGACGCGCCAGGGGCTTGACAACGTGGCCCTCGCGGAGGTGGACCTCGTCATCCTGGAGAACGTCGGCAACCTCGTCTGCCCGGCCGAGTTCGACACCGGCGCCGTGCGCAACGCGATGATCCTCTCCGTCCCGGAAGGGGACGACAAGCCGCTGAAATATCCGCTGATGTTCTCCGTCTGCGACCTGGTTCTGGTCAATAAGGTCGATGTCTTGCCTTACTTCGACTTCGACCTGGACAAGTGCCGGGAGTATGTCCGGATGCGGAACCCGAACGCCCGCATCATCCCCATCTGCGCCAAGACGGGGGAGGGGGTCGATGCATTCGCCGACTGGCTCCTGGAAGAAGTGAAAAACTGGAAAAACCGATAGTCTATGCCTGAGATGTCGAGCAAGTTTGTCCCCAAGCACAAGGGGGACAGGAATCCCAATCCCAAACTCCTGAAATTCGTCCGTCACGTCACGGACCGCATCCCGGGAAAGATCAAGATGGACACCGACGCCCCCGAGTACTGGGGCCTCGCGTGCATTTTCGAGGACGAGATGGATCCCGTGACCCGCGAAGCGTCCCTGGACCTCCTGCTGGACATGCTCCCGGGCAATTTCTTCCGGGTCCGCGAGCATCATACCTACCAGAAACTTCACGCGATGAACGCGGAGAAGCACTACACCCCGGACGACAAGTCCTTCGACGACCTGCTGGACCTGATGGCCCGCCTGGGGGTGATGGAGTATGATTACGGGGACAAATACACCAAGGACGGTCCCGTCCCGGGAACCACATACAACCGGGAGGACCGTGTCTATTGGGTGCCGATGTTCGTGCCTGGCAGCGCTGAGTACACGAACATGAACGAGGAGTTGATGAAGAAGCATCCGGAACTGGGAATGTTCTTCGAGCGCATGACCTTCCTCCCGCTGGAGAAGATCACGCCGATGGTGCCCATGGGCGGATCCGGCATCGGCATGCACGTCATCCCGGTAGAGAAGGCGATCTCGATGGAGAACCAATCTGTCGACATCGAACACATCTCCTATTGGCTCAAGCGCTATGAAGGGCATCTGGCGGTGGGCATCTGCTCCTGCCGTATCGGTCGAAAGGGATTGGACGAAGGCTGCGCCGACGACTACCACGACTGGTGCATCGGCGTGGGCGACATGGCCGAATACCTGGCCGAGACAGGCCGCGGCCACTACATCACCTACGATGAGTGCATGGCCATCCTGAAGAAGGCCGAGGACCACGGCTTCGTCCATCAGATCACGAACATCGACGGCGAAGGGAAGATCTTTGCCATCTGCAACTGCAACGTGAAGATCTGCAACGCGCTCCGTACGTCCCAGTTGTTCAATACGCCCAATATGTCCCGGAGCGCCTATGTGGCCGAAGTGGATCCGAAGAACTGCGTCGCCTGTGGCCGGTGCGTAGAATACTGCCCCGCCGGCGCGGTGAAACTGGGCCAGAAACTGTGTACCAAGCACGGCCCGCAGACCTATCCCAAGCAGGAACTGCCGGACGCGGCCAAGTGGGGCGAACACAAGTGGACCGAGGACTATCGCGACAAGAACCGCATCAACTGCTACGAGACCGGTACGGCGCCCTGCAAGACCGCCTGCCCGGCGCACATCGCCGTCCAGGGCTACCTGAAGAAGGCCGCCGAGGGAAAATATACCGAGGCGCTGGAACTTATCAAGCGGGAGAATCCGTTCCCGGCCGTCTGCGGCCGCGTGTGCAACCGCCGCTGCGAGGATGCCTGTACCCGCGGCACCATCGACCAGCCCATCGCCATCGACGCGGTGAAGAAGTTCATCGCGGAGCAGGATCTGAATGCGGAAACCCGTTTCGTGCCCGAAGTGAACATCTGCTCCAATGTCCTGGATCGCTGGGAGGAGAAGATCGCCGTCATCGGCGGCGGCCCGGCCGGCCTGAGTTGCGCCTACTACCTCGCGACCATGGGTTACAAGCCGACGGTGTTCGAGCGCAATCCCGAGCCCGGCGGCATGCTCCGCTACGGCATTCCTTCCTACAAGTTGGAGAAGGACGTCATCCAGGCCGAGATCGACATCATGAAGGAAATCGGCGTGGACATCCGGTGCGGCGTGGAGGTGGGGAAGGACGTGACCATCGCCGGTCTCCGCGAAGAAGGATACAAAGGTTTCTACGTGGCCATCGGCTGTCAGGGCGGTAAACTGCCCGGGATTCCGGGAGAGACGCTGCCCGGCACGACCACGGCCATCGACTTCCTCCATGAGGCCAATACCGGTAAGGTTCCGGTGTCCGGCAAGGTGGTTGTCGTGGGCGGCGGCAACGTCGCCATCGACGCGGCCCGCGTGGCGAAGCGCAGCGGGGCGTCGGAGGTGACGATGCTCTCGCTGGAGACCGAGGATATCATGCCCGCCTCGCCGGAAGAGCGCCGCGAGGCCCGTGAGGACGGCGTCGTGATCAACCCCGGCTGGGGCCCGAAGGAGGTCCTCGGTACGGACAAGGTTACCGGCATCGTGTTCAAGAAGTGCACTTCCGTCTTTGACGAGAACAAACGGTTCGCCCCGACCTATGACGAGACTGAACTCATTACTCTCGAGGCCGACCAGGTCATCTTCGCCATCGGGCAGACCGTAGTCCTGAAGGACCTGCTGAAGGATACGAAGGTGGAGTTCTTCCGCGGTGTGTACCCCGTGGCCGACAAACTCACCTACCAGACGGCGGAACCGGACATCTTCGTGGGCGGCGACGTGTTCACCGGCCCGAAGTTCGCCATCGACGCCATCGCCGCCGGCAAGGAAGCCGCGGAGTCCCTGCACCGCTTCGTGCAGCACGGACACATGACCATCGGCCGTAACCGGCGCTATTTCATCGAACTGGACAAGGGCGACATCGTCGTGGAATCCTATGACAACGGTTCCCGCCAGGTGGAAGGCACGGTCGCGCGCGAAGATCTGTTCCACGAGTACCACGGCACGCTCACCGAGGAGCAGGTGCGGAAGGAAACCGCCCGCTGCCTGGGCTGCGGCGCCTCCGTCGTGGACCCGAACAAGTGCATCGGCTGCGGCGTCTGCACCACGAAGTGCGGCTTCGACGCCATCCATCTGCACCGGGTCCATCCCGAGGCATCGGTGATGCGCACCTCCGAGGACAAGTTCTCCGGCATTCTCCCGTATATGCTCAAGCGGACGGGGAAAATCCTCTTCAAAAAGAAATAATGCACGAACTGGGCATCGTATTCTACATCATCAAGGACGTCAAAAAGGCGGCCCTCGAGAACGCCGTGGAGCACGTTTCCGCCGTGGTGATGAACATCGGCGAAGTGTCCACGGTCGTTCCCGGACTGCTGGCCGACTGCTGGCGCTGGGCGGCAGACCGGGAGCCTTTGCTCAAGGGCTGCGAACTCAAGGTCAATACCGTCCCGGCGGTAACGCATTGCGACGGTTGCGGCAGGGAGTACGAAACGGTCCGGTATGGAAGGACGTGCCCGCACTGCAACAGCATGAACACCTGGCTCCTGCAAGGGAACGAGGTGGAAATCAAGGAAATTGAAGTAACTTAAAGATATGGCTTGTTTTATTGTTCCCCTGGTACAGGCGGTCGCTACGACCGCGTACCGCAAGCGTCACGCGGCGGCGATAGCCGCGCCGGACGCCCCGGCCCTCCGGCACCGTCTTCCCGACCTGGAGAAGATGCTCTGGGGCGGCACCCTGATGCTCATCGTCGACCACGTCATCAATGGCGAACTCACGTGGCGCTTCCCGTTCTTCACCGCCCTGGGACAGGCGGGCGGCGGCAACGTGATGCTCCGGGAGATGCTTACCGTGGGTGTCCCGATGTCCCTGGTCCTCACCGCCGCCTGGCTGGTCTGGGCGCTGGTGCGGGAGAGACAGCGTCTTTCACTTCGCTCAGAATGATTTATACTTTATAACTAAATCCTGAATTATGTTCTTCCAAGTCTATGGCGAACATGCGTTCGCCCAGTGGGGAATGCTGCTGGTCGTCCTTCTCGGCCTGATCCTCCTCAATGAATTCGCCCGCCGCACGAAACTCGGCGGCTGTGTCATGTTCTTCCTCGTCCCGCTCGCGCTCACCGCGTACTTCGTGGCCATCGCCATCGGTGTCCGGACGGGGGCGGAATGGGCCCTGAACAACCAGACGCACATCTACATGAACGGCTGGTTCCATTATGCCAAACTCTATGCGGCCCTCACCGGCTGCATCGGCTTCATGATGATCAAGTACAAGTGGGGCATCGGTGCCAGGCACTGGTTCAAGCCCTTCCCGTTCATCATCGTCGCCATCAACATCCTCATCGCCGTGGCGTCCGACTTCGAGTCGGCCATCAACGGCTGGCACAAGTGGTGGCTCTCCAGCGAGGGCGTCTGGCTGTACGGCGGCTGGCACAACGTGTTCAACGGCGTGGCCGGCATCCTGAACATCTTCTGCATGACCGCGTGGTGGAACGTGTTCCCGTCCAAGGACAAGAAGGACATGATCTGGGCCGACATGACCTGGGTGTACATCCTCGTCTATGACATCTGGAACTTCGCCTACACCTACAACTGCCTGCCTACGCACAGTTGGTACTGCGGCATCGCCCTGCTCCTCGCCCCGACCGTGGCCGCCCTCCTGTGGAACCGCGGCGGCTGGATCCAGAACCGCGCCAACACCCTGGCCATCTGGTGCATGTTCGCCCAGGTGTTCCCGCTCTTCCAGGAGACCTTCAAGGATGGCCGCCAGTGGTTCGACTGGGCCGTCCTGCCCGTGCAGTACCCGAACGGGGTGGAGACCGTCAAGCAACTCTATGTGGCCGCCGGCGGAGACGCCGCGCCCGTGGGCACGGTCGTGGACACCGTCGCCGCGAACCCGACGATGATGCTCGTCATCAGCGTCCTCGCCCTCGTGACGAACGCCGTCGCCCTCGGTTACATCCTCTACCAGGCCAAGACTCGCCACATCAACCCCTACAAGGAAGACGTCTTCGTGGACCAGCAGTACTACAAGGACGCCATGGCCCGCGCCGACCTGAACTAGTTTCCATCGGCCCATACACGGATAACCCCGGCTTCATGACGAGGCCGGGGTTACTCGTATCGGAGGCAAGTCGCTACTCTTTCACTTCGACGCGCATCTGGCGGGACCTGGCGGAGGGGCCGGCGGAGGGGTCTTCCTTGTCGTTGAGGAAGGGGAAGAATTCACCCTTGACGATCCAGGCGAAACCGAACAGGTGCAGGAGCAGGATCTCCAGGATCATCACCCAGTAGCCGGGCGCGCCCAGGAGGCTGAGAACCACGAGGAGGGCTTCCAGACCGATCATGCCCCAGCCGCAGATGCGGTAGATGACATTGCGGATCTTCTTCCGCTGGGTCATCTCCGTCCCTCCGTGCCTGGTGAACTGGCAGAGTGTGTTGATGGCGGCACACAGGAAGAACAGGGCGGCGCAGGCGGTATGGATTTTATGGGAGAATTCGATGGGGAGGTGGAAGAAACCCACGGCGGTGCCGTCCGGAATCCAACTGACCTTGCAGGGGAACAGGACGATGCCCAGTCCGAAAAGGCCAGTGACGGTGGTGATGAGGTTGTCCCTGAGGTCATAGCCGATGTAGGACATCATCACGATGCAGGCGGGGACGAGGACGCCGACCAGGGCGTCGCTTTGGTAATAGGTGGCCGAGATGCTCCACCACCATCCATCCGGCTTGTCCAACTTGATGCCGGCCGAGAACAAGGCGATCCAGGGGAGGATGATGCCCAGCAGTCCGCAGAGATTCCGGATACGGAGGTACATCCGGACTTCCTTGGTCGATTTCAGCGCCATAGTTTTCAGGTTTTTTGATTGCGTGCTTTACAAAGGTACTTCTTTTTTCTATCTTTGTAAACAGTAAAAAGTAAAACGAATGAAACACACAACACTTCTCGTGGCGGTCCTTCTCGCCGTGATGCCCCTGCAGGCGCAGGACAAAGTGACGAAGTCGGTCCTGGAACTGGGCCGGACGGACAACCGGACGATGGAACATGCCGACTACATCGCCCGCAACATCGGCGGCCGCATCGTCGGCTCGCACATGCTCAACCATGCCGAGGACTGGGTCGCGGAGCAGTTCCGCTCCTGGGGCCTGGAGGTGCGGGTCCAGGAAGCCATTACCATCAACGTGGGCTTCGACCGCGGTCCCTGGTTCGGCCGGATGCTCTCCGAGGACGGCATGACCCTGCATTTCGGCACGCCCGCCTACACGGCCGGCACCCGCGGCCCGCAGAAGGGCCGGGTGTACCTGGAGCCCAAGAACGAGCGGGAGTTCGAACGTGTCAAAGGTGCCCTCAAAGGCTCTTGGGTGCTGCTGGAGACCGGTCCCACGAGCGGCCTCGCCATCGACGCGAGCCCGGCTGCGGATTCCACCCGCGCCGCGCAACTCGCCAAGGGTGAGCAGGCTTCCATCCCCATGTACCGCCAGATGGTCGATGCCGGCGTCCTGGGCTTCATCCGCCCGGCGAAACTTCCGATGCAGGTCCTCTATAACCGGGCCATGTGCTTCGAACTCACGATGGACACCCTGCCCAAGGCCTGCGACATCCTCCTGGACGAGCACCAGTTCGAGATCATCAAGCAGAAGGTCGTGGACCGGCAGGACTTCCAACTGGAGTTCGACATCCGCAACCATTTCTTCCCCGGGCCGATGAAGTACCATAACATCCTGGGCGTCATCAAGGGGACCAAGTATCCGGACGAATACGTGATGATGGGCAGCCACCTGGACGCCTATGACATCGCCACCGGCTCCACCGACGACGGCCAGGGCGTGTGCGTGACGATGGAAGCGGCCCGCCTGCTCGCCGCCTCCGGCGCGAAGCCCAAGCGTTCCATCATGTTCTGCATCTGGACCGGCGAGGAGTATGGCCTGCTTGGCTCCAAGTATTTCGTGGAGCATAAGACCGTGCCGTGGGACAAGATTTCCAACTACTTCAACCGCGACGGCGGCCCGCTCGCGGCCACGTCCCTCATGGTCCCGCCGGCGATGTACGACGACTTTGCGAAGGCCACCGAACCCTTGAAGGACTACAATCCCGAGATTCCGTTCGAACTGATCAGGCGGGAAGGGGAGCCGCAGCCGCGTCCCACGCGGGCCGGCGGCTCGGACCACGCCTATTTCGCGATGAACGGCATCCCCGCCATCTCTTTCCGCGAGCGTGACGTGTTCGGCTATGACTTCATCTACCGGGATATCTGGCACACGGAGGACGACCTGTACGACAAGTTGATCCCCGCCTACATGGAGCACTCCGCCGTCGTCCAGGCCGTGACTGCCTATGGCCTCGCGAACCTGGACCACCTCCTCTCCCGCGAGGGACTGTACAAGTAACCCGCGCATGGTCAGGGCGGTTGTATTCGATCTGGGCGGCGTCCTCATCGACCTGGACTATGACAGCAGCGTCCGGGCGTTCCGGGAGATCCTCGGCTATGAGAAGATCACGGAACTGCTGGACCTGTACCACCAGAAGGGCATTTACGGGGAACTGGAGGCCGGACAGGTGACGGCCGACGAGTTCCGCGCGGAAATCCTCCGGGAGTCGCGGCCGGGATGCACCGCCGCCGATGTGGACCGGGCGATGGGAGGCCTTCTGGTCGGCATGGACCCGCGGAAGGTGCCGCTCCTGCACCGGCTTGCGGAGAAGTATCCCGTGTACGGGCTCTCCAACAACAACGAGATATCCGTCATCCGGATGCATGAGATCTACGAGGAGAACGGACTGGACTGGCAGCGGGTGTTCCGCAAGGAATTCCTTTCCTGCCGGATGAAACTCATGAAGCCCGAACGGGCGATCTTCGAGGCGGCGGCCGCCGAGATCGGCTTCCCGCCGGCGGAGATCCTGTTCGTGGACGATTCCCAGAAGAACGTGGACGGGGCCGCCGCGGCCGGCTGGACGGCGGTCCTGTACACGCAGGGGACCGACCTCGGCGCATGTATCGCAAATTATTTGTAACTTCGCCCCTGTATGTCGCTGTTCAGTTATTTCCGCATCAGCAAGCCTTCGCCGGAGAAGGTTCCCGCCCCTGAGGTGGATGAAGAATACAAGCGGCTCAGGACCAAGACGTTCTGGGGTGTCACGACGGCCTATATCTTCTACTATGTGTGCCGGATGACCCTCGGCGTGGTGAAGCAGCCGATCATCGACGGCGGGGTGCTCTCCGCCGCGGAACTGGGTATCATCGGCTCCATCTTCTATTTCGTGTATGCGGCGGGAAAGTTCACCAACGGCTTTATCGCGGACTACTGCAACATCCGCCGCTTCATGGCCTGGGGCCTCGGCGTATCGGCCGTCATCAACGTGACGCTCGGCGTCCTCGGGCTGCTGCATGGGCCTTTGGGCATCGGCTCCGTCGTGATGCTGGTGTGTTTCGGCCTCCTGTGGGGCGTGAACGGATGGGCCCAGTCGATGGGCGCGCCTCCCGGCACCATCAGCCTGTCTCGCTGGTTCCCGCTGAACAAGCGGGGAACGATGTACAGCATCTTCAGTTCCACCCCTTCCTTCGGAAAGGCCGTCACGATGATTGCGACGGGCTTCATCGTGGCCTGGGCCGGCTGGCAGTGGGGGTTCATCGCCGCGGCTGCGGCGGGCGTCATCGGCACCGTCATCGCCCTGGTGTTCATTTCGGACACCCCCGAGAGCAAGGGCCTTCCTTCCGTGCAGGAACTTGCGGGCGAACCGCTCCGGACCCTGGACCAAAAGCCTACGAGGGATCTCCAGAAGTGGGTTTTCCGCCATCCCGGCATCTGGGTCATCGCCATCTCCAGCGCCTTCATCTACATCACCCAGCATGCGGTGAGTGACTGGGGCGTGCTGTTCCTCCAGAAGCAGAAAACCTTCTCGCTGGAAAGCGCGACGCAGATCATCGGCATTTCCGAAGCCTTCGGCGTGGTGGGCAATCTCCTCGCCGGCTGGCTGTCGGACCGCGTGTTCCACGGGAACCGCGCCCGTCCGGTCGTCATAGCCGGCGCGCTCACCGTCGTCACCTTGGGCCTCTTCCTGTTCACAGGGGGGACTTATTGGATGAACATCCTGTACATCGCCATCTTCAGCATGGCGTTCAGCGTGGTGTTCTGCATCGTCGCCGGCCTCATGGCGCTGGACTTCGTCCCGCGCAAGGCTACCGGCGCCGCCCTCGGCATCGTGGGCATTTCCAGTTATGCCGCCGCGGGTGCGCAGTCCATCGTCTCCGGCTTCCTGATTGAGGGCAACGCCGCGGACGGCGTGTACAACTTCGGCCCGGTGTCCATCTTCTGGATCGTCGCCTGCCTCATCGCCTTCATCCTCCCGGTCATCGGGTGGAAGTATCTGCGGGTCAGCGAGTAGCCGGGAGTTTCACGGGCGCCACTCCTTCGAACGTAATCTTCACCGGCAGGATCGTCCCGTCCGGCGCGAACTCCATCCTGTCGATGCACGTGACCCGGTGCGGGCCCTTGTCATCCCCGAGCGGATGCCGGTGATAGACGATGTACCACTCGTCCCTTCCGGGAATCTGGAGGACGGAGTGGTGGCCGGCGCCGGTTCCCACTTCCGGATCCTGCTGCAGGATCGTCGCTACCCGCTTGAAGGGGCCGAAAGGGGAGTCCGCCATGGCATAAGCGACCCGGTAGTCAGGCCCCGTCCAGCCGCCTTCGCTCCACATGAAATAGTACTTCCCGTTCCGTTTGAACATGAACGGCCCTTCCACGTAGTCCTCCGGCGTAACTTCCTTGTACAGCGTGCCGTCGTCGAAGGGGATGACCCGGTCCAGTC
>JAEEGI010026520.1_pt1 | contig 11155 bp, 6 predicted proteins | sample 8958751 | NCBI WGS metagenome assembly JAEEGI01 (sample SAMN16246545, study PRJNA631951) | gut metagenome | biome: gut microbiome; feature: rumen; material: KS-attached | host: Bos | place: Iran: Karaj | collected 2018-10 | reverse complement strand
GGGAAGCCGCCTCTATGGAGTCGCAGATCATCAGGATCACCTCCTCCTTGGTGGCGGGCTTCACGCCGTGGTAGTAAAAATCGGCCACATCATCGGGGTCCCCGCCTTCGTTGAGATACTGGTTCAGGAAATAAGAAGCCGCCGTGGTGCCGTGATGGCTGCGGATAAAGGCCTTGATTTCACTGGGCAGGCGGTGCTCGTCGGCAATCGCGAGGCCGTCGTCCACGTGGCGGATAATATCCTGGGCGCTTTCCCGGGGCGTCTTTCCTTCATGATACCTCCCGGCACCGGGACTGGACGTCTCGTTCTCGATGAAGCAGAGAGGATTCTGCATCTTACCCAGGTCATGGTACAGGGCGCCGCAGCGCAGCAGGGGCACATTGGCATCCGTGGCGCGTCCCACGGCTTCCACCATGTTCATCACCTGCAGGCAATGCTGGAAAGTACCGGGAGCCTTGGCCGAGAGTTCCTGGAGGAGAGGGTTGTTGGTGTCTGCCATCTCGATGAGACGCGTGATGGACACCAGGTTGAACATCTTCTCGAACAGGTACACCAGCGGATACAGGGCTACGGTGAGCAGGGCGCCCACGAAAATCTGCAGCAGCTGCAGCCACCACAGCGAGGTGCTGCCTGCATCGATGAGGCGGAATCCCAGGAACACGGCCAGCTCTACGCCGAAAATGATACCGGCATTGAGGAACTGCAGCCACCCCTTGTTCAGGGAGGCGAAAGTATAGATGGTAACCAGACCGGCGGTAAGGTACATCACGAAAAGTTCCATGCCGTTGCCGCAGAAGATGAGGACCGGCAGCAGCAGCACGAAGTAGAACGGCATCACCACCCGGTTGCGGAAGAAAGCCTGCAGGTACAGGGCCGCCACCGGATAAGGGATGAGATACAGCAGCGTAGGGGCCACCCTCTCCATCACGAAAGTGATGACCGAGGATAGCAGGAATAGGAACAGCAGATAGAAGTACCTGTGCCCTGTCTCGAACACGGACGGCTTGGCAAACAGGATGCAGAAATACAGCAGCGCCACCAGCACCAGTGCGATGAGCACATTGCCCAGGAGCAGCAGGATGCGGGGGCCGCCGTATCCGAATACATTGTTATACTCCGCCCTGTAGCTGTCCAGTACCTGGGCGATTTCGGCCGTGACGATTTCCCCGTTGGAGACAATCTTCTCCTCCGCCTTCACATAACCCAGCGTCGGGGAAATATAGTCGTCGGACTCCACGTGGGTGAGATTGGTGAGGGACTCGTCATAGACAAGGTTGGGAATGATGCCGTTGTACACGCCCGAGCGGCGCAGCAGCGAATCCACATTCACCGAAGGATAGGACGAAGCCAGGGCCGATACCAGCTGGTCCTTCGCATCCGACACCTTGTAAACTTCGGAACGGGGATGCGTAGAGGCACGCTTGTCCCGCTGGATGCAGATAAGGTTCTCCGAGAGCTGGGCCGATCCGTGCCCGCCGCGCAGGTGGGCGTCCGAAATGACGCCCCTGGAATAGATGGCCGACAGACGGGTAACCACGGCCGGACGCATGTAATTGAACACGCCCAGGTCCAGTCCCTGGATGTTCTTGATGACGGAGGTGGTCACCTCCGCCGAATACCTGTAGTAAGGGATGACCAGGCTGCCGGCCTGCTCCCTTTCCGCCTGGATCTGTTCCTCCGTCTTGAGGATGGGGAAGTCAAACTGGGAGATGAGGGTCTCGTACGGCCAGGGGCTGCCTTTCTTATAGTCATAATTGAATTTCGCGGTCCTGGGCATGAGAAGCACCAGGACTGCGAAAACAAAAATCAGCGGAATGAACTTCCGGGGTATTCTAAGCGTCGATATTGGCATAATGGGCATTTTCTTCGATGAAAGCGCGGCGCGGCGGTACATCGTCACCCATCAGCATGGAGAAAGTACGTTCCGCATCGGCGGCGTTTTCAATGGTGATCTGACGCAGTACGCGACGGGCCGGGTCCATGGTGGTTTCCCAGAGCTGCGTATCCGACATTTCACCCAGACCTTTGTATCGCTGGACGGTCACACCCTTATCCGTTCCGCGGCCCAGTTCGGCCGTAGCGGCTTCCCGCTGGGCGTCTGTCCAGCAGTAGCGCTCTTCCTTGCCCTTCTTCACCAGGTAGAGCGGCGGAGTGGCCAGATACACGTAGCCGTTCTTGATGAGGTCGAACATGTAACGGAAGAAGAAGGTGAGAATGAGGCAGGCGATGTGGGAACCATCGACATCGGCATCCGTCATGATGATGACTTTGTGATAACGGAGCTTGCTGAGGTCCATGTGCTTCTCGCCGGTTTCGTCTTCCTGGGCGACGGTAACACCCAGGGCGGTGTAGATATTACGGACTTCCTGGCTTTCGAAGGCACGGTCCTGGGCGGCTTTTTCCACGTTCAGGATCTTACCACGCAGCGGGAGGATGGCCTGGATGCGACGGTCACGTCCCTGCTTGGCCGTACCGCCTGCGGAGTCACCCTCTACCAGGAAGAGCTCGCACTTCTCGGGATCGTGGTCTGAGCAGTCGGCCAGTTTGCCGGGCATGCCGGCGCCGCCCATCGGGGTTTTGCGCTGCACCATCTCGCGGGCCCTGCGGGCTGCGGCACGGGCCGTTGCAGCCAGCACGATCTTCTCCACGATGGTCTTGGCTTCCTTCGGATGCTCCTCCAGGTACTGGTCCATGGCGGCAGCCGTAGCCTGGGAGACGGCGGAAGTGGCTTCCGGGTTACCCAGTTTGGTCTTGGTCTGGCCTTCGAACTGAGGCTCTGCCACCTTGACGGAAATGACGGCGGTAAGACCCTCGCGGAAGTCCTCCGGGCTGAGTTCTCCCTTGAACTTGGAGAGCAGGTTGTTCTTCTCCGCGTAGTTCTTCAGGGAACGGGAAAGACCCATCTTGAAGCCCTGCAGGTGGGTACCGCCTTCGATGGTGTGGATGTTATTGACGTAAGAGTAGATGCGCTCGCTGTAGCCGGTGTTGTACTGGAGGGCGATATCGATGGGAATCACCTTGTCGGAGGCCACCGTGATGGGCTCGGGGATGAGCTTGGGAGCGCCGGCGTCAAGGTAGTCGATGAATTCCTTCAGGCCTTCGACGCTGTGGAAAACTTCGCTGCGATAGACCTGGTTGCCGGTAGCCTTGCGCTCGCCGTCTTCGGCGGTGACGAATTCGTCCACCTTCTCGCGCAGGTCCGTGAGGGTGATGCGGATACCCTTGTTGAGGTATGCCAGCTCACGGAGGCGGTTGGCCAGGGTGTCGTACTTATAGACGGTGGTCTGGGTAAAGATGGTGGCGTCCGGATGGAAGGTGATGGTGGTACCGGTATCGTTGGACTCTCCCACCACCTCTACCTGGGTGATGGGCTTACCCTTGGAGTATTTCTGGACGAAGATCTTGCCTTCGCGGTGGATTTCCGCGGTAAGGGCGTCCGACAGGGCGTTGACGCAGGAAACACCCACGCCGTGCAGACCGCCGGAGACCTTGTAACTGTTCTTGTCGAACTTACCGCCGGCATGCAGCACGGTGAGCACGACTTCCAGAGCACTGCGATGCTCCTTCTCGTGCATACCCGTAGGGATACCACGGCCGTTATCCTTGACACTGATGGAGTTGTCTTCCAGAATTTTCACATCCACGTCCGTGCAATAGCCGGCCATGGCCTCGTCGATACAGTTATCGACGACCTCATACACCAGGTGGTGCAGGCCGCGTTCGCCGATATCGCCGATATACATGGAAGGGCGCTTGCGCACAGCCTCAAGGCCTTCCAAAACCTGAATACTACTGGCCGAATACTGCTCCTCGGCCGCTTTCATCTGCTCGTTTTCTATCATTTTTCTATCTGATTTTTCAGTTCAGTTCAGGGCTTCCCCTAAAACATACAAATTTAGGAAAAATTTTGACAAAAACCAAGCAAAAAACCTACAGACTCAGGGATACACCTACGGTGAAGAAGGGGCCTTTCCGGGCATAGAAAGGCACGCGCTCGATTGTAGTATTCAGGAGGTTCCCGAAGCGGGACCAGAAGCCCAGGGTGGGCGTCATCCGGAAATCCGCCTGCATGCCCAAATCCAGGTATGCAGGGACAGCCCCTCCGGCCGGGCAGACCATCTGCGAACGGCCCTCGAGGGTGAGACCCGCCCGGATCCGGGAGCCCCAGTTATAGAAGATATGGGCATCCCCGGAATACTCCGCCGGCAGGAAAGGCAGCACGGCCGGCGTAATGACGGTGGGCTTATTGAGCGTTTTCATATACTTCAGATGAGCCTTGATGTCCAGGAAGTGGTTCTTCCAGCCGCCTTCCACGTCCACAAATGCCACATGGATGGGGCCGCCGTAGCAGAAGGCAGGCTCCCCGGAGGGAGTCTTTCCCCACAGCCAGGAATTGCCCATCCAGGAATAGCCGCCCTTCACCTCGAAGCCGAAGCGGTGCGCGATATTGCCCCGAAGGCCCGCGACCGCCGCCACGTTCACCCGCTTCACATCCGTCGTAGCGGAAAACGCGTCGATAAAGGAGTTCTGCGAAAGCAGGGACTCATAGGAGACCAGCTCGTTGCCGCCCGTCACCGCCGCAAAAAGCGTAAGGTACTCAGGCACAATCTTCCAGGACAGCTGTACGTCCGGGAAAAAGTATCCGCCGGGGGTGGGGGCGAAGGTATCCTCCGAACGGAACACATAGGCGAACTTCACGCCCGCATTGAACGAGAAGCGAGCGCCGCCGCGCACGTAGCGGGGCGTCAGGGAAAGGCTGGCGGCCGTCCCTCCGGGCTGGGAAACGGTTTCGGCCGATGCCAGAAGCCGCAGGTTGCGTCCCAGCAGGCGAGAGCCCAGCTGCACGTCCGTCAGGGTATGCGTCTCGGAAAAGCCCTCGGGGGCAGACACATAAGACACGCGGGATTTCACATCATAATCCACCCGGGTGGTACCGGGGATATTCTGCACACGGGCCGACGCCTCCACCTGATGATGGTTCATCGGGGCATTGTAATCCCGGGCGAAGACGTTGTTGTATTGGACATTCATCGACAGGGAGCCCCTGCGCCAGCCCAGGAGCATATCGGCCCCGACTCGGCTGCGGAGATCGCTTCCCTTCCAGTCCCCCACATACGGGCCGATATAGGAATCATGGCCCGCATAGAGGTTCACGTGGAACTTATTCGACGCCACGGGCGTATAGACGGCCGAGAACTCCGGCTGGAAAGTGTAACCGGCGCCGGCACGGAGATAGAACGAGCCTTCCTTCGAGGGGCGGGCCAGCGGACGCAGCTGCACCAGGTAGGGCTTGAACTCGTAGGCGCCGCGGTAGGGCGTCTCGTTCACGGCGTATTCAAAATCCAGGTTGAAGCGCAGGACCGAATCCGGCAGCTCCATGAGCTGGGAGGGCTTTTCGATGCCGGATGCTTCCCGGACATACGCGTTGGTCACCTCCACGGTAGGGTTCAGGTTCTGGGCGAAGGCGGCCGCGCCCATCAGCAGGCAGGCGGCCGATATGAGGGTTCTTTTCATGCTAATTCAGTTTTTTCAGTCTCATCTCCACCTGGTCCAGGACGTCGTCCTGCGGACCGGACGGGGTGTAACCGGAACGGATGCTCTCGAAGGTGGCGCGGGCCTGTGCCATGTTGTCCTGCTCGGCGAAAGTGTCTCCCAGCACGATGAAAGCCTTGGCCAGCCAGTAATTCTGGCCGCCGGCCTTCTCGGCGAAGGCATACACGCGCTCCTGGACGGCGGCGAAATCGGCCCGGTCGAAGCAGTCCTGGATGAGGACGTAGGAAGCCTCGGCGCCTTCGTCCGTAGCAGGGGCCTTTGCCAGCTCGCGGAATTCGTTCAGCGCCGCGCTGCGGCGGCTGGTGCTCATCAGCGATTTCGCGCACACGTAACGGGCCTCGCGCTGCAGGGATTCGTCGGCCTTGAAGGCGGCCAGGACGGCGCGGGCGTCGGAGAGGGCATCCTCCCACTCGCGGGCGCGGAACGCGCTGCGCATCAGACCCAGAAGGGCGCCTTCGCGGTTCTGCTTGAACTGCGCGCTGTCACGGAGCGTCAGATAACTGCGGTAGGCCTCGGGGTAGTTGCCCAGGCCGTACTGGAGGGTGGCAAGCTGGAGCAGGGCTCCCTCTGCGAGCGCTCCGTCCAGGCCCTCGTCCAGGGCCTTCCGGTAGGCGTCGCACGCCAGTTCCTTGTTATCCGTAAAGCGATAACACTCCGCCAGGTAGAAACGGGCCTTGGTGCCATAAAGGGCGTCGGGGTATTTTTCAAGATAGGCCAGGAGGGTTGCCTGGGCCTTGGCGTAATCTTCCGCAAGGTAGAGCTGCTCCGCGCTGGAGAAATAGACTTCCTCCTTCTGGGCCTCCGTACGGTTGGCGGCGGTTCCCAGGCTGTTGACGTAGGCCAGGTAGGCCTCGGGGTCGTTCTGCGTACGGTAGATGGCTTCGACGGCGAGGAGGGCATCCTCGGCGTATTCACCTCCCTGCGCGACGACTTCTTTGTAACACTCCAGGGCGTCCTCGCTGCGGCCGGCGTTACGGGCAATCATGCCCAGTTCCAACAGCGAACGGGCCACCAGGGAAGAATCCCGGGAAGAACTGCGCAGCTGGCTGAAAGCCCTCACGGCAGCCTCCTCTTTATGAAGCGCCACATATCCCCTTCCCAGTTCGTAGAGGGATTCCCCATAGTAGGACGCCTCCGGGCTGGACTGGGTAGCAGCCTCCAGCAGGCTCACTTTCTTTACGTTGTCTCCCAGCAGACCGCAGGCGACACCCGCGCGGAATCGCGGATAGAGATTCTCCAGCTGGGAATATGCGGCCATCTGACGCTCGTAAGCGGCCACGGCCCCGGCATAGTCTCCGCTGAAGAAATGGCAGTCCCCGATGCGCGTGAGGGCATCGGCCCCCTGCATGGGCGAACGGCTTTCCATGTAAGTATTGAACCAGCGCAGCGCCTGCTGGTAATTGGCTTCCTTGAAGTACGTATATGCCAGCTGATAAGGGATGAGCGAACCTTCGGGCCGATAAGGAAGGGCCGACAGGTTGTACAGCTCCGTGAGGATGCCGCGCGCGTCGGGGTATTTTCCGTCGCGGAAATAGGCCTCCGCGAGATAGTAACGGCACAGCTGGTTGAAGCCGTCCTTGCGGTCGCTGTAGTAGGCGGCGGCCTTCAGAGGCTGCACCGCACCGCGCCAGGAACCGGCTTCCATGAGCTGACGGGCCCGGAGGAAGTACGCCTTCATGTAGTTGGACTTCTGCCGGGGATCCAGTTCGTCGATATGGTCGTAGGCGTCCACGGCGCCCTCGTAATCACGGTTCTGCAGGGCCGCCATAGCCATGTAGGAGTAAATCTGGTCTCCCTTGACGGTACCGTAGCGGTCTATGTACTGCTGGAAAGGACCGGTGTCCCGGCCCAGGTCGAAGGCCAGCTTGGCGTAGTTGTAGAATGCATCCTCCCGGATACTGGCCGAATACGGAAGGGCCGATGCCTGCTGGAACGCCGTCATGGCCGCCACCTTGTTCTTGAGGCGGATGTAGCTGTATGCCAGCTGGTAAGAGGCAATCTGTCCCAGGGAATCACTGCGGTCCCCCATCTGGGTAAACTGGTCCACGGCGCCCTGCCAGTTTTCCTGGAGGTAGTTGATCTCGCCGGCGTAGAAGCGGTCGCTGCGGGTGGGGGCGGCGTTGCGGTCCTTGCTATAGTACCGGCCGGCCTCTTCCACATTGCCCAGGATGAGGTGGCTTTCTCCCAGGATGCGGGAGAGATGGGCCTGCCTGTCCTCGGGGACAAGGGCATAAAGCGCGTCACCGTTTTCCACCACATAGCGGTAGTCCTTCTCATTGAAACGGCACTCCAGGATATAGTAGCGGGCAAGGGTTCCGAAACGGTAATCCCGGGCGGCCGCCTCCAGGTGCGGAATGGCGTCGGAGAAGCACTCGCGGGCGTAATCCATATAGCCCAGCTGATACTGCGCCGGAGCGTAATACGGCTGGTCCTTTACCTTGTTCAGCAGCATGGTGGCATAATCCCAGTTTTCCAGCGAATAGGCGCAGAAGCCCATTTTATACAGGCGTTCCTGTTCCTGGGTGGTATAGACGCCCTTGCATTTTTCGAACTGGGCGAGGGCTTCCGCGTAAGCCCCCTCGTCAAAGAGCCCGCAGGCCAGGGCAAAACGCACCTGCGGAGCCAGCACGTACTCCCCGTTACGGGAGAGGAAGGCCCCGGCGAGCGCCTTGGCATTGTCCGCATGCATGCCCAGCGCGCAGAGGGCGCGATAGGCATCGGCCTGCTGTCCGGCTGCGTCGCCGAGCAGACGGGAAGCCTCTGCATACATTCCTGATTGGTATAAATGCTGAACCTGCCGCCAGTCCTGGGCCTGGGCCCCGACCTGGAAAAGGAGCGCTGCGGCTACGGCAGGAAGGAGTTTTTTCATCTTTTCCATCATTCTACAAATTTACTAAAAAATTCTGATTATATTTGCCTGAATAATGATTTTCTCGCCATGCAGCAGCCGCTCATCCATTTCAAAGACGCCGATATCCTCAACGGTGAAAACATAGTCATCTACTCGCTGGACATGGACATCCAGCCCGGAGACTTCGTGTACATCGTAGGAAAGGTGGGTTCCGGAAAGACCTCCATCATCCGCACCGTCACGGCCGAAAACCCCATCCACAAGGGAGAAGCCACCGCCTGCGGATACAACCTTGTGGGCATCCGGAGCCGGGATATCCCCTTCCTCCGCCGTTCGATGGGCGTCGTGTTCCAGGATTTCCAACTGCTCACGGACCGTTCCGTGGAGAGCAACCTGGAGTTCGTGCTGCGCGCAACCGGCTGGAAGGAACGGGCCCTCATCGACGCCCGCATAACGGAAGTACTGGAGGCCGTGGGTATGGGAACCAAAGCCCACAAGATGCCGCACCAGCTCTCCGGCGGCGAGCAGCAGCGCATCGCCATCGCCCGCGCCCTCCTCAACAAACCCGCCGTCATCCTGGCCGATGAACCCACCGGCAATCTGGACGGAGAAACCGCGGACGAAATCCTCCAGCTGCTCAGGGACCTAAACGCCGCCGGCACCGCCATCGTCATGGTCACCCACAACCGCGCCATCTTCGAGAAATATCCCGGCCGTGTCTTCACCTGCGAGGAAGAGCACTGCCACGAGGTCTTCGACGAAGGCATCGACGTCACCCTATGACAAGGAAGGAACGCTTCAACGCCGTCATCGGCTGGTTCTCAGAGAATCAGCCCGTGGCCCAGAGCGAGCTCAACTTCCGGAATCCCTTCGAACTGCTTGTGGCCGTAATCCTGTCGGCCCAGTGCACGGACCGGCGCGTGAACATCGTCACTCCTCCCCTTTTCGAGCGTTTTCCATCGGCCCGGGAACTGGCCGCCGCTTCCTTTGAAGAGGTTTTTCCTTACGTGAAAAGCATTTCCTACCCCAACGCCAAGGCCAGGCACCTCATCGCCATGGCGCAGATGCTGATTTCAGATTATGACGGAGTGGTCCCCTCGGACATCGACGCGCTCATGCGCATGCCCGGCGTGGGTCGCAAGACGGCCAACGTGATTGCATCCATCGTCTATGACCAGCCGGTTATCGCCGTAGATACGCACGTGTTCCGCGTGGCGCACCGCCTGGGCCTCTCTGACGGCAGCACGCCCCGCGCCGTCGAGCTGGACCTGGAACGCCACATAGCGCCTTCGCTCAGGCCCGTCGCCCACCACTGGCTCATCCTGCACGGCCGCTACATCTGCACCGCCCGCAAGCCCAAGTGCGACGAATGCCCGCTCACCGCCTGGTGCCGCGACTATCCGCTACTCGCAAACCAATAACGTGTTGCCGGAGGAGGTTCTTACGCCGAAGATGTGAACGGTACCGCCGTCGGAGACGCCGAGCTTTTTGCGGAGGGCGTCACTGGTCAGAGGGATGTTACGGGCCGTAACGGAGGCTTTGGGATAGCGTCGGCCGACATCCTTAATCCCACGTTTGTCCAAAGGGACGACTTCCAGGATACGGAACCACTTGCCGAAGGGGGTCAAGGCCTCAACCGGGGCCGGGCCGATGTACAAGTGTGTATGCCGGTCCAGTTTCTCCAGGCCATAACGGCACGGAAGGTCAAACGCCCCTGCCTTCAGCAGTCCCTTCCCCGGTTCGAACAGGACACCCTGAAAGTTCCGGGAAATGACGGGTGCGTCCAGCGTCCCGTCCACCGCCAGGACAGAGCCGTTTTCATAAACGAACAGCGAATACGGTCCGTCGTACCCCCGTTCCAGGAGAAGCAACAATTCCTTGCACTCCCCTTCCGCAGCCACGACATGGACGGCTTTCACGCAGCCCAGCTGGCGGCATACCAGGGTAATGTCGGCCATGGGAGAAAGTTTCAGGAGCACCCGCGGGCTCGCCGCCGACAACTCCGGCAACAGTTGCAGCACGTCGGGCTGGCAGTCCTCCAGCCGGAACACTTTGCGCCCGTCAGAGGCGCGCCGGGCCGGGTCCAGGAAGAGGATATCGGGAGAAAAGTCTCCAAGGATACCGGAGAGGCTCACCTCGCCCACGGCGCAGTTGCGAACCACGATGCTATCCATCCCAAGGGCGGCGAAATTGGCGGCGGCCGCAGCGGCGAGTTCGGGTTTCATCTCGTTGTACAGCACGCGGTCGAAAACCTGCGCGAACGCCCAGGAGTCCACGCCCAGGCCGCCGGTAAGATCGGCCACAGCCCCGCCGCCGCAGGCATCGGCAGCCACCCTCGCCTTGTATCGGGCGGTTTCGGCCGACGAACACTGCTCGCCGGAAAGGCGCAGCGGGAAACGGAGTCCCCGGACGGCGTACCACTCGGGCACCTTCACGCGGAGCTTCCGGCGCACTTCCAGGGTAGTGAGCGCAAGATCGAAATCATCCACGTCGGCCGCGAAACGCTTCCGGGCCAGGGCCAGGGCGGCGAGGTCGTCGGCATCGTGCGCACGTATGAACTCCGAAAATTCCATATTGCAAAAGTACGGAATTATCTTTAATTTTGTTTGCTAAATCAATTCAACATGAAAGACTACAAAGAAGCAGCTCAGAGCTGGCTGGACGGCAATTTCGACGCCGAGACCAAAGCCCAGGTCAAACACCTCATGGAAACAGACCAGACCGAACTGGAAGACGCATTCTACCGCACCC
>JAEEGI010026519.1_pt1 | contig 11155 bp, 6 predicted proteins | sample 8958751 | NCBI WGS metagenome assembly JAEEGI01 (sample SAMN16246545, study PRJNA631951) | gut metagenome | biome: gut microbiome; feature: rumen; material: KS-attached | host: Bos | place: Iran: Karaj | collected 2018-10 | reverse complement strand
AGTAGGATAAATAAAAAAAAAAAGAGAATTTTTAATCTTTTTACTTAACGATAAATCTATTTTTCCAATTTTATAAGGAAGATTATATTCTTCAAAAAAATAATTTGCTTTTACAAATTCAGGAAATAAATAATCATAAATTTTATTCCAAGGATAATAATAAATAACTAAAAGATAATTATATTTTTTAATAGCATAATCAAAATTATCATCATTTAATATTAAAATACCAGAATCACTCTCAAAAGTAATTTCTTTAGTAAAATTATCACATAAAATAAATGAAATAAATATCAAAAAAAAAAAAGTTTATAAAAATCATTTTTTTCAAATATTAATAATAAAATAAAAATGAATTTAAAAAATAATTTTAGTTTGTTTATTTTTTATCTATTGAAATAAAAATTAAAAAATAAGGAAGATTTAAAAGAAAAATTAAATGTTAAGATTTAAATACATGTTAAATTAAACTTTAAAATTATAATTAAAAAATAAAGAAATAAATAAAATAAAAAGAAAAAAATGTTTAAAAATGAAAAAGAAAAAGAAAAAGAAAAAAACTTTAAATATCAAGTTAATTTCATATTCTTCAGTCAGATGATTCAACTTTATTAAATGATTTAAATATAAGTTATACACCATCAAATATATACCAAAAATATATTATATTAAATTAATAACAAAAAGAATTTGGAAACCAAAGACTAATACTGTAATTATCTTTGATCAGATGATATTTTATTATATACTAGTTTTTATACAAATTATAATTTTGATATTTATGAAACCTTAATAATAATTATGAATTAAAATATAAATTAGAAAAAAGTTTTGTAATTTTTTCTTTATCAATACTATATACTTCTAAACGAAGAAGAATTTGGTTGAATAAACTTCATAATTTTCCTTCTTTGATGAATCTTTTATATCATATTAAAAGTGTTTCTTCTAGAAAAAGAAATAAAGATAATATATCAAATAATGTGCACATTAAATTCTTTTAATAGTCTTTTAAATAAAAAGATTCTAATGTTATTATTAATGGGTGATTCTTTTTTTGAAATTGAAAATTATTGAGCTTTAAATTTTTTAATAGTATTAGCAAATTATTTGCTTTATTAAATGAAATATAATTGAAGTGTTAATTAACAAATTCAATTTGTTTTATATAAATTTAATTTCATTGCTAATTCCCCTAAAAATTTTAATATTTAAGTAATTAAATATAAAAATGAATAATTATATATGATATGTCATAATATAAATTATTATTTATTAAATGTATGATATAAGAGCAAAAATAAAATATTTATTTACTTAAAGGATATAAATTTCTTTTTAATATATATAATTATTAAAACATAAATAATTATTTAATATTTAATGTCAAATCCAGACTCAATCAAAATAGTTTTGTTAGGAGAAACAGCTGTAGGGAAAACAAGTATAATATCAAGATATACAAATGATATATTTAATCCAGAAACAATAACATCACTTTCAGCTCAAATAAATTCAAAAGAATTAGAAATAAATTCTCAAACAGTTCATTTTGATATTTGGGATACAGCAGGTCAAGAAAAATATAGAGCATTAGCAGAAATTTTTTATAAAAATGCTAAAGTAATAATATTTGTTTATGATATAACTAATAAAAGATCTTTTGAAGAAATTAAAAAATATTGGTATCCTAAAACTAAAGAAACTACAAGAGAAGATATTATGTATGGTTTAATTGGAAATAAAAGTGATTTATATGAAAAAGAAGAAGTTAATGAAGAAGAAGCTCAACAATATGCTGAAAGTATTAATGCTGTTTTTCAATTAACTTCTGCTAAAAGTAATAGTGGGATTGATATTTTATTTGAAACTTTTGGAAAGAAATTTTTAAAAGATAAAAATAAAAATGGAAATGATATGAAAAATAATAAAGATAAAAATGTTATTAATAGCAATATTAAGTTAGAAGAAACAAAAACTGAAAAAAAAAAGAAATGTTGTTAATTTTATTTAAAAAATATCTAATTTAAATGTAAATAATTTTTGTTTATAATTTATTTTAAATTATTATTTATGAATTGATATTTGCGTCAAATAATATAACATATATTAAAAGAATAATCAAAATTATAAAAAATGAATATATATTTTTAAATTTTAGATTTAGTAAAATTAATTATCAAAAATGGGTTGTGAAGTATGTTCAAATAAGTCAGTGTTTTATATTGAAAAAATACCAATAAATAATATAACATTACAAAGTAAAAGAAATTTAAATTATTTGTTAACTAACGAAATCAATTTTAATGAAAAAAAGTATTCAATTGAATCAAATGTTTCTTCAAATCATGGATTTTCAACTTCAAATAATAATGAAAAATTTTCTTATTTAGAAAATATGAGAGAAGAAATGTTTAATGAAATAAATTTAATAAGAAGTAATCCAGAAATTATTATTGAAAAAATAAATAAATATTTACCTTTTATAATTACTATTGATAAAGAATCTTTTATTCAAGTTGATAAAAATAATAAAATTAAATTAAATAAAGGGAAAATTACTTTTGAACAATGTAAATCTTATATTAGTAAAAAAAAACCTCTTCAACCTTTAATTCTTAAAAAAGAATTAACTTTCCCTTTTCCAGAAGATTTTGAAGAAAATATGAATGATGATTTTATTAAAAAAAATTATTTAACTTCGACATTAAAGCAAATTAAAAATAATTTAAGTGAAAAAAATTTAGATTTAGTTAATTTTCATTATGATATAATGAATTCAAACATTGAATTAACTACTTTACTTCAAATTGTTGATGATACTAATTCAATGAATCAAAGAAGAAATAATATTTTTAGTAAAAGTTCCAAATATATTGGAATTAATGTTGGAAAAATGAGTAATGGATTGTATTGTTTTTATTTATTATTTGGGAAAGATAAAAATTAATAAAAATTATTTGTTTTTGTAATGTATATTATAAATTACTTTATTAATATACCTATATTACTTTTATAAATATTCTATATTAAAACAATAACATAAATTTTTTTAAAAAAATAATTTTTAATTAAACACTGTTTTATTCAAAATAAATTTTTAGAATGTTATAGATTGTTTTTATACTACATAAATATATTTAAAATTCTTTTTTATTATTATTAATAATTAAATGACTCAATAGGAGATTATAATTAATTTTTTATTCACTTCTTTTTTTAATGAATTTCCTGAGGAGAAGGAGGATTATTATTATTTGCGCCTAAATTATCATTTTGATTATTGTTTGCTGGATTAGATTGATGGTCTTCATTATTTTTTTTAACTTTGGAAGATAATCTCATTGATTTGTGGTCAGAAATTTTTTGTGCAGCTTGAGTTTTAATATCTAATAATTTTCCTATTGATTTCAAAGAAGCTAAAATATCTTTTGGAATAATTGCTAACATTCTTTTTGTTTGATATATTATAGTATTTAGACTTTCTACATATCTTCTCCAAATTAAAATATATATTAAAAAAAATAATAATATGAAAACCATACACATTGATAATAATATTTTTTTTTTAGTTTTAACATATTCTATTATTACTTGCTCTACACTATCAAAAAGTTCTATATAAATAGGACTTAAAAAATATTCATATACTATTGTTAACAATTTCATTTTTGAATTCATTAATAATGTTAAAGGTGAATATTCATCATATATTGGTTTTAATTCATCTTCAACTGAATTCCTGAATTTAAAATAATTTTCAGTTCTATATAAAGTTAAATTATAAGTGAAATTATATCTATCCCACATTTTTTTTGATCTTTCTCTGACTGCTTTTATACTTCTTAATTCCTCATAAAAATTTGAATGAAATATTTCAAGACCATATTTAGCAGCACCATGAAGAAAAGAATAACAATTGAAATTTTCTTGTAGCTCTCCAAATTCTATAAAGAAATTTGCAGAATAATTACAAATATCAGTATGGTAAATTTTATATCGTAATTGAGTGAAATTATCATTATATAAATAATGTAATTCTTTAATGATCTTTTCATTATCAATTTGATGAGAAGTATAATTTTTCATTATATCATCTATTAAAGTATCAATTTGAGTATTATTAACAAGAGTTTTTGGATCAAAAATATATTCTCTAAGATAACAATAAAGAAGAAAATGTTCCATTTGTATTCTTGATTCATGTAAAAATAAATTTTGGAAATTTAAGAAATCTTCAGAAAAATTAAAATAAAGAAGAATAATAATTAAAAAATAAATAATAATAAAACATATCATTGAAATTACAATTGAATTAATTATTATTACATTTCTACTTGTGATTTTATTTCCTTCTCCTTCGCTTGAATAATTTTTATGATTTTGAATTAAAACATCCATATCATCATTATCATCATCATCTTGAATTGAAATTATATCATCATTATCTGTGTTTTGTAATCTTTTAACAAAATTTTCACATTTTGTTAATGATGATATTATTAAATTTCCTTTTATTTCAAAAAAAACTTCAAGATATGAATTTTTTCTTGCATCAACATCCGAAAATGCTTTATTGATAATAAAATATGTGATAATATTTAGAAAAGAAATAATAATAAAAAGAATTAATAAGTTCTTTTTTTGTGTTTTTATTATTGATTCTAATTGATCAGTATAAGTTTTTTCTGCTATTCTAGTATCAGTTAAAATTCCATTTAATGTATTAGTTAAAAAGAAATAAATATCTTTATTTAAAGGCATAAAATCACTATCATTTAATTGAGTAATTTCAAAAATTCCAGTAGCAGCTTTACTTACTGTAGAAATATAAGTTAAATTAAATATATTAACTGTATAATCAGGATTTATTATATATGTAGGTAAAATTGTACCAAAAACAGTTTGATAATTTTCTTCACTTAATTGAGAAGATTTTTTAGTTAATTGATCTATATAATCACTAATTCTAACATATAATCTTGTTAAAGAATTATATAAATTCTCTTTATATTTTTCTTTTGAAGCGAACGAATTATCATATCCTTCAAAAGAAATTAAAACAAGTTCTCTTACAATAGTTGTACAATGTAAAATTCCTCTATAAATTGCAAAACTATATTTAATATATAAAAATTTATCATCATTAGTAGCAAAATTATTAATAAGAATAACTAAGAAAATAACACCATAAATAATAAGAGCAGTGAAAATAATTAAACTAATGAATCTTAATGTAGTTATTGTAGTTTGAGTATCTTCTTGTAAAAGTGATTTTTGAATTTGTTGAAGTAACAGTTCTCTTTTTTGTTGTAAATCTTTTTCATTATCTTCTTTTGATTGAACTTGTTGAATTCCAGAATTATCAGAATAATGTTCATCATCATCATATTCTCCTTTATTATTTTTATCCATCATCATTTCAACTTTTGATTTTTTTTCAAAATTTTTTTCAATAAAACCTTTAGTTTTATAATCATAAACTTTTAATCTAATTTTAGAAAAATTAACTTTATAATAAGTATCATCTGCAATTTTAATTCCAGTATTTTTAACAGTATTTTTCTTTTTTTTTTCTCTTTCAGCAACTCCAGATTCAACATTACTAGATTCAAAAGAATCATCTGAAAATTCAGAAAATTCTTCTCCTGAACTATCAGTTTTATTTGAAGAAGAAACTTGCATTTCTTTAACTTTAATCATTGCTTTATCTCTTAAAAATTTTCTCCTTGTTATATTTTTTTCATTTACATTGATTTGATATGATAAAATTGAAGGATTAAATTTAAACCCTCCTGCTTTAATTTTTGGAATAAAATTTCTTTCTATTAGATTAGTATTATTATTATTTAAGCTTTGCATTGGACTTAAACAAAAATTTCTTGTATCATATTTAATTACACTTCTTCTTTTACTTTGTGCTGTTTGTTCTATAATATTACTTTGAATTTGTACTGTATTTGTTGTTTGAATTAACCTTGAACCTTTCTTTGTTATTGAATTTTCATGAGACATTATTTTACTTTTCGAAGCTTGAGATTGACTTTCAACACTTGAAAAATAATTTTGATGAAGACTCGTTTCAAATTTAAATATATATCCATCTAAATTATCATTTATTATTATTTCTGAACATGTTAAATATAATATTTTTGAATCTTTTTTCTTATCGAAGTTTTCTACATGTGAATAATAATATTCTGGATGTTCTTTTTTTATCCATGTCACTTGACTTTGATTTTTATAATTTAATTTTACTATCTGTTGTTTTATTTTTAATTTTTCTTCTGGACTTTGATCTTCGTTTTCAATTGCATATTTTAAAAATTCTTCATGGAATTCTTTTATAAAATGTGATATATCATTTACTCCTACAATTTCAGAAGCTTTTAAACCAAAAAATTTTACACAATTTGATGTAAAGTATTGTATTATAAATTGCTTATTTGTTATTATTGAATATGTATTATAATTTGAATTATTTAAATCAATTGAATTAAAATTTGTATAATATGAATATTCTTTATTTACTTTAAGTAACCAATAATATTCTGAATCTGTTGATATTACACAAGCTTTGAAATTAAATGGAACTAAATATTTAGATTTATTTACAGCAAATGTATCTGTACTTCTGAAATCTACTTTTTTTTTTGCTCGATGACCTTTTTGATATTCTTCAATTAATTTTTTTAAAAGAGAACGATGAGAAGAATGAAAAATTTCTGGAATTAAAAGATTAATATGTTTTCCTTTTAATTCTTCTTTTGGGTATCCTAATATAGAACATAATCCTAAAGATATATTTAGTATTGTTCCAAAATTATTTGGTTTCGTATCAAATACTAAATATAAGTTTTTATCATTGTTATTTAATGCATATATATCTATATTAAATGAATTTATCCAATTTAATTCATCAAGATCATCATGTTTTAGTCTTTTATGTGCTTTTTCTAATATAGTTCTATATTCATTTGATTGTTCATAATCTGCTCTTATTTCTTTTAAAAAATCTGAATATAATTCTAATAATTCAGGCTCATTTTCTTTTATTTTTTGCAATTTATTAAATAATTTATGTATTTCTTCTACTCCTATATTTATCTGATTTCCATATTCGTTTAATACTGTCATATCTTGTTGTTCTTCCAATTGATTTTCATATAATAAACTCCAAAAATCTATGTATAAGAAAGATACTTTTATTATTAAATTTTTAAATTTTACAAAATTATTTTGAAATAATACATTAAGTCCAGAATCATCAACTTCTTCTACAAAATTAAAATCACCATTTTCTCCAAATTGTTTTTTATGTCTATAAATAATAAATTCTTCTTCAATATTTTTATCTAAACTTTCACATAAAATTAATTCTGAATAAGCTTTATGAATTTTATTTACTCTTGAAATTAAAAATTGTATATATGCAATTCTTAAAGTAATATCATTTGGATTTCTAGAAATTCCAACTTGAAAAACAACTTCAATATACATATATAAATATCCAATAGCTTCTTCTTTATTATTCATACATTCAAGATATTTTTTAAGAGGACAAACTTCTAAAACACAAAATTCTTCCATTTTTTTAACATAACCTCTTAGAGTAAATTGTGCAAATCTACTATCGAAATTATCTATTAAATCATACATAATAAATATTCTATTAAGAAATTCATAAGGTTTTTGAAATTTAGAATGATGAACTAATAACTTCTTAATTTTACCTCTTCTCCATTTAAAAGCTATTCCTAATATTATAGGTATACCTATTAAAAATAATATTATTCCACTTTCAAAATCAGTCACACTTTGAATTATTTTAATTAAAATTAAACAAATTCCACTCCAGAAAAAAATCGCTCTTCCTATTAATTTACAATAAATTAATATAGGATTATAATCAGGCATTACTTTAATATAAACAAAAAAAAAGAGTAAAGAAACTGAAATAATAATTAATATTAAACCCCATTGAGTAATATTACTAAAGAATGTAAAAATAATTGTTAATATTAATTTTTGCCAAAAAACCATTTTATCTGTTTGTGAAGTTCTTTTAGAAAGAACATTATGAGAATTGAAAGTAGTATCAAAAGAAGTTGAAACAAAAAAATAACTATCTATTATATAAATCCAAAAAAACATTGAAACTAAAATTAAATGAATATAATGCATTGAAGTCCAACATTTAAAATCTAATGCATATATATTATATCCATTTTCACAGTAATAAATTGAAATTAATATTTCTAAAAATATAATTTTTTTTATTTACTTATAATTGGTAAAAAAAGAGAATGAGACATAAATCTCATTATTACAGAATATATTTGAACTGCTAATTTGACTTTTGACCAACTTTTATTTGCATTAAATATTATATATGTTTTTAATACGATATTTAAAATTGTAATTATAATTATCAAATATATCATAATGAAATAGATTCTTGAATTTCCAATTATAAATTCTGTAACTGAAAAAAAATTGAAAAAAGGATGTATTACACGATATAATTTTTCTGGTCTTTGAATTTTTTGAAACTATAATTTAATATAATGCTCTTACTGTTTGATGGAAAGAAAATGTTAAAAATTGAAGAAGAACTACACAATTTGAAAATAATTCTATCCATATTGAAGATGATGTTTGATATCTTAACACAAGAAACTGAACTTCGAAAATAAATTCTTTTAATTTTTTATATATTATATCAAAATGAGATGGTTTTTCTTCGTTTTTAAAACTTAAATCTATTCCTTTTCCAGACTCTAACATTTAATTAAATATAATTTCAATCCAAAAAAATCAAAATTATAAAAATTATCAAATATAAATAATAAAAATAAATGAAAATAATATATATAAAAACAAATGATTAAAAAACCAAAAGAAAAATAAATTTTTTATCTAAAAAGAAAAATAAATGGAAAAATCAAAAACAAAAATAAAATCAATATCAGGTTCAGTAGGATTTAATATGCAAAAGAGTAAAGGGCAACATTTATTAAAAAATCCAAAGATTTTAGAGCAAATAAAAAATAAATCAGGAATAAAACCAACAGACATTGTATTAGAAATAGGACCAGGAACAGGAAATTTAACAATGTTACTTTTACAAGAATCAAAAAAAGTAATAGCAATAGAATTAGACCCAAGAATGGTTGCTCAATTATTAAAAAGAGTTTCAGCAAGTGAATATCATAATAAATTACAATTAATTCAAGGTGATATTTTAAAACAAAAATTACCTTTCTTTAATTTATGTGTTGCTAATATTCCTTATCAAATTTCTTCTCCTATTGTTTTTAAATTATTAAATCATAGACCTTTTTTCAGATGTGCTGTTTTATTAATTCAAAGAGAATTTGCTATGAGATTAATTGCTAAACCTGGAAGTGAATTTTATTGTAGATTAAGTGTTAATGTTCAATTATTAAGTAAAGTAGAGCATTTAATGAAAGTTTCTAAAAATGATTTTAATCCTCCTCCTAAAGTTGAAAGCTCTGTTGTTAGAATTGAACCTAAAAATCCTCTTCCTAATATTAACTTTATGGAATGGGATGGATTACTTAGAATTTGCTTTAATAGGAAAAATAAAACTTTAGGTGCTATTTTTAAACAAAAGTTTGTTTTGGATTTGCTTTTTAAGAATTTTAAAAAGTTTGAAAAGGATTTTAATAATAATAATAATAATAATAATAATAATAATAATAATAATAATAATAATAATAATAATAATAATAATAATAATAATGATAATAATAATAATAATAATAATAATAATAATGAAGAAAGTATGAATTTGTTTATGAAGAATGAAATGGAAAATATAAATGAAATGGAAGTTGATAATGATAAAGATGATTTAAAAGAAAAAGAAGATGAAGGAAAAGTTAAAGATCCTGAAAAAGAGAAATTTAAAGCGAATTTAATGGATATATTAACAAAAGAAGAATATATTAATAAAAGAGCAATTAAAATGTCAATAGATGAATTTTTAAAATTATTAGATATATTAAATAATAATGGAATACATTTAAACCAATAAACACATGAATAAAAATTACAAAAGAGAAAAAAAGATAACAAATTTTGAAAAAAAATAAAAAAAAAATTGAATTTCAATATTAAAAAAGATAAAAAAATATTTATTTCATAGCAGCTAATTGAGCAGCTTCTTCTCTTTCTTTTTCTTCCTCAATTAAAGCAACATATTTTTTTAAGCAATCATCGAAATCATAATAATTAATTTCAATCATACTTTTACCAGAAAATCTTTTAATTAAAATATTCATTTCTTTTTCATCAACATTTAATCTAAAAGTAGAAAGAATAGAAGAAAATTTACTAGAAGGAATAATACCAATATTAGCTCGATCAGCATCTTTGAAAAAACTTTTAGGAGCAACTCTATATTTTCTCATTAATAAAGCTAATTTTCTCATAGTTTTATCTAAAAATTCATTTTCTTGTTGATTTAATTTTTTTTCTGGATTTAAAAAATCAGGAATTTTATATTCTCCAGGTCTTAATAAAGGATCTTTTTCTAATTCTTTTAAAGTAAAAACTGTTTCTACTTCTTCTACTAAATCTTTATAAAAAACTTTATCTTCTTGTTCAGGAACTGAATAGAAATTTTCTAAAAATTGAAATTCTTCTTCTCTTAAATTTAAATTTGCCATATCTAATGCTGTTCTAAATTTTGCTTTTGTACAAGTTCCTTTTCTTAAAGGATCAAAATCTTCAAAAAATAAATTTAATCTAATTCTATTTATTTTAACAGTATGTTTAATTTTATCCATAATATCTTTTATTTTATAATTTAAATTTAAGAAATAAGTTTGATAAGTATAGAAATTATTAGCATTACTTAAAGCAGGGATAAATTCTTTATCATTTAATTTTTGCATAGAAGAAATATTATCATCTTTTTTATTTTTATCATTTTCACCGAAATTTGCAGCATCATATAAAATAGCAACATAGTTAATTTCATTAGAAATAGGATCACCATATTTTTTCATTAAAACATCTAAATCAGGTTCAGTTATCATATATTTCATTCCATACATAACATTTCTAAATTGTGGTTTAAGTACTTTTCCTCTTTTTAAATTATCATGATTATAAAAAAGAGGTTTTG